>NHCFR00700__coassemble_1575_pt1 | contig 15597 bp, 16 predicted proteins | sample NHCFR00700__metabat2_low_PE_032 | metagenome-assembled genome bin NHCFR00700
CGGGAGTGCTCCAGCCCCAGGGCCAGCACCATCTGGCTCTTCCACAGAGGAATGGTGTTCACCAGAGAGGACTGGATTTTCTCCAGCATCAGCGCGTCGTTGTTCTGGATCAGGCGGGTCTGGGGGCCCATCTGAATGGAGATCATCCGGGTCAGCTCCAGGTCGTGGAGCTTCTTCTCAAAGCGGGTGCACATATTGGCCAGGTCGTTATAGGCCTGGGCGTCCTCCTGGGCCCCGGACTGGGCCGCCTTCTGCCGCAGCGTCTCCAGCTCCCCGGCCCGCACCTGGCTCAGCCGCTTTTTGCCCGCCAGGATATACATGGTCAGTTCCTTATAGTACTTGGTGTTGAGATCGTACATCTGGTCCAGCATGGCGATGTCCTTCATCAGGGTCACCTGATGGCCCTCCAGAACGGTGACGATCTTGTCCACATTGGCCTCCGCCTTGGAATAGGACGCCTTCATGGCCTCCAGCTCGTTGCGCTTTTTCTTGAAAAAGCCGAAGATGCCCTTCTCGTCCTCCTCCTTGCCGAAGCCCTTCAGCTCCACCACCAGGGAGGACAGAGCCTGCCCCACCTCGCCCAGGTCCTTGGTGCGCACCGACTTGAGGGTGCTCTCGGAAAAGCCGGCGATATTCTTCTGCGCCGCCGCGCCGTACTGAAGCACCAGGTTGGAATCGGTAATGTCGATCTTCTGGGCAAAGTCGTCCACCATCTTCCGCTCCGCCTCGGTGAGCTGGCTCTCGTCCAGCTGCACCGCGTTGGCCTCCTGCTGCGCCTCGGCGGCGGGGGCGTCGGGAGTCAGGGTAAGAGACGGGGCCTCCGGAGCCTTGGCCTCGGCGGCGGCGGACTCCAGATTGGGCGTCAGGGTCAGTTCCGGGGTGAAATCAGTGTTATCCGTCATGGTGCTCTCTCCTTTTATTCATCTTGTCCCAGCTGGACGCCGCCCAGCCCTTCCCGGGCCAGCATCTGCTCCAGCACTGTGATATCGGTGGAAATGTCCAGGGCCTCATGGGCAAAGAGGGCGTCCAGCTGCCGGTCAAAGGCGGTGCAGATCTGGTCCAGCATGGCCCCGATCTTGCCCATGGTCCCATCAATATTGGCTCCCTCCACCCCTGCCTGGTCCATCCGGTCATAGGCGTTGAGCAGCTTCAGGGTGGTGGGCAGATAGTAGTTCAAAAACCGCCGGATCTGGCTGAGCTTGCTCCGGTCCTGGGCCACCAGGTCAAAGATCTTGCCGGTGACCTCCTCCATGTGGCTGATCTGTGCGGAAATTTTTTCATCCTGAATGTTGTCGTTGAGCCGGCGCAGCTCTGAGAGGGCCCGCTGCCGCTCCTGGAGCAGAGGGTCCTCCGGCTCCCGGACAGGGGGCTGCTCGTCCGGCACGATCTGTACCCGGTTGGGAAACAGTTTCCTGCCCAGCAGCCACGCCGCCGCCGAACACACCGCCGCCAGCACAAAGTGCCACCAGGCGTACATGGGGGCAAACAAGGCCCACACAGCCCATACCGCCGCCGCCAGATAGAGGGGAACGGGAGATTTTTTGACAAGCTTTGCCATTGGCAGATCCTCCAAAAATGAGGTTTGTTTTATTGTACCTTTCCCCCCTCCCGGTGTCAAGAACACGTTGACTTTAGGGGGAAAAGTCATTATTATTAAAGATACTTACCGATTTAAAGAGAGGAAGTCTGTCCATGCTCACCCTGAAGGAGTTCAAAGAGGCCCGCAGCGTGCTGTCCGGGGTCATCCGGGACACCAATCTGCTGTACAGCCCCGCCTTTTCCAAGGCCACCGGCAACCATGTGTACATCAAGCCAGAGAATATGCAGGTCACCGGCGCCTACAAGATCCGGGGCGCCTACTATAAAATCAGCACTCTTTCCCAGGAGGAGAAGGCCAAAGGTCTGGTCACCGCCTCCGCCGGAAACCACGCCCAGGGGGTGGCCTATGCCGCCCAGCAGGCCGGGGTATCCGCCACCATCGTCATGCCCACTACCACCCCTCTGGTGAAGGTGAACAACACCAAGGACTACGGCGCCAAGGTGGTGCTCCACGGGGAGACCTTCGACGACGCCGCCCAGCTGGCCGCCAAGCTGTCGGAGGAGGAGGGGCTGACCTACGTCCACCCCTTCAACGACCCCGCCATCGCCACCGGCCAGGGCACCATCTCCTATGAGATCTTCCAGGACCTGCCCGACGTGGACGTGATCCTGGTGCCCATCGGCGGCGGCGGACTGGCCACCGGCGTGTCCACCCTGGCCAAGCTGCTCAACCCCAACGTCACCGTTATCGGAGTGGAGCCCACCGGGGCGGCCTCCATGAAGGCCAGTCTGGACGCGGGGCACATCGTCACCCTGGACAAGGTGGAAACCATCGCCGACGGCGTTGCCGTCAAAACCCCAGGCGACCAGATTTTCCCCTATATCCAGAAAAATATTGACGATATCATCACCATCGACGACGACGAGCTGGTGGACGCCTTCCTGGACATGATGGAAAAGCACAAGATGATTGTGGAAAACGCCGGCCTGCTGCCCATGGCCGCCCTGAGCCACCTCAAGTGCAAGGGTAAAAACGTGGTGCCTGTCCTCTCCGGCGGCAACATGGACGTGATCACCGTGGCCAGCCTGGTGCAGCACGGGCTTATCAACCGGGGGAGGGTGTTCACCTTCTCGGTGCAGCTGCCCGACCGGCCCGGCGAGCTGCTGCGGGTGGCCCAGATCGTGGCCGGGGCCAACGGCAACATCATCAAGCTGGAGCACAACCAGTTTGTCAACATCAACCGCCAGAGCGGCGTGGAGCTGCGGGTCACCCTGGAGGCCTTCGGCCACACCCACAAGCGGGCCATTCTGGAGGCCATGTGCGCCGCCGGGTACCAGGCCCGGGAGTGCCACACCAACGACTTCTACAATTAAAGGAAAACCACTGTGTCCGGGAGAGCTGACGCTCCCCCGGACACTATATGATGCGGCGCGGGATTCCGGGGCATGGGCCGCCGGGCCGGCGGCCCGTGGGCGCGTGGGGAGGACCGGCGGGGCCCCGGAGCGACATCCGCTTGACGTATCTTATGTGGCGGGGCGTCCCATTGCCCCCGGCCGCCGCCCGGAGCCGGGGGATTGTCCCCCTTCTTTTCCCAAAAAACTGTATGTCTGGAGTGGTAACGGATGATTAAAATTGCCCCTTCCATCCTCTCTGCTGATTTTGTCAATCTGGAACGGGACATCAAACGGGTGTCCACCGCCGACTGGCTCCATGTGGACGTGATGGACGGCTGCTTCGTGCCCAATATCACCATCGGCGTACCGGTGGTGCAGTCCATCCGCAAGTGTACCGACATGTTTCTGGACGTCCACCTGATGATTGACAAGCCGGTGCGCTATGTCGAGGCCTTTGCCAGGGCCGGCGCCGATCTGCTCTCCATCCATCTGGAGGCCGACCACCCCACCCGCATCGCCGAGGCTCTGAGACTGATGGGCGAATGCGGCGTACAGAAAGCGGTGGCCCTCCGGCCCATCACCGCCGCCAGCGCGGTTCTGCCCTATCTGGAGGAGCTGGACATGGTGCTGGTGATGACGGTGGAGCCCGGCTTCGGCGGCCAGGCCTTTATGGAGGGGCAGCTGGACACCATCCGGCAGGTGCGGGCGCTCATTGACCGATACAATCCCGCCTGCCGGCTGGAGGTAGACGGCGGCATCAGCCCCAAAACCGCCGGAGCTGTTATTGCCGCCGGGGCGGACACCCTGGTGGCGGGCTCGGCGGTATACGGCGCGGCTGAGCCTGCGGCGGCCATCGCTGCTTTGCGGGAGGGGTGAGCCTATGCCCAGTCCCATCTCTCCCGGGCAGGCGGAGGCCCTGGGTATCACCACCCGCCATGAGCGGATGGACAATGGCGAGCTGCGCTTTCGCCTGTGCGCCTCCGACGGCAGCTCCTACATCCGCACCGAAGCCGTGGCGGACAGCGGCTGGCAGAACAGCCACCTCCACCGGTACGTCCATGAGCTGACTGTGGTGCAGAAGGGCGCCATGGTGATGGCGGAGGAGCGGCCGGAGGGCCTGCGTGTCCTGGTGCTGCGGGCGGGGGAATCCTATCTCTGCCCGCTGAACCTCCCCCACAACTGCTATCTTCTGCCCGGCAGCGTGGTGCATACGGTGAAGTATGGAGACGCCCTCCCCGCTGCCGACTGGGTGGCCTGCCCCCAGCTGGACCCCCTGTGCCGTGCCCTCCATCTGGACGCCATCCTGGAGCGCGGCGGCGGGTCCGATGGTCCCATTATTGTCTCAGAAGGAAGGATAGATTGATGCAATATTTCCCCCCCGCCCTGGAAAAGCTGGTGGAGCAGTTCGCACGGCTGCCGGGGATCGGCCGCAAGAGCGCCCAGCGGCTGGCCTTTTTCGTTCTCTCCCTGCCGGAGGGGGAGGCGGCAGAGTTTGCCCAGGCCATTGTGGAGGCCAAGTCGGCCATCCACTGCTGCCCGGTGTGTCAGAATTTTTCCCAGGGGGACGGACTGTGCCCCATCTGCCAGGACCCCAAGCGGGACGAGTCGGTGATCTGCGTGGTGGCCGACCCCAAGGACGTGATGGCCATGGAGCGCTCCCGGGAGTACGCCGGGGTATACCATGTGCTCCACGGGGTGATCTCCCCCATGAACCACGTGGGCCCCGACGAGCTGCGGGTGAAGGAGCTGGTGGCCCGGGTCTCCGCCGGAGGGGTGCGGGAAGTCATCATGGCCACCAACCCGGACACCGAGGGAGAGGCCACCGCCATGTACCTCTCCCGGCTGCTGAAGCCCTTCCAGGTAAAGGTCACCCGGCTGGCCTACGGCATCCCGGTGGGCAGCCACCTGGAGTACGCCGACGACGCCACCCTGCTGCGGGCCCTGGAGGGCCGCAGGGAGATGTAACGGGGACTGCCCGTTTTCTTCCTGGCTTGACATAAAAGCGGCGGAGCGCTGTGTCAGACACACAGCGCTCCGCCGTTTCTTCTATTTTGGGGGGTCCCGTTTAAGACAGGCCGATAATCTGCGCCAGGAACGCAAATCCGCCGCCCAGCAGTACCAGCACCAGCAGGAGCTTGCCCGCAAACTTCAGCCACTGCTGATAGGTGACCCCTCCAAGCTCCAGGCCGGCCATAAGGCTGCCGGAGGACGGGAACACATAGTTGGTAAAGCCGTCTCCCAGCTGGAAGGTGGTGACCACCACCTGCTGGTTGATGCCCAGGATATCCGCCAGGGGCTTGAGCACGGGGAACAGAATGAAGGCCTTGCCGCTGGCGGAAATGACGAAGGCATTGAATACGATGACAAAGATGTACAGCAGGAAAATGACCATAAACGGACTTTTTCCCTCAAACATAGTAGCCAGGGAGTGAATGATCGTATCCACGATCTGGGCCTGCTCCATCAGCAGATAGGACGCGCGGGCCACGCCGATGACGATTACCGCGGACATAACGGTGGTGGTACCTTTGATGAAGTCCGTACACACCTTGCTGGGGTTTACGCCGTTAATCATGGCCACAACGGCCACCACGATGATATACATGCCGCTGATGTCTTCCATGTCCCAGCCAAACTGTACCGCGCCCACAGCCTGGGTGATAAGGGCCACCAGCAGGGTCAGCAGCGTCAGAATGCGCCGGACCGTCATGGGCACCTTGACGTCCATCATTCCCTGGGCCCGGTCTGTCCCATCCCGGTAGCCGGGAATCACGCTTTTGGAGGGATCCCGCTTGATGCGTTTGCAGTAGGCGGCAACGAAAAGGGCGCTTACGACAAAGTACGCCAGAAACTCCACCAGCCGGAATTGCCAGGCGGAGAACAGGCTGATCCCGGCCAGCTCCTGGCAAACGCCGGTGGTGAAAATGTTGAACGCGCCGCTGGTGAAGCCAATGCAGATCCCCACGTGTACGATGGCCACACCCACCATGCGGTCATAGCCCAGCGCCAGCGCCAGGCTGACCACCATCGGGATAAAGGGCAGGGCATCCTCGCCCCAGCCGATCACGCCCAGAATGCCGAACACAAACATCAGGCCCAGAACAATAACCAGCTCTCTGCCCTTGGACACGGAATTCAACCGCTGGAGCCCCGCCGCTATGGCGCCCGTCTGTTCAATCACATAAAGCACCCCGGAGATCACCATGATGGAAATGATAATGCTGGCAGATTCCACGATGCCGTGGGGAATGGCATAAAAGAAGTCAAACAGCGTAATGGGATTCTCGTTTTCAACATAGCTGAACTGGCTGGGGTCCACCACACCGTTTGCGTCGCGGACGAACTGTCCGCTGGGGATAAAAAACGACATGACTGTGACCACCACCATAATGATCATCAAAATGAGGATCACGTGGGGCAGTTGAAATGGTTTCTTTTCTTTCTTCTCCATCTCGAATGTCTCTCCTTCCCGCCGCTCAGGCGTTATTCTGCTCCGCCCAGACAAAGGGCAGCTCTGTCATCACCTTCAGGCCGTACTCCATCGCCCGCTCGTCCAGGATCAGGTTGGGATTATGCAGCGGCGGATTGCCCGGAGCGCCCGCCCCTACCCAGCAGAAAAAGGCCGGGACCTCCTGGGCAATGTAAGAAAAATCCTCGCTGCCGGCGGACGCGCCTACACGGGCCACGTGCTCCTGGCCAAATACGGTGTTGAGCGCCGGGAGCAGAATTTTGGCCAGGCCCTCGTCCACCGTCAGGGACGGGGTGAGCAGCGTCTCCACCGTGGCCTTGGCCCGGTAGCTGGCCGCCTCGCTGGCCACAATTTCCCGCACCCGGGCCACCAGGCGCTGTCCCAGGGCACGGTCAAAGCACCGCAGCGTACCCGCCATTTCACAGACCTCAGGCACAATATTGGGGCTGCTCTGGCTGCCGGCATGCATGGAGCAGAGGGCCAGAATGGCGGTGTCAAAGCCGCTGACCTCCCGCTGCACCAGCCCGCTCAGCGTGTGATAAATTCCGTTGGCAGCCGCCAGCGCGTTGATCGTCGTCTCAGGCTGGGAGCTGTGCCCCCCCTTCCCCTCCACGCGGATAAAGATGTCATAAATGTCCGAGGTCATAACCCCTGTCCCATAGGTACACTTACCCACCTCCAGCGTCGGCTCCACATGGATGGCGGCCGCCGCATCCACATGGGGATGCTCCAAAAGGCCGGCTTTGACCAGGCTCTCCGCACCTGTGCCAAGCTCTTCACCGGGCTGGAACACCAGTTTGACCTGGCACGGAAGGGCCTTCTCATGCTGTTTCAGCACCTCGGCCACACCCAGCAGAACCGCCGTATGCATATCATGGCCGCAGGCATGCATATTTCCATTGGTGGACCGGAACGGAAGGGTTGTACACTCCCGCACAGGCAGCGCGTCCATGTCCGCCCGTAACAGCAGCGTGCGCGTTCCCTGCCCAAGGGTCAAAACCTGCCCGCAGTTCCCGATGGTTTGGGGCTCACACCCCAATTCCGTCAGAGCCTTTCGGACATAGGCCGCGGTCTGCGGCAGTTCCAGCCCCACCTCGGGGATCTGATGCAGCGCGCGCCGATGCGACACAACCCGTTCTCGTACCGACTGGATACTTTTTTCGATTTCTTCCGTCATATTGCCCCGTCCTCCCATCAGCTTCAACATGGAACGTTGACTTTTTTGCAGGCATATTGTACAATTTAAACGACAATTTAACAAATTAAAGATCTCTATTGCTTCCATAAGAAATTTTCATGGATGGTGTGCCCGCGTGGAATTATCAAAATATGAAGTCTTTCTGAAAACCGTGGAGCTTGGGAATATCACCCGGGCGGCCGATGTGCTCGGCTATACACAGCCTGCGGTCAGCCGCGTCATCACCGACCTGGAGCGGGAGTGGGGCATCCCGCTGCTCATTCGAAGCCGCGGGGGCGTCAAGTTGACCACAGAGGGTCAGCAGCTGCTGCCCAGCATCCGGGCCGTTTGCTGTGCGCAGCGGGATCTGGAGGCCTCCGTCAGCGGGCTGCTGGGGCTGACCCGCGGAAGCGTTCGCATCGCCACCTTCCACAGCGTCGCCGCCCACTGGCTTCCCCAGATCGTCCAGTCCTTCCTTTCTCTCCACCCAAACATTGAGTTTGATATCTCCTGCGAACTGGAGTACAGCTCCTCCGAACTCAAGCTTATCCAGGGGGATGTGGACTGTGCCTTTGTCACACTCCCCCTCAATGTCCACGCCAACCCGCCGCTGCGCACCATCTTTTTGAAGCGGGATCCGATCTATGTCGCCCTCCCCCTCAACCATCCGCTGGCCACCGCGCCGGCCTACCCGGTCTCACGCTTTGCGGAGGACGCGCTTATCTACATCCGTGAGACCCACGACCGGGATATCACCACCATCTTCGACTGCTGCAATGTCCACCCCAACACCCGCTACTTCATGGAAGACAGTTACGCCATCGCCTCCATGGTGGAGAGCGGCATGGGCGTGGGCATCATCAACGGGCTGATCGCCAGCCGGATGCCCTATCATATCGCCCTGATCCCCATGGACCCTCCGCAATATCGGGACATCGCGCTGGCCGTCCGCTCACAGGGGACACTCTCCCCGGTGCTCTCCCGCTTTTTGGAATACGTCCAGTCCTGGGTCGCCGAACATGTCAAATAAAAACGCCCGGCGGATATTGCAAAGGCAATATCCGCCGGGCGTTTATTTAACAGCTTTTCCGTTATGCCATTTCTCCCGCCAGGGAGCGCTCCATATAGTCCCGGATGATGGCCGGGTCGTCGGTCTGGCCCAGCACCCACATCAGCTTGGTCACCGCCGCCTCGGTGGTCATATCCCGGCCCTGGATCACTCCCTGCTCCAGGGCCTTCTGTCCCACCTCATAGAGGGAGAAATCACTGGGCTCGTAGAGGCACTGACTGCACACCACCACCGCCATGCCCGCCTTGGCCGCCGCCTGGAGCTTGGCGATCAGGTCCCGCCGGACAAAGTGGAGTCCCCCAGCCCCAAAGGCCTCGATGACAATGCCACGGTAGTGCATCTGCAGCAGCATATCAAAAATTTCCGGGTCCAGGCCGGGGGTCAGCTTGATGAGGAACACCTTGTCGCACAGCTTGTCCCGCAGGGTGCAGCCCCCCGAGGGAGTGGGAATACTCTCCCGCCGGATCTGGAGGCCCTTGCCGTCCACCATCCCCGCCAGAGGCCAGTTGACGCTCTCAAAGGCGTCAAAGTCGGTGGTGCGGGTTTTCACCGCCCGGCAGCCCAGAATCACCTTCCGGTCGAAGGCCAGAAACACCCCCGCCACCCCGGAGGCCGCCATGGCCAGCGCGGTGCGCAGATTCTCCAACCCGTCGCTGAGGGGGTGGGTCATGGGCAGCTGAGCCCCGGTCAACACCACCGGAATGGCGATCCCCCGGAGCATAAAGGAGAGCACCGAGGCGGTATAGGCCATTGTATCAGTCCCATGAGTAATAACTATACCATCATATTCCCTTCTGTTATCAAAAACATGGTGGGCAATGGTCTGCCACTCCTCCGGCTGGATGTTGGAGGAGTCCAGGTGGAGGATATCCTGAATGGTCAGATCGTAAGCGTCGGTGATCCCCCGGGGGAGCAGGCCTGCCAGCTCCGCTCCGGCCAGGCCGGGGGCCAGCCCCTCCTCCGTGGGCAGGGAGGCAATGGTGCCCCCTGTGGTGAGCAGCAAAATCCGACGGGCCATCAGAACTCCTCCGCCAGAGCGTCAGCCCGCTCCATGGCGGCGTCCAGCAGCGCCTGCTTGTCATTGCGGATATCGTCCAGCCCCTCGGCGTCCAGGAAGCGCACGTCGGGGATGCCGTACATCACGCCCAGCCCCTTGATGTGGGCGGTGGCAATATCCAGGGGCGTGCCGGCATAGTAGCCGCCCCGGGTGGTGATATAGAGCAGTCTGGACGCCTTGCACAGGCCCACGCCCTTGCCGTCGGTGTCGTAGCCGAAGGTGATATCGGTAACCGAGATCCGCTCCAGATAAATTTTCAGCGCCGCCGGAAAGGACAGGTCCCAAAAAGGCGCGGCAATGACAATCTTGTCCGCCGCGGCAAACTGCCGGGCCGCCTCAAACATAGGCTGGTCCAGCTGCCCGGCGTTCCACAGTGCATCCCGCTCGGCCAGCACTTCCGGATACTGAGGCTGTAATCTATCCCCGCAAACATCACGCTCTGTAATCAACATTTCCGGATGTGCGGCCTGATAGCGGGCCAAAAAGCGGCGGGCCAGCTTCAGGGTGCGGGACTTCTCCCCCCGCACACAGCTGTTGACAAAAAGCAGATTTTCCATATGCTCACGCTCCCGGTTTTCATCTTTCCCTCATGCTATCATATTTTCCTCCGCCGCGCAAGCGGCCTGATCCAGCCACTCCAGCAGGCCGTCCACCACCGCCCTGTCGGTCAGGTCCAGCTGTTCCGCCTCCATACGGACCACCCGGTTGCCCTGGCGGAAAATCAGCCCGTTTCCCTCGTTCCAGGCGTAGGTCCAGGCCTGGTCATAGCCCAGATCGGACTGGAGGGGCTCCACTACGCCGTGCAAATGGAAATAACGGTGCAGGCGGTCCTCGTCCCCCTCAATGGTCCGCAGATCCCGGCAGATCACATCCGCCAGCCAGGCGGTCTTACAGTCATAGGATTCCACCCACAGGTCGCCCTGATCGGAAAATTCCCGGTACTCCGTACTCTGTCCAAAAGCAGACCGTTCCGTCGTCAGCCGTCCGCCCAGTTCGTAGCTGCTGCTCTGGCTGCTGAGGGTCAGCAGGAAGGACAGGGCAATGGCCAGGCCCAGGGCAGTATATACCAGCGGGACAGCTCCCTGAAGCCGGGCGGATCTCCGTCCAGGTACCGGTATCTCCTTCCCTTCCTCCGCCGCCCGGCGGCACCGGCGCCGGTAGCGCACCACCCGCACGCCCAGATACAGATTAACCGCCAGCCAGAGCAGCAGAAGAAACTCAATCAGCATAACCCCATTGGAGAAGAACATCTCCCATACTCTGGGCCGGTCATGGAAGTACTGTCCGACAGCCCAGGCTGTACAGTAGATTGCGAAATAGAAAAAGGTGTAGGCCTGATTCCACAGGCTCTTTTTCAGCACCATTTCCCACTCCAGGCTGCCGTCGGTCTGAATGGGGACAGGGTTGGTATCCGGCTGGGCCTGGAAATAGAACAGGCCGCCCGCCTCGTCCAGCAGGTCCCAGCCCGCCTCGTCGCACAGGGCCAGATAGTCCGTCCGGGCCTGCTCATCCTTCCGGCGGATGGAGGTCCACCGGGCGGGCTCTACCCAGCACCGGCGGGGTTTCTCCGCACGGCGGAAGGAGGCGGTGAAAATTCCCAGCTCCGCCAGCTCCCAGCCCTGCTCCGCCAGCTCGTCCAGCTCCGCCTGGGCGGCCTTTACGTCCTCGGCAGTGTAGCGGAACCACCGGGTCATGTTCTCTTTCATGCCCCACTCTCCTCCAGCCGGGCCAGAACGCCGTCCAGCCACTGCTCGTCCAGCGGCCCCATGTCGGTCTGCACCCACAGGACGATGTTGCCCCGGCGGATCAGCCAGATATCCTTCACGCATCCCTCCGGGTAGTGGCTCTCGGATATGCCGCTTCGCACCAGCCACACATCCTCATAGCCGGACAGTTCCCCCTGGTTGGCAATACCCAGTTCGTTCCGATACTGCTCCGTCACCCAGTCAGCCAGCCAGTCCCAAGGAAGCCTCCATACTTGGCTGTCCGCCACACCGTTGACCGAGCCTCCCTCTTTTAACGGCCCAAATTCCCTGCGCTTTGTCCGGGCGGACAACAGGGTGCCGTGGGTTTGCACCACCTCCAGCTCCGCCCGTTCCGGCAGGACCCCTTCATCAGCCAGGGGCGGCTTGACACACACCAGCCCTGCCACCCCGGACAGGGGCAACAGCCACGCCGCCAGCAGCACTGCCATACAGGCCAGCATATACTTGGCATGCCGGCGCCTCCGCCGGTACTCCAGCCTGGGGTCCCTGCCCAATATAATCAGGCAGGCAATGATCATGCCGATAATCCACCCCAGGTTTAATTCCCCCAGCATGGCATCCAGCAAGAAGGCCAGCAGCAGGGGGACTACGAGCACATAGCCAGCCAAGGTACACAGTCGGGCCAGCAGAACGCTTCTCCGCCCTGGCACCGGGAAGGGCTCTCCCCGGGCGATGGCATGTTTCCACTGGCCCAGCCGCAGCAGCAGCCGCCCCGACCACAGCAGGCCCTCCGGGAGCAGCAGCGGCAGCAGAACAATCACCATGGCCCCTGTGTTGGTATCGGTAAGGAATGTGAGATAAAACTGCCACTCCAAACCGGACAGAAACCCCAGTAGACCCAGCACCGCCACCATACAGGCCACTACTCCCCAGCCAATGGCCATCCGCCGCAGGGATTTTTTCCGAAACCGCCGGTACTCCAGTTCCCCATCGGTCTGAATAGGGGCTGTCCCCGCCGGAGCCTCATAGATGTTCCAATAGCTCAGCTGCCCCACCCGCCTCCAGCCCGCGTCGGCCAGCAGTGTGCGGTAGTCCAATCCGTCCTCCCCGCTGGGGTCGTACCAGTCGATGCAGTAGGTCACCGGTTCCTCCGCCGGAACAAAGGAGGCCAGCAGACCCAGCCAGAGTTTCTCCAGCCGCCAGCCCTGTTCCGCCTGATGGTTGAGCATGGCCTCCGCCGCCTTGATGTCCATGACAGGATAGGTAAACAGCATCCACTTGCGTTTCATGTCCCTTCCTCCTCCCGCAAAACAGCCTCCATATCCGCCGCCTGCTGGCGGATGCGCCGGTATTCCTCCCGCAGGGCCCGGTCCCCCTCCGGGGTGAGCTGGTAATACTTCCGCTTGTCCTCCACCCGGGTGAGGACGATCAGCTTCTCTCCTTCAAACCGCTCCAGCAGGGCGTACAGAGTGCCCGCCCCAATGTTCACCCGGCCCTCCGTGAGGGCGGTGATGGCCTGCATGATCCCGTAGCCATGGCGCTCCTGCCGCAGAGCCAGTAAGACGTAAAACATCTGCTCCGTCAGGGTCTCCAGCTTTTTCCGGGCCATCCCCCTCACCTCCCCCATATATATCGATGTTCGCTATAATTATAGTATATCAATATTCGATATAAGTCAAGCAAAAAAGAGGAGCCGTTTTGGCTCCTCTTATCCTGCGTCCTATTCCGCCAGCATCTGAAACCACTGGCTCTGCACGCCCGCCGCCTTGAAGCCCATGGACCGGTACAGCCCAAAGGCGCTCTGGTTGTCGGTGGCTACCAGCAGCCTGCACCGCCGGTATCCGGCATCGCTCAGCTGGGACAGCAGGGCAGCCAGCAGGCTCCGGCCCAGCCCCTTGCCCCGAAAATCCTTGCACAGAGCGATTCCCTCCACCTCCGGCAGGTCCTGGGTCAGCGCCAGCTCATACACCCCCACCGGTATTTCCTTCCAGTAAACAAAGCCGCACCGGCACTCCGGGGAGAGGGCCCGCTCCAGATCCAGAGGACCATAGGTTGCGGAATTGGGCATATCAAAAAAGCACTCGTTATGGAGGGTCAGCCACGCCCCACCCCGGCTCCGCTCCAGGGGAACCAGGGAAACGTCTTGGGACTCTGCCGGAAGTTCCTGGAGCTCCCGCTCCATCCAAAGCATATCCCGGACATGGACCAGGCGGCAGCCCCCACGCACGCCCTCCTCCAGAGGGGCGGCGGGATCGCTGGATGTAACATAGATTTCTGTCGCTCCCTGGCCCAGCAGCTCCTCGCGGCCCCGCTGCAGGGTCTCGTCCACATCCTCCGCCCGACAGCGGCGCAGGGCCAGATAGGCTTTCCCTTTGGCCCCGATCTCGCTGGGATATAACTGATAAATTGGCTTCATAAATGCCTTCCCCTCTATGGTTGGTTATAGCAAAACCGGAACAGCCGCCCCTATGGTCAGACTGTCCGGCGTTACGGCACATTCCCGGGCCATAATCCGCACCCCGGCCTGGACAGCCCGGCGCAGCGCATCGCCAAAGGCGGGATGGGTGCGATCGTTGGGGGCAAAGTCCTTCATGCCTGCCATCTGGATCACAAAGCACACCGCCGCCTCATATCCGTCCGTCTGGCAGCGCACCAGCTCATTCAGGTGCTTGACGCCCCGCTCCGTAGGGGCGTCTGGAAAACAGGCATGGCCGTCCTCCTCCAGGGTCACCCCCTTTACCTCTACAAAGCCCCGGCGTCCGCCCGCCTCCCAGTAGAAATCGAAGCGAGAGTCCCCCCAGGTGGTTTCCGGCCGCAGGAGGCTGAGACCTTCCTCAAAGGCTCCCGCCTCTGCCCACTCCCGGAATACCTGATTGGGCGCCTGTGCATCCATATTGACCAGCAGCGTCCCTTTTTCCACCGCGATCAGATCATATTGCGTTTTGCGGGCGGGATTATCACTTTTTTCCACATAGACCGCTGCCCCTGGTGTCAGCAGTTCCCGGCAGCGGCCGGTATTTTTGACATGGACCACTTCGGTACGTCCGTCCAGCTCCACATGGGCGATAAAGCGGTTGGGTCGGGACAAAAAGCGGCCCTTTTCAATCCGTTGGTATTGCATTTCTTCTCTCCTGCCTGTATCCTGTTAGAGTGAGTATACCATTGGACGGCCTTCCCCGCAAGCCGTCTCTCGGGAGGTTTTTTCATGCATATTCCCACCTGCGGAACTGCTGAACAGTCTGTTTTACCCTTTGCCCAGGCTCTGGAGGAGGCCCGCCGTCCCAGCCCCGACTACGACGTGGCTCACTGGCTGTTTGTGCCCAACTTTTACTGCGACTACCGTTACATCCTGGGCACTGCCGGGGAGCGGCCCCTGATCTGCGTGGGTATCAACCCATCTACAGCTGCGCCTAATAATCTGGACAATACGCTGAAGTCAGTGGAACGCATCGCTCTGGGCAACGGATACGACAGCTTTATCATGTTCAATGTCTACGCCCAGCGGGCTACCCGGCCGGACGATATGGAAGCAGCGTGCAACCCTGTCCTTCATCAGGAAAATATGGCCGCCTTCCGCTGGGCCCTGGAGCAAACCAGAGGCGGGAGTCCCGCCGTCTGGGCGGCGTGGGGCGCGATCATTGAAAAGCGACCCTATCTGCCTGCCTGTCTGACCGATATGGTGCGCATCGGCAATGAGCTGGGCGCCGTCTGGTACTCCGCCGGACCGTTCTCCAAGAAGGGGCATCCCCATCACCCGCTCTACCTCAGGAAGGACAGCACGTTGGATGTCTTTGATGTATCACTCTACCTCAGCACCTGTTTTTAACCGCATCAGCGGTTAAAAACAGCAAAAGGCGGACAGTTTGCACTGTCCGCCTTTTGTGTTGGCGTTACCTATCTTCCCGGTCCGTCTCCAGACAAGTATTTTCGGCGCAGGTGAGCTTAACTTCCGTGTTCGGGATGGGAACGGGTGGACCCTCACCGCAATCAACACCAACTTACTTTTCTTTGAAAAGAAAAGTAAGCAAAAGAAACTTCAAACAACTTTCTTCTCCTTACCGTTCTTCTCAACGATAAGCACCTAATTTTAAAGGGCTCTCTATGGAGCGCGCCAAGCGCTCCATAGAGAATGGTGCGCCTTCACGGATTCGAACCGGGGACCCACTGATTAAGAGTCAGTTGCTC
>NHCFR00700__coassemble_1579_pt1 | contig 15534 bp, 12 predicted proteins | sample NHCFR00700__metabat2_low_PE_032 | metagenome-assembled genome bin NHCFR00700
GGGGGGATTGACTTTTTATGTAAGGAGGCGTAATCTATTGGCAAGGACTTTAATAAATTGATTTTACAAAATTGATTGCACTTAATGAGTGTGGACATCAAGAATAGGAGGAACCAGTTATGGGCAAACGACCTGTTACTCTGTGTACTTGTCAGTGGGCGGACCTGCCTCTGGACGAACTGTGCGCTCTGGCTGAAAAAATGGGCTATGACGGACTGGAGATTGCCTGCTGGGGCAACAACCTGGATCTGGACCGGGCCCTGGAGGACGAGAGCTACATTCCCTGGGTGCAAGAGACGCTGAAAAAGCACAACCTGATCTGCAAAGCCCTGGCCACCCACATCATCGGCCAGTGCGTGGGCGACGCCCCTGACCCCAGGCTGAACAACTTTGCGCCCGCCGCTCTGGCCGACCAGCCTGACGCCATCCGGCAGTGGGGAATTGACACCATGAAAAAGGCCGCCGTGGTGGCCAACAAAATGGGCGTAAAGATCATCACCGGCTTCACCGGTTCCCCCATCTGGCGCTATCTCTACTCCTTCCCCCAGACCACGGAGGAGATGATCGAGGACGGCTACAACAGGATTGTGGAGCTGTGGACCCCCATCCTCAACGAGTTCAAAAAGAACGACGTCAAGTTTGCCCTGGAGGTTCATCCCGGCGAGATCGCCTTCGACTACTATTCCACCAAGCGCCTGCTGGAGAAGTTCGCCGACCGGCTGGAGTTCGGCATCAACTTTGACCCCAGCCACCTGATCTGGCAGGGCGTCAAGCCCCACCTGTTCCTGTCCGATTTCCGTGACCGCATCTACCACGTCCACATGAAGGACGCCGCCGTTACTCTGGACGGCCGCAGCGGACTGCTGGGCTCCCACATCGACTTCGGCGACCTGCGCCGGGGCTGGAATTTCCGCTCTCTGGGCCACGGCGACGTAAACTTTGAGGAGATCATCCGGGTGCTCAACGATATGGGCTACGACGGCCCTCTGTCGGTGGAGTGGGAGGACAGCGGCATGGACCGCATCGACGGCGCCACCGAGGCCGCGGCCTTTGTGCGCAAGGTGGACTTCAAGAAATCCGACATCAAGTTTGACGACGCCATCTCCAATGGCTGAGAAAGGCAGGGCTGAAAACATGGCGAAAGAATTGAGATACGGCATGGTAGGCGGCAGTGTCTATGCCTTTATCGGCGAGGTGCACCGCAAGGCCATCGCCTTTGATCCGCGGGCGGAGCTGGTGTGCGGCTGCTTCTCCAACATCCCCTCGGAGAATGAGGACACCGCCAAGGCCTATGGCATTGACCCCGGCCGTACATACGCGGACTACAAGGAGATGGCCAAGGCGGAGGCCGCCCGGGAGGACGGCATCGACTTCGTCTCCATCTGCACCCCCAACTTCCTCCATTATGAGATCGCCAAGGAGTTCCTGCTGGCGGGCATCAACGTGGTGTGTGAAAAGCCTCTGTGCTTTGAGGTGGCCCAGGCCGAGGAGCTGGAGGCTCTGGCCCGGGAGAAGGACCTGCTTTTCGCCGTGACCTATACCTACCCCGGCTACACCATGAGCCGGGTCATGCGGGATATGATCTCCGCCGGCAAGATCGGCAAGATCGCCGCCGTCAACGCCGAGTACGTACAGGACTGGCTCATCAACGAGCTGGCGCCCCAGGAGGGGGCCAAGGAAAATCTGTCCGTCTGGCGGAAGGACCCCAAATTCTCCGGTATCTCCAACTGCGTGGGCGACATCGGCACCCACATCGAGGCCTATGTAAACTATGTCACCGGTCTGAAGATCAAGCGCCTGGCCGCCACCACCAACAAGTACGGCCACGCCCTGGATCTGAACGCCAACATCCTGGTGGAGTATGACAACGGCGTCAACGGCGCCTACTGGTGCTCCCAGATTGCCGCCGGTCATTACAACGGCCTGGTGGTCCGGGTCTTTGGCGATCAGGGCGCGCTGGAGTGGCGCCAGGAGCAGCCCGACTACCTGTATTACACCCCCAAGGGAGAGGCCATGCAGGTGCTCACCCGGGGCGGAAACGGCATTGACCAGCCCGCAGGCGGATGCAGCCGCCTGCCGGTAGGCCATCCCGAGGGCCTGTATGTGGCTTTTGCCAATATCTATCGGGACTATATCACTGCCCTCATTGAAAAAAAGGCGGGCCGGCCATACAGTACCGACTCCCTCACCATGGCGGACGCCGGTGTGGACGGCGTAAAGTTCGTCCACGCGGTGGTGGAGAGCGCGGAGAAGGACTCTGCCTGGGTAGCGCTGTAACACTCCGGATTTTTTGCGGCGGAGGCCGCGGAAAATATATTGACAAGGAGGACAATGAACATGAAAAAGTATCTTGCGCTTATCCTTGCAATCGTGATGTCCCTGAGCCTGGTCGCCTGCGGCGGCGGCGGTTCGGGCGGCAGCACCGAGACGCCCAGCGGCGGCGGTGAGAGTCAGAATGTCGAGCCCGCTGCCGGCGGCGACATCTATGTCCTGGTGCCCAATGCCGACCACGGCTGGACCGGCGCCGTGCTGACCTACGCCCAGGAGAAGGCTGCCGAGGTCAACGCCGAGGGTACCTACAATGTGGTGGTCCAGGCTGCCACCGACGCCAAGAACCAGCAGGAGCAGATCGACGATCTGCTGGCCGCCGCCACCCCGCCCGCCGGCATCGTGATCCTGCCCTATGACAACACCATGGAATCCTCCATGGCCTCCATCGCCGCCACCGATATCCCCTTCATCATGGTGGACCGCATCATTGACAACCCTGTGGTGCAGGAGAAGGTCACCGCCAACGTCAAGGGCGATAACGAGGGCATCGGCAAGGCTACCGCCGAGCGGTTCATCGCCGACGGCCTGCAGCCCGGCGACAAGCTGTACGTCATGATCGGCGACACCTCCTCCGTGCCCGAGATGCGCAACAAGGGCTTCACCGAGACCCTGGCCGCCAACGGCTGGACCGAGGAGCAGCTGGCCACCATCGAGTACTCCGCCGCCACCGGCTGGAGCCGTTCCACCGGCAAGCAGCTGTTCATCGACTGGATCAACAGCAAGACCGTGGAGGAGCTGGGCGAGTATCACTACATCTTCACCCACGACGACGAGATCGGCATGGGCATCCTGGAGGCTCTGAGCGGCACCGAGATCGAGCAGGCCAAGAAGGACGCCTTCCTGGAGTCCGTTGAGTCCATCGGCTCCTCCTCTGGTCTGGGCGAAATGTATGAGGTCCTGTCCGGCACCCACGCCAATACCGCCTATCCCGACATCGTGGCCAACTTTGACCTCTTCTCCGTAACCTATCCGCCCAAGATGATCCAGAACGCCGTGGATGACATGATCAGCCATCTCAACGGCGAGACCGTGGAAAAGGATCACACCATCACCGTCGACGTAGTGGATTCCAGCAACGTGGCCGATTTCGAGGGCTTCTAAACCAGACCGAGCGGCGGTCCCCGCGGGCGCTGTGCCGCCCGTGGGGACCGCTGTTCCTTAAAGAGGGTGCCTGAGCATGAAAATTTTGCAGATGACCGATATCACCAAGCGCTTCTTCGGCGTCACCGTGCTGGACCGGGTCAGCTTCGACGTGGAGGAGGGGGAGGTACACGCGCTGCTGGGCGAGAACGGCGCCGGTAAGTCCACGCTGATGAACATTCTGGGCGGCGTCCACCAGCGGGACGGGGGCACCGTGGAGTTCTGCGGGACACAGATGGACTCCATCTCGGTCAAATCGGCGGACGAGGCGGGAATTGCCTTCGTCCACCAGGAACTGAACGTGATCAACGACCTGACCGTCTATGAGAACCTGTTTTTGAACAAGGAAATTCTGGGCAAATTCCGACGCCTGAACAAGAGAGAGATGATAAGCCGCTCCCAGGAGCTGTTCAACCGGCTGGGAGTGGATATTGACCCCACGGATATGGTGGGGAACCTGGATACCAGCCGCAAGCAGCTGCTGGAGATTGCCAAGGCCCTTCACGCCGAGGCCAGGCTGTTTATTCTGGACGAACCTACCACAGCTCTGAATACCGAGGAGATCGAGCACCTGTTCGGCATTGTCCGGCGGCTGAAGGAGGCGGGGAAGTCCTTTATCTTTATCTCCCACAAAATGCCGGAAATTTTTGAAATCGCCGACCGCTATACCATCCTGCGCAACGGAAGCTTCATTTCCTCCGGCCGCATCGCGGACACCACGCCGGAGGAGGTCACCCGCCAGATGGTGGGTGAGGGCTACGTAAACCAGGAGGTCTACGAGTCCCGCAGCCTGGGCGAGCCCATCCTGGAGCTGGAGGGGCTGACCGGCAGCGGCTTCCATAACGTCAGCCTGTCAGTGCGCCGGGGCGAGGTTGTGGGCTTTACCGGCCTGAAGGGAGCCGGCAGCAGCGAGCTGATGCAGGCCATTTTCGGGGCAATTCCCTTTACCGCCGGAACGCTGAAGGTATGGGGCGAGCCGGTGACCTCCAGCACCATTCATAAGGCCATGAAGGACAGGATTGCCATGCTGGCCGCCAATCGGAAGGAAAACTCCGTCATCCCTGATATGACGCTTTTAGAGAATACATATTGTGCCGAGCACAGCCTCAGCGGCCGTCATCCCCACATCCATGTGAAACGGGAGGTGGCCAAGTACAACAAGCTCAAGGATATGCTCAACATCAAGGCGGAGAGTCACGAGGATCTGATTGTCAGCCTCTCCGGCGGCAACCAGCAGAAGGTCATCCTGGCCCGGTGGCTCAACACCCAGGCGGAAATCCTGCTGCTGGACAATCCCACCCAGGGCATTGACGTGGGCGCCAAGACGGAGATCTACCGGCTGATCCAGGAGCTGGCCAAGGAGGGCAAGACCATTATTGTCAATACCCTGGAGATCCCCGAAATCCAAAAGGTGGCCGACCGGTGCGTGGTGTTTTACCACGGCGGCATACAGGCCGTTCTGGAGCGCAGCGAGATTACCGAGGAGCGCGTCATGCTTCTGGCTACCAACGCCTCCGCCATCGGCGCGGAGCAGGGACAAGAGGTGTAAGACCATGAAAGAGAAGAACAAAGGGACCGCGCTGGTCAAAAGCATCTGGCATAAATATAACTTCATTCTCATCTTCCTGGCCATTCTGGTGGTATTCCTCATCATAAATCAGGGCGCCACCACCATGACCACCCTGATGAACATTCCCCGCCACTCCACAGTGATCGGCATTATCGCCCTGGGGATGGGCCTTATCATCCTCACCGGCGATATCGACCTTTCCGTGGGGTCCCAGCTGGCGCTGGTGGGCGGCCTGACCGTTATGGTGTTCAACAGCACCAACAGCATCGTCCTTTCCCTGGTGTTCGCCGTCTTTATGGGGGTGGCGCTGGGCCTGATCAACGGCGTGCTGATCGGCCTGGTGAAAATGCCAGCCTTTATCGTCACCCTGGCCACCATGCTGATGTACCGCTCCATTGCCCAGACTGTGATGAACAGCAACAACTGGACCATCTATCAGCTGGACGCCGGCCTGTCCCAGTGGCAGCCCCTGTGGGTCATCGGCAACCAGTCGGTGGTCCAGATCCCCATTCTGGTGCTGATTCTGATTGGCGTGGTGGCCGTTATGACCTACCTGTCCACCAGCACCAAGTTCGGCAAGCGGGTGTACGCCCTGGGCAGCAACGAGCGGGCCGCCCAGCTCTCCGGCATCAATGTCAGCATGACCCGGGTTCTGGTCTTTGTCATCGCCGGCGTGCTGATGGGCATTGCCTCTTTCCTCTATGTGGCCAACGTAGGCTCGGTGGACCCGGCCACCAGCGGCAAGAACTATGAACTGTACGCCATCGCCGGCGTGGTTATCGGCGGCATCAGCATGTCGGGCGGCAAGGGCCGTATCCTGGGTGTGGTCTTTGGCTCCATGTCCTTTACCATCATCGACAAGATCATCACCGCCCTGGGCCTGAATCCGCTGATCAACGACACCATCAAGGGAGCCATCCTGCTGCTGGCCATCGCGGTGCAGATGCTGCCTGTCATCACTCAGAAGCTGCGCAAGGCGCGTACAGCATAACGAATTATCATAAAGGGAGGGTATTTCCATGAAAAGCTATGAGGAAATCGCCAAAATCACCTATGCGGGGCCGGACAGTGACGAGCCTTTTGCCTTCAAATACTACAACCCCGACGAGGTGCTGGCCGGGAAACCCATGCGGGAACACCTGAAGTTCGCCATGAGCTACTGGCACACCATCTGCGCCGAGGGTGTGGATATGTTTGGCAGCGGCACCATGGACAAGAGCTTTGGCCAGAGGGATCCCATGGCCAAATTCCGGGCCAAGGCCGACTTTGCTTTCGGCCTGATGGATAAGCTGGACCTGGACTACTACTGCTTCCATGACGTGGATGTGGCGCCCGAGGGGGCCACGGTGCGGGAGAGCCTGGAAAACTTCCGTCTCATGGTGGCCTACCTGAAGCAGCTCCAGGAGAAGCACCACAAGAAATGCCTGTGGGTTACCGCCAACAATTTTGGCGACAAGAAGTTTATGGCGGGGGCCGCCACCTCCTGCTGCGCCGACGTGTTTGCCGTGGCCGCCGCCAAGGTAAAGGCCTGTATCGACGCCGCCATTGAGCTGGGCGCCACCGGCTATGTGTTCTGGGGCGGCCGCGAGGGCTATGAGACCCTGCTCAACACCGACATGGGGCTGGAGCTGGACAACCTGGCCCGCTTCCTCACCATGGCCCGCGACTATGGCCGCGCCCACGGCTTCAAGGGGGACTTCTATATCGAGCCCAAGCCCAAGGAGCCCACAAAGCACCAGTATGACTTCGACGTGGCCACCTGCATGAATTTCCTGCGCAAGTACGGCCTTACCGATGACTTCAAAATGAACATCGAGGCCAACCATGCCACCCTGGCGGGTCACACCTTCCAGCATGAGCTGCGCACCGCCATCGTCAACAACTCCTTCGGCTCCATAGACGCCAATCAGGGCGACCTGTTCCTGGGCTGGGATACCGACCAGTTCCCCACCAACGTGTACGACACCACCTACTGCATGCTGGAGGTGCTGAAGGCCGGAGGCTTCACCAACGGCGGACTGAACTTCGACGCCAAAACCCGCCGGCCCTCCAATACGCTGGAGGATATTCTGCTGGCCTACATCGCCGGCATGGACTCCTTTGCCCTGGGGCTGCGGAAGGCCCTGGCCCTCCAGGCCGACGGCCGTCTGGACCGGTTCGTGGAGGACCGGTATGCCAGCTACCGCAGCGGCGTGGGCAAGACCATTGTGGACGGCACCGCCACCCTGGAGTCCCTGTCCGACTACGCCATGGGGCTGGACAAGATCGACGTGCCTAGCGGCCGGCAGGAGTATCTGGAGACCATCATCAACAACGTACTGTTCCGCTGAGCGCTTGTGCGCGGAGGGGCGCGCCGGATCTGGCGCGCCCCTTTATGTTGGAAAGGAGAAGGACTATGGCATATTTGATCGGCGTGGATCTGGGTACCTCCGGTACCAAGACCGCCCTGTTTGACCAGGAGGGGCGTACCATTGCCTCCTGCACCAGAACCTACCCCCTGAGTCAGCCTCAAAACGGCTGGGCGGAGCAGGAGCCGGAGGAGTGGTGGCAGGCGGCCAGGGAGACCATTCGTGGCGTGTTGGAGCAGAGTGGAATCTCTCCTGAAGAGGTCAAGGGCGTGGGCCTGTCCGGCCAGATGCACGGCCTGGTGATGCTGGACGGCGAGGGGAGGGTGCTGCGGCCCTCCATTTTGTGGTGTGACGGCCGTACCGGTCGGGAGTGCGGGGAGATCACGGAGCGGGTGGGGAAGCAGCGGCTCATCCAGCTTACCGCAAACCCGGCCCTCGCCGGCTTCACCGCAGGCAAGATTCTGTGGGTGCGCCGTCATGAGCCGGAGCTGTACGCCCAATGCCGCCATATTCTGCTGCCCAAGGATTACCTGCGCTATAAGCTGACCGGGGAGTTCGCCACAGAGGTGTCCGACGCCTCCGGCATGAACCTGCTGGACGTGGCCAACCGCTGCTGGAGCGGGGAGGTACTGGAAAAGCTGGACATCGACCCCGCCCTGCTGGGCAAGCTGTATGAATCCACCGACCTCACCGGTACGGTGACAGCTGCCGCCGCCGCTGAAACCGGTCTGGCTCCCGGCACGCCGGTGGCGGGAGGAGCGGGGGACAACGCCGCCGCCGCGGTGGGCACCGGCGTGGTGCGGTCGGGGCGCGCCTTTGTCACGCTGGGTACCTCCGGCGTGGTGTTTGCCCATGCGGACCGAGTGAGTATTGACCCCGGTGGGCGGGTACACACCTTTTGCGCCGCCGTGCCCGGGGCGTGGACGGTGATGAGCTGTACCCTGGCCGCCGGGCTGTCCCTCCAGTGGTTCCGCAACCAGTTCTGCGCCGAGGAGCGGCAGCAGGCAGAGGCGGAGGGCGTGGATCCATACGACATCATGACCCGGGAGGCGGGGCAGTCCCCCATCGGAGCAAACCGGCTGCTCTACCTGCCCTATCTGATGGGAGAGCGCTCCCCGCTGCTGGATGAGAAGGCCAGAGGAGCCTTTATCGGGCTGTCCGCCATGCACCAGAGGGGGGACCTGATCCGGGCGGTGATGGAGGGGGTATCCTACTCCCAGCGTCAGTGTTTGGATATTTTGCGGGAGATGGGGGTGGCCCCCGACCATATCATGGCCTGCGGCGGCGGGGGGCGCAGCCCCTTCTGGCGGCAGATGCTGGCCGACGTGCTGGGCTGCACCGTTCAGACCGCGCAGGCGGCCCAGGAAGGTCCTGCCCTGGGCGCCGCCATTCTGGCCGGTGTGTGCGCCGGGGTGTATCCCGACGTTCCCACAGCCTGCGACGCCATTGTCCACTCCGACCAGTCCTGCAGTCCGCAGCCGGAGGCCGGCGGGCGCTATGAGCCGTTCTACCGGCTGTACACCTCCTTGTATCCCGCGCTGCGGGGGAGCTTTGAGGCGCTTTATCAGCTCTGAAACCGGTGGCTTTTGAAATTCGGCGCTGTGGAAAAAGTGCCGGGTCCGGAATACGCCAGATATAGAGGGGGTTCTGGGCTCCCGTCCATGTCCTGCCCCGGTCCCGAGGGGAGCTGTATTGTTCCGTCGGGGCCGGGGCCCTGGTAGGTGACATCGCTGGGCTCGCGGATCACAAGGCCCGTCAGCTCCGTGAACTGGGTATGGGACAGAGAGCCGTTTTCCGGCCTGAATCGTTGATCCATAGGCGCGCCGTCCCTGGTGCAGCGGCTGATCAGCGTTCCCTCCTCTCCCTCCCATAGCGTATAGGAGAGCGCGTAGGTGCTCCCGTCCGCCCCCATAAAGGAGAACTCCGCCTCGCTCCCGGTCAGGCTCTCCCAGTTCAGCGCCTGCAGAATCTGGTAGGTCTGGGCAAAGGAGAGAGCCTGAGCATGGGGTGTGATGAAGGGGTATCGGAGGCGCACATCCCCCGTCTGGGGATCGATGATGGACCAGATCCCTGCGGAGATGGACTGGCCGTGGTAGGCCTCCGTCCGGGAATAGGCCAGGGACGCGTCCAGCTCTTCCGGGGAGAACCATTCCGGATGCAGGCCGTAGAAGGCGCACCAGACGGTCAGCTCACACAGCAGCTCCTTCTGCTTGGCGCGCAGGGCGGCCTCCGGCTCCACTCCTTTTTTCAGGGTCAGACTGCCGGAGCCCAGGGAATTGGGATCATCCGCCGGGTCGCAGAGGTGGGAACGGAAGAGAAAGGAGACCTTCGTCTGCACGGAATATTCCTGCCGGTCCAGATAGGCGAGAATGTCCTGAAGCTCCTCCACCGCCCGGCCCAGCTCCTCCGGCGTCTCATAGGCCGCCTGCAGCTCCAGACAGTATGTGGTTTCCTCATCCACCTGTACATAATGGGTGGGGCGGATGCTCTGGTATTGGGCCATATAAAAGGCCCCATAGACCGTTTGAAAATCCGTCTGCATGATATACTGTCCGCGCATACCGCTCTGGATGTGGGCGGACTGGAGGAGGAACACCAGCTCCGGCTGCTGCTCCAGGTAGGCGGGATAGGAAATGCACTCCGCCTCGGTGACCGGCTCCTCCGCCACCACGATGGGAGCGTCTGTATAGGTTTCCTGGAACCAGCGGATCAGGTCCTCCCGGCTGCTGTGCCCGGACGGAATGGGGCCTGTCAGCTCCTCCCGCAGCAGATAGACGGGGACCGCGGGGCGGCCCAGCTCTATGAAACTGAGGGCTCTGGGCAGTTTGTTCCGGGCAGTCCCGATGATGTCGTCTACCTCCACCGATTCATAGAGATTGCTGTAATAGCGCAGCTGCACCTGGCAGGAATCGCCCTGATAGAGGAACTGGATGAGCGGATTGATGAGGGCACGCTCCATGGCCGACGCGGTGGAAAATGGGGGCTGCTCCCTGAGCGTCTGGATGAATGGAACGACCTGACGCAGGATCTCCTCCCAGTTTTCCGCATTTACGGGGATGGACAGGAGCACCGGGGATGGCGTTTCCTCTGCTTCGTAAGGGATCTGCTGTTCCTCCAGAAATTCGGTCAGGGCCGCGGTGAAGCGGAGCTGCCAATAGGACTCCCGCAGAGTGCGCTGGGCATGGGGGAGAGGAGGGAAGCCCCGAACGCCCCCGTGCCAGTATCCCTCCACCTGGAAAGACGCCTCAGGCTCCCCGGCGGGCAGACCTGATACCGCCGTCCTCCCAGAAATCCGCTGATCCCGGACTGTCTGGCCTCGCTCCAGGTGAGCCTGGCCGAATCCTGTACGGTAAACGCCATCCCGTATCGCGTTTCCAGCTCCGTTGCGATTTCCGTATCCTGCGGGCAAAAGACGGTGGAAAGCAGAACGGGGGTGACACACACAAAGAGTACCACAAGGACAAGGATGCATCCGCCTGCGAGCAGGCGCTTTTTCCGCCCCATATGGACCATCCTCCTCCGTTCCAGGCTGGCTTGGCTTTCTTACATTTCATTATAGTAGTTCTTGAGAGTTTCTTCAATCCTGTTCTCTCTCCCTCAGAGAAAGATACAGAAAGCGTATTTTGGCATAAACTGTTGCAAGGGCGGCCGATTGCTCGGCCGCCCTTAAAAACAGGATTGAAGAAACTCCCAAAATCAATATAATTAAGGTTAGGATACGCATGTGTGTCAGGCCATGGATGTATGACAGGATGTTCAAAAAATCCAGCCAAGGGGGAAGCACCATGAAAAAAGCGGCTGCGGTCCTTGTGTCAGTCTTACTGTACATCGTTGCATTTTTATTGATGTTCCGCGTTTCCATGGGGGATCGGATACGCTGGTTTCTGTTTGGGTTCCCTGTGATAACAGCGATTTACTTTGTTATAGCGGGTAATCTTTTTGCCCGCCGTCTGCACTTGAACCGCTGGTTCCTATGGCTGAGCATGAATTTTGCCGGCGGCCTGTGCAGCCTGGTCCTTCTTTTGGTCTGGTTCCCCACGCTCCTGTTCAATGGAATCATTTTGGTTCTGATTGGACCGTTGATCGGTGTTTTTGCTGTGGTGTGGGCGGTCGTGGGGCTTGGTTTTCTCTGTGTAAAGGGCCTGAAGGGCCGGGCCGTTCCCTCTGAAAGAATGGAGAGACCCAATACTTCCCACTCCCGGCAAGCGGATGTAAGGGGCGGAATGGCAAAGAAAGTGATCTTTGTGGGCGGCATTCTCCTGCTGTGTCTTGCGGCTGGCAGCCTTTATGTGGGCGTCAGAGGCTTTGCGTCCATTCGCCCCGCCGCCGCCTATGTGGACAGCGGCGTACATACCTTTACGCCCTATGATATTCTGCCGGTTCAGGTAAAAAATAACGCAACCGGACGGGTGCAGCGCAACAACCCTACCCGGACGGTTTATATGGTCTATTATCAGACAACAGACGGAACAGGCTACCGCTGGCGGGCGGAGGGCGGCTCTGTCCGGGATTTGGCGGAGCAGGTGTATGACCGCGGCCCTGTGGAGCGTCGGGTCCTGTCCATCCCGGCGGACAATACCTACATTACCGTGAAGCCTGAACAGACCGCCGAGGGTTACACCAGCAGTCTGCGGCGGAAATACGTCCTGATCCTGGGCCTGTCCGGGGGCTATGTGCTGGTCTATGCGGCGGCTTGGGTGGTCATCCTGCGCCGCAGCCAGAGAAGAAAGGCGATGCCCCTTTGAAAACAGGTCGTTTAACAGTGGCTTCAACTACAACGCGGAAAACAGGGTTATAAATCGTTTCATCGCTTCCGCTTGAACAGAATGCATGAGCTCCAGATAATGCATGGTCCCATTTCGATGACGCAGGGTATCATATGCAACGTGGCTGCAGCCATAGGAGATATCGGAATATATGTTGATTTTTCGAATTCCGGCTTGAATTGCCTGCTGTAAATCAGAAATTGGGACACCGGAGGCCCCGTGCATGACCAGGGGTACGGGTATCAATTTGCCCAGCATTTTTGTGAGAGAAAAATCCAGGTCCGGCTCCGTCTTAAAGGGGCCATGCACCGTACCGATTGCCACTGCAAGCGCGTCCACACCTGTTTCGCGGACAAAGGATACCGCCTCGTCAGGGTCGGTAAAGGCGCTTCGATCAACGCCGGTATTGTTTTGCTATGATACCATCAGATGCTTGTGAATAAAAATTTTTACAATTCTTTTTTTCAATGTCCCGACATTTCGTGCGTCATGATCGTATTCTGAATGAAGGGGGAAGGAGGTGGCGGCCCCGATGGAGCGTTCTTTGTTGCGTACGGACAAAGAAATCACCCAACTTTATGAAACCCATGTGGATATGGTGTACCGGCTGTGTTTTACAATGCTAAAAAACCGATTTGACACAGAGGATGCGGTGCAAAATACCTTCATTAAGCTGATGCACCACACCAAACCCTTTGACAGCACAGAGCATGAAAAAGCCTGGCTTATCGTCACAGCGTCCAACACCTGCAAAGACACGCTGCGGCGTGCCAGCCGCAGGGAGGAGCCGCTGGAGCTGCAGGCGGAGCTTCCGGCCCCCTCTGATGCGGACCCGGCCTCTGGAGCGGTTCTGGATGCGGTGCTTGCCCTCCCCATGAAATACAGAGTGCCAGTTTATCTCTACTACTACGAGGGATACTCCGGGGCAGAAATCGCGGCTATGCTGCATAAGCCGGCCTCTACCATCCGCAATCATCTTCGTGAAGCGCGTCAAACCCTGAAAAAACAGTTAGGTGGTGATTTTGATGCGGGATGACCGCTTTATTCAGGCATACGAGCGGGTAAGTCCCAGTCCGGCAGCCCGAAAGTCCATGCTTGCCCATGTCCTGGCGTCCAGAGAAGCATCCTGCCAAACCGGCGGCAAGAGGCGTGCCGTTTCGTTTGGCCGGGTCCTGCCCGCCGCCTGCGCCGCAGCGGCATTGCTCTGTATGTTTACGGTTCCACAGTTTTTTCCTGTGGAGGATGTACCTGCTGTCATACAGCAGGCAGCTCCGGGGGCAGACAGTCCAAACGGCGTGCGGAAGATGATGAACTATGACGGATTGCGCTATGTGTTTTTGGAAAACGGAGCGGCCTATGACCTGGAGCCCTCTGTTTTGTCCCAGCCTCTTGGGACATTAAGCTATGATATCCAGCAGGATCCGGAGACCTATGGTTTTGCGGATTGTGCCGCCAGCTTTGCCGTGGGCGGAACGGTTTATCAGATTGACGGCTATGACCCCGCATTCCGTCTGGCGGTAGAGTGGGAGGGACAATACTATATTGCGCAATGTGTGGACACGCTGGACGGCAGTCCCTTGGAGCTCAGCCGTTACTTTGATGCAGCAAACCTGCAGGGCAGAACGAAGGAAATGCAAGTCTGTGATCACGCCGGACGGAATGTTCTTTGCACCTTTACCGCAGATGATGCAAAGGAGCTGCTCGCCCTTTTGTCCCAGGCTCTCCCGGCGGAGTTCACCAATGAGGAATACCAGGAAATTGCCCGCGCCCAACGGAGCGGCGGGTCCTATCAGCTGGTTTTCCGCCTGGAGGACAGCACCGCCTATACCATGTACGTGATTCCATCCCTGTCCGTTGTTTCAGCGGGAGACAACCGCTATCGGATGGCGGATGAGTATGTACAGGAGCTGCAAGATCTGTTTTCCGGCATCCAACAGACATCTCCGCCCATGGAGTAACAGATGCAATGACGGGAACAATTGGACTGATTCCACGTCTAAGCGGATAAAGCAATGCACGCAAAACTATCATCTGCAAAAGGAGCGAATGGTATGAACAAGAAACTGACGGTATTGGTACTTACCGGGGCAATGGCCTGCGCGATGGCGCTGCCCGCTATGGCGGCCGGGAACATGGAAGCCCCCGTCTCCGCACCGGTTTCGACGGAAACCTCCGTTTCTCTGCCGGACAGTGTGCTGTACTATGGCACGGTGCAGGAGATTGTAAAGGATGCTGAGGGGAATATCACCCAGCTCCGGATGACCTCCGGGCGTTACGGCGCTTATGTTATGAATCTCACCGATCAAACCGTCTGGATCGACAGCGGCCGCCGCACGGCTTCGGATCCAGCTGCGCTCCGGGAGGGGGAGGGCCTCTACGTGTTCCACAGCGCCGTGGAGACCAGATCCCTGCCGCCCCAGTCCGCCGCATTTGCCGTGGTTGGGAATGTCCCCATGGACGCAGGCTGCGCCCGGTACCACCAGGTGGAGGCGGTTTCTTTGGAGAACGGCCGGCTGGAGATTACCACCGACAACGGCGGGCTGTATCTCCTGGCCGATGAGGATACCACCCTGTCTGTCTACGGCTCTGATGAGGCGGTGGCTCTGGAGGACATTCAGGCCGGCAGCTATGTGATGGCTTGGTATGGTGCGGTTGCCGAGAGTTATCCCAGTCAGGCCCGCGCTGTCCACCTGATGCTGCTGCCCGGCGAAGCCCAGGCCCAGGAGGGCGTCCTGACCCGGGGAGAACTGGCTATGATGCTGTATGAACAGGCCGGCAAGCCCTCCGTGGATTTTGCCATGGACTATACCGATGTGGCCGATGACCACGCATATGCAGAGGCGGTCCGCTGGATTTCCAGCGAAGGCTATATGGGCGGCTATGGCAACGGCGCCTTCGGCCCCGAGGATGTGGTGAGCCGGGAGCAGCTGGTGACGGTCCTGTGGCGCTATGCCGGCAGCCCTATGCTGATGGACTATCCCGGCCTCTCCCAGTTCAGCGATGTGGGTGAGATCTCCCGGTTTGCCCAGCCTGCATTCGCCTGGGCCCACCAGAAGGGCTATATCACCGCTGTGGAGGGCGATATGCTCGCGCCCCAAAGCGCTGCCGGTCAGCAGCTGGCCGAGACCATGTTGAAGGAACTCTCTGTTCAGGAGTAATGCTTGCCCTTTCAAACAGCGAATCTTTTCTGCAAGGACGCCGACAGCACACGAGGTCGGCGTCCTTTTTTGTGAGGCGCAGCCGGTCGGTGGCGATCGTTCAATTAAAAAGCAGCTGAAGTAAATTACTTACTTTTTGGGAAAATGTGCCGATTATAATTATATGGAGGAGTCTTTTCCACGGATTTCATTTGCATAAGGGGATGTTAATATGAACGTGA
>NHCFR00700__coassemble_1587_pt1 | contig 15417 bp, 15 predicted proteins | sample NHCFR00700__metabat2_low_PE_032 | metagenome-assembled genome bin NHCFR00700
GGCGGTGGTGGGCTCCGGCCCTGCCAGCCTGACCTGCGCCAGCGACCTGGCCAAGCAGGGCTATCAGGTGACTATGTTCGAGGCATTCCACACCGCCGGCGGCGTGCTGGTGTACGGCATCCCCGAGTTCCGTCTGCCCAAGGCCATCGTGGCCAACGAGGTGGAGAAGCTCACCGCCATGGGCGTGGATCTGGAGACCGACATGGTGGTGGGAAAGACCTACACCATTGACGAGATGTTCGAGGAGGGCTACGAGGCGGTGTTCGTGGGCTCCGGCGCTGGTCTGCCCATGTTCATGGGCATTCCCGGTGAGACCCTGGCCGGCGTGTATTCCGCCAACGAGTACCTGACCCGCATCAACCTGATGAAGGCCTACCTGAACAGCTACGACACCCCCATCAAGAAGATCAAGCGGGCCGCCATCGTGGGCGGCGGCAACGTGGCCATGGACGCCGCCCGCTGCGCCATGCGCATGGGCGCCGAGCACGTTTACGTGGTGTACCGCCGGGGCGAGGAGGAGATGCCCGCCCGCCGGGAGGAGATCCACCACGCCAAGGAGGAGGGCATTGAGTTCCTGTTCCTGAACAACCCGGTAAAAATCCTGGGCGACGAGAAGGGCTGCGTCCGGGCCATGGAGTGCATCAGGATGGAGCTGGGCGAGCCTGATGCCAGCGGCCGCCGCCGTCCCATTGAGGTGCCCGGCAGCGAGTTTGAGCTGGAAGTGGACGCCGTTATCATGAGCCTGGGTACCAGCCCCAACCCGCTCATCCGCTCCACCACTCCCGGCCTGGATACCAACAAAAAGGGCTGCCTCATCGCGGATGAGGAGACCATGGCTACCACCCGGGAGGGCGTGTACGCCGGCGGCGACGCCGTAACCGGCGCTGCCACCGTGATCTTGGCTATGGGCGCCGGCAAGAAGGCTGCCGAGGCCATGGACAAGTACCTGAAGGAGAAGCACGGCAAGTAATATCAGCCCGATTTTTGCGGTCTGCGAGAAATTTCGAAAAAACGCAAAAAAGAGGTTGACAAACCTGGCTGCAGTGAGTATAATAACCCTTGTCGGTCACGAGATGAACCGATCTGGGGGTATAGCTCAGCTGGGAGAGCGCTTGAATGGCATTCAAGAGGTCAGCGGTTCGATCCCGCTTATCTCCACCAGAAAGATCCTGAAATCGAATGATTTCAGGATCTTTTTTTATTTGATCCGAACCCGCCCGTTTCCATAGGGAAACGGGCGGGTTCTTTTGCCATGGGCCTTATACAAATCCCACAAATTTTTTAGTGATTTTTTGTGATTGAAAATGATCAGAAAAGATTGATAATGAAAGTTGATGGTGTTATATTAAAGGCACAAAAGAAAACAATCAAAATCGAGCAGAAGGGAGGATCGGAAATGCTTGCGGAACAGCGTTTTGAATTGATTCTGCGGGAGCTGAATGCCAGCCGGGCGGCCAGTGTACCCCGCCTTTGCGAGCTGACCGGCGCTTCGGAAGCCACAATCCGCCGGGACTTGAACACTCTGGCCAGACAGGGGCGGCTGAACAAGGTACACGGCGGCGCGGTGCTGGCCAACGGTGAGTTCCAGGGTGAGGAGCCGGATGTGGGTACCAAGATCCTGCTCCACCAGGAGGAGAAGGAGCGCATTGCCCGCTATGCCGCCAGCCTGGTGGACGATGACGACGTGGTCTACATTGACGCCGGGACCACCACGGTGCGCATGATGGAGCACCTGAGAGGCTGCAAGGCTCTGTTTGTCACCAACGGCGTGGCCTGTGCCCAGCGGCTGCTGGAGCTGGAACTGCGGGGCCACGTGGTGGGCGGCTGGCTGAAGCCGGGCACGGGAGCCGTGGTGGGCGCGGAGGCCCTGGAGGGGTTGGAGCGCTACAACTTTACTAAGACCTTTCTGGGGATCAACGGCATCACGGTGCGGCAGGGCTTCACCACGCCGGACCCGGAGGAGGCGGCGGTGAAGCGGAAGGCCTCCCAGCGGGCTTATCTGACCTACGTTCTGGCGGATAACAGCAAGTTTGAGAAGGTGACGGCCGCCACGGTCCTGCCGTTGGAGAAGGCCAGCATCATCACCGACCGGCTGCCCGACCGGAGCTATCTGGAACACACGATTATCAAGGAGGTCTGAGCCGTGATTTATACAGTCACGTTCAACCCGGCCCTGGACTATGTGGTCCGTATGGACCGCTTCCGGGCGGGGGAGGTCAACCGAACCGCCAGCGAGGAGCTTCAGCTGGGGGGGAAGGGGATCAATGTCTCCACCGTTCTGTGCAACCTGGGCGTCGAAAATGTGGCGCTGGGCTTTCTGGCTGGATTTACCGGCCGGGCGCTGGAGGACGGCCTGCAAAAAAACGGGATTCAGACGGATTTCATCTGGCTGGATACCGGTCTGACCCGCATCAACGTCAAGATCAAGGGCGGGGATGAGACCGAGATCAACGGGCGGGGCCCGGATATCAGCGGGGAAGCCCTGGAGGCCATGTTCCGCAAGCTGGACCGGCTGGGGGAGGGTGACGTCCTGGTGGTGTCCGGCTCCATCCCGGCCACCCTGCCCAGCGACATCTATGAGCGCATCCTGGCCCGGCTGGAGGGCCGGGGGATTCGCACCGTGGTGGACGCCACCCGGGACCTGCTGTGCAACGTGCTGCCCTATAAGCCCTTCCTGATCAAGCCCAACAATCTGGAGCTGGGCGAAATCTTCGGCCGGGAGCTGAAGAGTGATGAGGAGATCCGGGACTGTGCGGCCCAGCTCCAGCAGCGGGGGGCCCGCAACGTGCTGGTGTCCATGGCGGGGGACGGGTCCCTGCTGCTGGACGAGACGGGGGCCTGCCACCGCCTGGGGGTGCCCAAGGGGAAGGTCCTCAACTCTGTGGGAGCAGGGGACTCCATGGTGGCCGGTTTCCTGGCCGGCTGGCTGGAGAAGGGAGACTACGCCTACGCTCACCGTCTGGGCGCCGCCGCCGGTTCCGCTACCGCGTTTTCGGATGGTCTGGCCACGGGTGAGGAGATCCGGGCCTTACTGAACACCTTTTAATTTGCAGAGGAAAGGAGTCTGGTTCAAATGCGTATCGTTGATCTGCTGAGCCAAGACAAAATCGCCCTTGGGGCGGTGGCCGCAGATAAGGAGGCGGCTATTGACCTCCTGGTGGGGCTGCAGGACAAGAGCGGCTGCCTCACCGACAAGGAGGCGTACAAAAAAGCCATTCTGGCCCGGGAGGCCCAGAGCAGCACCGCCATTGAGGCGGGCATCGCCGTGCCTCACGCCAAGAGCGACTGCGTGAAGGCCCCCAGCCTGGCGGCCTGTACCCTGAAGGAGGGCGTGGACTACGGGGCCATGGACGGCCAGCCCTCCGACCTGTTCTTCATGATCGCCGCCCCCATGGACGGGGACCTCCATCTGGAGATTCTCTCCCACCTGATGGTGCTGCTGATGGACCCGGCGTTTGTGGGCGAGCTGCACGCCGCCCCCGACGCCAAGACCTTCCTGGAGGTCATCGACCGGTATGAGACCGCCAAGTACGGCGCGCCCCAGGCGGAAGAGTCCGCTCCCGCACCCGCGGCCGAATCCCCCGCCCAGAAGCCTGAGGCCGGTCCCCGCATTCTGGCGGTCACCGCCTGTCCCACCGGCATCGCCCACACCTATATGGCGGCCGAGGCCCTGGAGAAGAAGGGCAAGGAAATCGGCATTCCGGTGAAGGCCGAGACTCAGGGCTCCGGCGGCGCCAAGAATATCCTGACCCAGGCCGAGATCGACGCCTGTGACGGCATCATCATTGCCGCCGACAAAGAAGTGGACCTGGCCCGGTTTGACGGCAAGCATGTGCTGCGGGTGCCGGTGTCCGACGGCATCCACAAGCCGGAGGAGCTGATCCGCCAGGCCCCTGAGGCCCCCATCTACCACCATACCGGCGAGACGGTCCATGAGGAGACCAATGAGAGCATCGGCCGCAAGCTGTACAAGCAGCTGATGAACGGCGTGTCCCACATGCTGCCCTTCGTCATCGGCGGCGGTATCCTCATCGCCCTGGCCTTCCTGCTGGACGACCCCTCCATTGACTACGCCAACTTCGGCACCAACACCCCCATTGCCGCCTGGTTCAAGAACATCGGCAACGTGGCCTTTAACTTCATGCTGCCCATCCTGGCGGGCTACATCGCCATGGCCATCGCCGACCGGCCCGGCCTGATGGTGGGCTTTGTGGGCGGCGCGCTGGCCGTGTCGGGCGCCACCTTTGCCAGCCCTGCTGGAGGCGCCGTGTCCGCCGGTTTCCTGGGCGCCCTCATCGCCGGCTTTGCCGGCGGCTACCTGATGCTGGGTATGCGGAAGGTGTGCGATAAGCTGCCCAATGCATTGGAGGGCCTGAAGCCCATCCTGATTTACCCCGTGGTGGGTCTGCTGATCATCGGACTGTTCATGTGCCTCATCAACCCCATCGTGGGCGCCATCAATACCGCCCTCTACTCCGGCCTGGAGGCCATGGGCGAGGGCAGCAAGATCATCCTGGGCATCGTGCTGGCTGGCATGATGGCCGTGGATATGGGCGGGCCCTTCAACAAGGCCGCCTATGTGTTCGGCACATCCACTCTGGCCTCCATGGCCGCCGGACAGGGCTCCGACATCATGGCCGCCGTCATGATCGGCGGCATGGTGCCCCCCATCGCCATCGCCCTGGCCACCACCTTCTTCAAAAACCGCTTTACCGCCGATGAGCGCAAGTCCGGCGTGGTCAACTATATTATGGGCCTGTGCTTCATCACCGAGGGCGCCATTCCCTTCGCCGCCGGCGATCCTCTCCACGTGCTCCCCGCCTGCATCGTAGGCTCCGGTGTGGCCGGCGCCCTGTCCATGGCCTTCGGCTGCGCCCTTCCCGCCCCTCACGGCGGCATCTTCGTGTTCCCCGTCATGACCAACGTGGGCGGCTATCTGGTGGCCCTGGTGGTCGGCTCCCTGGTGGGTATGGTCCTGCTGGGTATTCTGAAAAAGAAAAAAGTGTAAGCATAAAAATCGCTTTTTATGGAGAAAGGAAGTATTACTATGGTATCCGCCAAGACGAAAGTTGTAAATCCCCAGGGCATGCACATGCGTCCCGCCCAGCTCTTTGTCAACACCATGGCCAAGTACAAGAGCGACATCACCATCATTTTCGGCGACAAGACCATCAACGCCAAGAGCATCATGCACCTGATGGCCGCCTGCATCAAGCAGGGCAGCGAGATCGAGATCCAGTGCTCCGGCGAGCAGGAGGCCGAGGCCCTGAAGGCCGCGGTGGAGCTGGTCGAGTCCGGACTGGGGGAGTGAGCGGCGTAGCCGCCCACCACAGGTTACAGGAAGGAGAACCGCTATGATTTTGCATGGCATCGGCGCTTCCGAGGGGATCGGGATTGGAAAAGCGGTCTGCGTTCGGGAGCAGAATCTGGATTATTCCGCCGTCTCCTACGGGGGAAAAGAGGTGGAGAAGGACCGCCTTCAGACCGCCATCCAGCAGTTCAATGAGCGCACCTCCGCCATGGCGGAGCACATCCGCGCCCAGGTAGGGCAGAAGGAGTCGGAGATCCTCACCGGGCAGATCGCCATGCTGGGCGACCCCTTCATGCAGAGCCAGATGACGGAGATCATCGAGGGCGGCCAGTGCGCCGAGGCGGCGGTGGACCAGGTGTGCACCATGTACGCCGAGATGTTCGCCGGTGTGGACGACGAGCTGATGCGCCAGCGGGCCACCGATGTGCGGGATATCCGCGGCCGGCTGCTGGCCATCCTGCTGAAGGTGGAGGGCGTGGACGTCAGCGAGCTGCCTGCCGGCAGCGTGCTGGTGGCCCATGACCTGACCCCCTCCATGACGGTGGGCCTGAAGAAGGAGAACGTGGCCGCCATCCTTACCGAGACCGGCGGCCGTACCAGCCACTCCGCCATCCTGGCCCGGGCTCTGGAGCTGCCCGCCGTCCTCAGCGTGCCCAAAGCCCTGGAGCTGGTGAAGGACGGGGACGGCGTGATCGTGGACGGCGGGGAGGGGGTGGCCCTGCTCAACCCCGACCAGCTGACCCGGGGCGAGTACCTGAAAAAGCAGGAGGAGTACCAGAAAAAGCGGGCCCTCCTGGCGGTCTACCGGGACCGGGAGACCGTGGACGCCGACGGCAAGCGGTACGGGCTGTATGCCAACATCGGCTCTCCCGCCGAGGCGGAGGCTGCCGCAGCCGCCGGGGCGGAGGGCGTTGGCCTGTTCCGCACGGAATTTCTGTTCATGGACCGTACCAGCGTCCCCTCTGAGACCGAGCAGATGGAGGCCTATCAGGCGGTCTCCCGCACCATGGCCGGCAAAGAGGTCATCATCCGTACCCTGGACGTGGGGGGCGACAAGGCCATCGACTACCTGGGCATGGAGCAGGAGGAGAACCCCTTCCTGGGCCACCGGGCCATCCGCTACTGCCTGGACCGGCCGGAGCTGTATAAGGTCCAGCTGCGGGCCCTGCTGCGGGCGGGAGCCGAACTGCGCAACATCAAGATCATGCTCCCCCTGGTGACCAGCCTGGAGGAGATCCGGGGCGCCCGGGCGCTGCTGGAGCAGTGCAAGAGTGAGCTGGAGGCCGAGGGTCTGCCCTACGATAAGGATATCTCTCTGGGCATCATGGTGGAGACCCCCGCCGCCGCCCTCATCGCCGACCTGCTGGCTCAGGAGAGCGACTTCTTCTCCATCGGTACCAACGATCTGACCCAGTATGTGATGGCAGTGGACCGGGGCAACGCCAAGGTGGAGAAGCTGTATACCACCTTCCACCCCGCGGTGCTTCGCTCCATCCGAAACGTGATCCAGGCCGCCAAGCAGGCCGGAATCCCTGTGGGTATGTGCGGTGAGGCTGCAGCCGATCCCTGCCTGATCCCTCTGCTGATGAGCTGGGGGCTGGACGAATTCTCGGTCAGCGCCTCCTCCGTGCTGGCCACCCGGGCCAGGATCCACCACTGGCGGAGCGAGGAGGCCGGACAGGTGGCCCAGGAGGCCATGAGCCTGTCCACCGCCGCCGGTGTGCAGGGCTATCTCAAAGCCACCGCCAGAGATTGAACAGTATGAAAAAGGACCGCCGCGGTTATTCCGCGGCGGTCCTTCTTTTATGGGCTCAGATTTGGTCGGCGGCCTTGCGGGGGCCGGAGGCGAAGGCGTCCCCATGGACGATGTACCGGGAGACCACCTTGTACACCAGGAAGGTGATGGTGGAGTTAACCCCGGCCTTGATCAGGTTGAAGGGGGCGATGAAGGGCACCAGCAGGGTGTCCACATAGGCCCGGTTGGCGGCCACGGCGGCGGCATCACTCCAGTCCGGGGTAATAAAATAGGGGGTGATGAAGTGGTTGAACACCATCATGGCGAAGGTCATGGCCAGCACGCCGGCCACCAGGCCAATCACCGCGCCGGAGCGGGTGTGGCGGAACTTATAGATGGTGCCCGCCACCAGCACCAGAGTGGAGGTGGCAAAGATGTGCATGGCGATGCCCATGACGCCGCTCTGGGCGCTGACGGTAAAGCCCTGGATCAGGCTGGCTACCACCGTCAGAACAATGCCGGCCAGGGGGCCGTAGGCGAAGGTGCCGATGAGGATGGGGATATCGGCGGGGTCGTACTCCAGGAAGGCCACCGGGGCGAAGATGGGGAAGTGGACCAGGGACACCAGCACAATGGACAGGGCTACCAGCATGGCCATCACGGCCAGCTTTTTGATGCGGGCGGATCTTGCAGACATAATAAAACACTCCTTTAACATCAGTAACACCTGAAAGACCATGTCTTCCAGGTGTCAAAATCAAAGGAGCGTGCGCAATTTCAACACATCTTCTTCCATCCAGACTTCGCGCCCGGGTCTGTGCGCGTCACTGTCGGTCCCGGAGTTCCACCGGGTCAGCCATACGGCTCGCGGACTATACCGCCGATCGGGATTTTCACCCTGCCCTGAAGACAGTTCATTCAGTTGTTTCACCCTCATTATACACACTCGGGAGAAAAAAGCAAGCAAAATATAGGACTTTTTGAAAAAACAAATGTTCGATAAAGCGTTGACTTGTCCCATTGGATATACTACAATGAAAGCCGAAAACGGATTCGGCAAGGGAAGGAGGGGAGGAAGCTGGACCGGGAGCGTACCTGTACCTTTACCGGCCACCGGCCGGAAAAGCTGCCCTGGCGGGATGATGAGGAGGACTCCAGATGTCTGGCGCTGAAAGCCCGGCTGGACACGGCGGTGGAGGAGGCCTATGAGCGGGGTAAGCGGCATTTCATGTGCGGCATGGCCCGTGGGGCGGATTTTTACTTTTGCGAGGCGGTGCTCAAGCTGCGGGAGCGGCACCCGGAGGTGACGCTGGAGGCGGTGATTCCCTGCGAGGAGCAGGCCGCCCACTGGCGGGAGCGGGAGCGGGAGCGGTATTTTACCCTGGTGGAGCAGTGCGACTGCGAGACCATGGTGCAGCGGCATTATGACAAGGGATGTATGCTTCGCCGCAACCGCTATATGGTGGACCGGGCCTCTCTGCTCATTGCCGTGTATGACGGAATGCTGGGGGGCACCATGTATACCCTCACCTATGCCATGCGGCAGGGCATTGACGTGGAGATCCTGGATATCGCGGAATAGAGAGGAGGGCCTATCCGGTAGGATAGGCCCTCCTTTCCGCCGTTCAGCAGTGGCAGCCCTTCAGCTCCCGGCAGTTGTCGGGGGCGGGGCCGTTGGGGGGGAAGAACTCGTTGACGGGGAACTTCACATGGCGGAAGATCTCGCAGGGGTCCTCCTCGCAGCCGCCGCAGGCGCACTCCTTCTCCGGCATACAGTAGTCGTACACCGGCATCAGCAGCTGGGAGTCCCGCTCCAGCCGGATGATGGAGAACTGGCCCAGAGTGACGTAGATCCGCTTGCCGTCCCCGCCGAAGCACAGGTCGCTGCCGAAGCAGGAGCAGATGCAGGGGGGGATTTCGGACAGGCAGCAGTCGCAGGGGTGGCACTCGCACACGTCCACCAGCTTCATGTTGAGCACGATGGGGTCCACCACTTCCACCACCGCAGTGGGCAGGTTGGTTTTGCGCAGGTTCTGCTCATCCAGACCGTCCACCGACAGGTCGGAGGAGAACACCTTGGCGCTGCCTTCGCTGCCGAACAGGATCACCCGCTTGTCAAAGACGCACAGGCCGCAGACCTCCACCGGCCGGGCGGCGCCCACAAAGGCGTCGGCGGTGACCTTGTAGAAGTAGCGCACGTCCACGGTGTAGAAGCCCCGGTGGAAGCTCACCGGCTCCACATCGATGTAAGCGTACAGCAGCTCGGCGCTGCCTGCCTTGATGCTGACGGCACGGTCGATGGCCGCCTGGGAGTTCTGGGTGGGATAGAACCGCAGATCCTCGATACAGTCCTTATCCTTACAGGAGTCGTAAATCTTTTTCGTGTGTATGCAGACGGCCTCACGGATACAGGCGGAATCCTGCACGGGACCGGGCATAACCTTCTCAGGCATTGCAATACCTCCTAGCAGATATTGAAAGGGAATCGTCCTTTCGCTCCATTCTATGTGAAGGCTGGCGGTTGGTGCCTGAAGCGGGGTAAAAAGGGGGGGCGGCCTCAGCCGCCCCCTCTTTTTATACTCTGTAATGTACACGCCGCTGTGCTATTTCCACCCGACTGGCCCGGGTCGGACAGACCAGCCGGAAAGCCCCCCTTCAGAGGCTTCATCGTGCCACAGCTGGAAAATATTATCTGTTCAGGTTTTCGTGATTTTCGTAGGCGATCTCCTGAAGGCGCTTGTACAGCGGCTGGATATTATATTTCTTGGGGAATTCAAAGGTTTTTTCGGATACCGTCACGCCGCCGCTGGCCCGGTAGTACGGGGAGGAGATGTAGGAGAGGTTGATCTCGCTGTCATCCATTCCAAAGCCGGAGGTTTCGGCGGAGACGTGGATGATGCTGGAGAGGTTGATGGAGTCCACCCGCATTTTCTGGCCGGTGGCGCCCTGCTTGTCAAAGTCGATAATCCGCTTGTCGGTAAACAGTACCACGTCCCGGATCAGCCGGAAGCCAAGCTGGATGGTTTCGCCGTCCATGAGATAGGAGCCGTAATCCTTGGCCAGCTCATCCACGGATACCTCATTCATGTTGCCCATTACGCCCTGGGCCAGAGAACCGCCGAGTTTGTCAAAAAGTCCCATTACAAATTACCTCGTTTCTTTGCAAATAATATCAGGCAGCCGGTTGGCTGTCTCCGATGAGAGAGTTCATCCCGCTCCCGGGCTCAGGCGCCGCCCCCATGGGGCGGCGCCTGTCCGGGTCAATCCTCGCTGTCCGGGTGGTAGACCTTCATATGGGGGCCGGAAGTGCCGGTGATGATGGGATTCGCCGGTTCCTTTCCTCGTTTGGCTTTACCCTGAAGTTCCGGGACAGGGGGCTGGTCGTTGCGGGGCTGGGTGTGGGTCCGCTGGGGACGGGCCATGCCTTGCTTGGCCATCCGATCACCTCCATGTTCGGGTTAAAACAGCTGCTTAACCTCATTGGCCATGCGTTTGAGGTCTTCCAGAGTGGCGGGCTGCCGCTTGCGGGCGCGGATCTGGTCCTGGATATAGCCGGGCAGCTGAGAGAAATAGGCCTCCATAGCCGGATCTTCCATCAGATGGGCGTATCTGTCGCTGTAAGTGGGTTCCATATAAAGCACCTCCGACGATAGCTTGCCCACGGACAGCTCGCTTCATGAGAGCCGGAGGGATTGGATGAAATGCAAAAATCTGTCCTGCAATAGGCAGCCAACTCAAAAGATTGGGCCGCCCTTGCTCTCACTCCTGCGCCGGTGGAACAGGTCGGAGCAGATCAGCGCCCCGCAGCACACCAGAAGCACCACTCCGATGAGAATGGCGCAATTGCGAAAGAAGGCCTCCGGCATGACCAGAATGATCTGATCAGTGGCCGGATCAAAGAGCCAGTTATCCTTACCCGGGAAAAAGATGGCGTGGAACACGGTAAACGCCCGGTTAAAATCCAGTGCAGCCAGGCCGCCGATCACAAGCACCAGCCCGGCGGCCAGCACTCCGGCCCAGAATCCGGGGCCGCGCCCGCCGAAGCGGTAAAACCGGAGCCTGTCCCGCTTGTACAGTACCAACAGGAGGACGGTCAACAGGGTGGTGACGGCCAGCACGGCAAAATCCAGAAGAAACAGCCCCCGTACATCGGCAAAGTGGCTGCGTCCGGACTCCGACCAGGCCAGCTGCCCGGTGCCGAAGGGTTTGCCCAGCACGCAGAAGTCCAGTACCTGGTCGTAGGCTTCCCGGATGGTTTCCGCCGACCAGCCGGTTCGCTGGGGCAGGTTCAGAGCGTTGATCTGCACGTAGTAGAACGGGCGAAAGAGGATGGGCACGGAGATGGAGAAGCTGAGCACCAGCAGAGCCAGCACCACCGTGCAAAGCAGGGAGGCGGGTTTAGAGGGTTTCCTATTCAATCGTCACACAACCTTCCGGCAGAGAGGGAGATCAGCACCTGGGAGGGCAGGTAGAACAGCCACATGCCCACCTGGACAAAGGGGAGAAAAGGGAGGGGCGCCATGCCCGGCAGCGCGGCGGAGAGGTTGCACAGCCCCACGCACATGTCACAGCCGATAAAGAGAAACAGCCCCAGAGAGAAGCTGTAACCCCTCCGCCCCAGGGAGAGGGAGGCGAAAGCGTTGGCCAGCAGCTGGGAGAAGTAGAACAGGGTCAGCCCCGTGAGGGGAGTCAGCCCGCCCAGCGCTCCGGCGGCGGCCAGCAGGGCCCCGGCCAGCGCCGCCCGGAGCAGGATCCGAAGAGCCAGCGGCCGGCTGCCCACCCGATGGAGCCGGGCCAGATAGAGCAGCTGCACCACGCAGAAAGCCGATACTCCAACCAGATACCACCGGTTCAGCACCAGCAGAAACAGGTCGGCCAGCAGCGTGAAGGACAATGCGATACTGGTCAGCCCGCCGTCCCGGTTTCCGGCGGCGCCCAGCGTCCACAGAAAGCACAGCACGATCCCGCCGTATTTCAGCGGCACGTCCCAGCCGCTGCCGGGCAGCGCCAGATCCAGGTACAAAAACACGGCGTAGAGCAGCCCTTCCGTCACAAGAAAGGGGAGCCGCCACCGGCGGGAAAAGGCGGTATGGTTCATTTCTTGAATCGCTCCAGCAGTTTGTTTTCCCATTTGTCGCCGTATTTCAGACAGATGAGGAACACAGCCGCACCCACCAGAACCAGAGGGATCATGACCGGCAGCGGGATGGAGAGGGCGGAGCCCCCCAGCGCGGAGGCCGCCAGCAGCCCCCAGGGGCGGGTGAGGAGGGCGATGATGAGGAAACGGCGGAAGGGGATGTCGGAGAGCCCGGCCAGAATACAGATCAGGTCGTCGGGGAAGAAGGGGAATAGAAAGGCCAGAATGAGGAATACGTCCTGCTTGCGGCGCACCACGTCCAGGTAGCGCTGGGCGACAGAATGGCTGACCATGCGGTCCACAAAGGGCTGTCCCAGGCTCCGGGCCAGCAGAAAGACCACCACAGAGCCCAGCACCACCGCGCCCCAGGTGAGCAGAAAGGAGACCCAGGTACCGAACAGCACCCCGCCGGCCAGGGCGGTGACATTGCTGGGGATGGGGGCCAGGATCACGGAGAGGAACTGGAGCAGGAAAAAGAACAGGTGGGAATAGGGGGAGAAGCGCTGAATATAGTCCCGCATGGCCTGCTGGGAGGAGAGCGCCTCAAAAAATCCGCTCTTCCAGAGCAGCAGCCCTCCGCCCGCCAGCAGCAGCACAGCGGGCAGCACGGTAATGAGCCATTTCCGTTTCATTGCGGTCCGTCCCCCATCTCTGAAATCAGAAAGGACCGGATGGCACCCATCCGGTCCCCTATTTACAGGCTACCATGTTTCGCCCATATCTTCCAGAGATATTTCATTAAAATTTATCAAAAAACAAAAAATCCACACCTGCCGGTGTGGCCTTTGTCGCTTCGCGTCAACGCTGGCTGTAAATCACAGACTCGTCGCTGCCGAAAATCATCTCGTCCACATCGGAACTGTCTACTCGATATAACAGGCTCATGCGGGTTCACCTCCTTTTTGTGATGTTGGAATCATGATACCACATTGTTGGTAAAAATGCGAGTGGAAAATATAAAACTTGCATATAGACCGGATCAAGAATTTGTAAAGGGAAAACGGGCCGTCAAATGACGGCCCGTTTTGCGGGACTTTCAAATGGTTTGGGCAGCTTGGTCAAAAGCCCCAGGCCAGCTTGAGCCTGTCCAGAGCGGGGGCCATTTCTCCGGCGGCAATGCGGGTGTAGCCCAGGATCAGGGCGGGGGGGCGCTCCGGGGGCGGAGGGGTCAGGTCATAGGCGGACAGGGGGGAGAGCCCCACCTCCGCCTGGGCCGCCCGGGCCACCAGCTGGGCTTCGTTCCACCTCCGGTCCATCCACAGCAGCAGGTGAAGTCCCGCGTCCCCGCCGGAAAAGGAGCCCGCCTCCAGCAGGCCGGAGCCCCGGGCAGCGGCCAGCAGGGCTTCCCGCCGGGCCTTGTACCGGGTGCGGGTGCGGTTCAGATGCCGCTCAAAGTGGCCCCGCTCCATGAAACGGGCCAGTGCGTACTGCTCAAAGGAGGGGACGGTGGAGGAGTAGAACCAGAACTCCCGCCGCCAGCGCTCCAGCAGGGCGGGGGGGAGCACCATGTAGCTGATGCGCAGAGAGGGGGCCAGGGTTTTGGCAAAGGTATTCAGATAGATGACCCGGCCCCCGCCGTCCAGACTCTGGAGCGCGGGGATGGGTTTGCCGGAAAAGCGGAACTCGCTGTCATAGTCGTCCTCGATGACATACCGCTCCGGCGCCTCTGCCGCCCAGCGCAGCAGGGCCTGTCGCCGGGGAGCGGGCATAATGATCCCCAGGGGAAAGTGGTGGGAAGGGGTGACATGGACCACCCGCACGTCCCGCTGGTCCAGCAGGTCCACCCGCAGGCCCTGCTCATCCAGAGAAATGGGCTCCACCCGGACGCCGCAGCTGGTGAGGATCCGGTGAGTCTTGGTATACCCCGGGTCCTCCACGCCGTAGGCCCCCTGGCGGCCCAGCAGCTGGACCAGCAGGCTGATGAGGGTCTCCGACCCAGCCCCCACTACGATCTGATCCGGGTGGGCCCGGATGCCCCGGAACCGGTAGAGGTGCTGGGCGATGGCCTGCCGCAGCTCGGGCGCCCCCTGGGGATGGGGGGCGGAGAGAAGTCGGTCCTCCTGCTCGGACAGCACCTCCCGCATCAGCTTGGCCCAGGTGGAGAAGGGGAAGAGGGCGGTGTCCACCCCGCCGGTGGAGAAATCCCACCGGAAAGCCGGCCTGCGGCGGATTTCCCCCGGCTCCGGCTGGAGAGCGGGCTCCGGCGGAGCGGGTTCCTGGGCTCCCGCCTGGACAAAAAAGCCCTGCCGGGGCTGGGCCCGGAGGTAGCCCTCTGCCAGCAGCTGTTCATAGGCCCCCTCCACCGTCACCACGCTGACCTTCAGATGGGCGGCCAATGCCCGTTTGGAGGGCAGACGGGTACCCGCCGCCAGACGGCCGGCCTCGATCTCGCCCCGGATATGGCGGTAAAGCTGTTCATACAACGGACGGCGGTCCCCGCCGTCCAGAATGGGGGTGAGCATGTCCATCCCTCCTTGCCGTTAGTATAAACAAGGCCGCTTCAAATAGCAAGCAGGGCGGCGAAGTCCATCGAATGAAGTCTGACGATAAAAAATATAGCCCCTGTCCCCGCGGTATGAAAGCCCCTGCCGCGGAAATACTGAACTCAGATTTCGAGGCAAGGGGGCAAGAGCGTGCAGGGAAAAGTGGAGATCTGCGGCGTCAACACGTCGAAGCTGAAGGTGCTGAAAAATGAGGAGACCATGGAGCTGCTCCGACGCACCAAGCAGGGAGACATGGAGGCCAGGGAGCAGCTTATCGCCGGCAACCTGCGTCTGGTGCTCTCGGTGATCCAGAAGTTTGCCAACCGGGGAGAGAACGTGGACGACCTGTTTCAGGTGGGCTGCATCGGCCTCATCAAGGCCATCGACAACTTCAACATCGACCTGGACGTGCGCTTTTCCACCTACGGCGTGCCCATGATTGTGGGGGAGATCCGGCGGTATCTCCGGGACAACTCCACCCTGCGGGTGTCCCGCTCCATGCGGGACACCGCCTACCGGGTCCTTCAGACCAAGGAGAAATTCATGGCCGAGCACCAGCGGGAGCCCAGCATCGACGAGATCGCCAAGGCCCTGGACCTGAAGCGGGAGGACGTGGTGTTTGCCCTGGACGCGGTGCTGGATCCGGTGTCTCTCTACGAGCCGCTGTACGACCACGGAGGAGACACCATCTGTGTGATGGACCAGGTGAAGGACTCCAAAAACACCGACGAGAGCTGGCTGGAGCACATCG
>NHCFR00700__coassemble_1601_pt1 | contig 15286 bp, 13 predicted proteins | sample NHCFR00700__metabat2_low_PE_032 | metagenome-assembled genome bin NHCFR00700
TCATCGACATCCAGGGCGTGGAGGACTTCCACGGCGAGATGGACTTCAAGGTGGCGGGTACCAAGGCCGGTATTACCGCCATTCAGATGGACATTAAGAACGACGGCCTCTCCCACGCCATCATCAAGGAGGCCCTGGAGATCACCAAGGACGCCCGGTACGCCATTCTGGACGAGATCATGCTGCCCTGCATCTCCAAGCCCCGGGAGGACGTGGCCGACACCGCCCCCAAGATGGTAAAGATGAAGATCGACGTGGACAAGATCCGCGAGGTCATCGGCTCCGGCGGCAAGGTGATCCAGAAGATCTGCGCCGACACCGGCGCCAAGATCGACATTGAGGACGACGGCACCATCTATATCGCGGGCACCGACAAGGCCTCCTGCGACGCCGCCAAAAAGACCATCGAGACCATCGTGTTTGTGCCCGAGGTGGGTCAGCTGTACTACGGCAAGGTGGTGCGCATCCTGCAGTTCGGCGCCTTTGTGGAGCTGGCCCCCGGCAAGGACGGCATGGTCCACATTTCCAAGCTGGCCGACCGCCGGGTGGAGAAGGTGGAGGACGTGGTGAACATCGGCGACATGATCTGGGTCAAGGTCACCGACATCGACGAGAAGGGCCGGGTCAACCTGTCCTATCGGGACGCCCTGAAGGAGATCAAGGCCAAGAAGGCCGCCGGCGAGCCCATTAAGTAAACCCATAGAGAAAAGGCCGGGCGGGGCTTCCCGCCCGGCCTTTTCTCCCTGTCCGCCCTGCTTGACAAGGGGGGTGGGGCATGATACACTCCAAAAAAAGGGAGAGAAAGGGGCGGCGGGACCATGAAGAAAAAAGTGGTGGGGTATCTGGCGCTGATTCTGGTTATCACGGCGGCGGTGCTGCTTTTGATCGCCCTGCGGGGGTAAGGGGCCGGCTCGCTGCGCATACTAGAGAAAAGGCCATAGAAGTGCGAGGTTATATTCTTTGAACTATGAACGGCTGACGCTCCCCAACGGGGTGCGTATTTTAACGGAACAGGTGCCGGGGGTGCGCTCGGCCTCCCTGGGCATCTGGGTGGGCACCGGCTCCCGCCATGAGAAGGCGGGGGAGAACGGCGCCGCCCACTTCATCGAGCACATGCTCTTCAAGGGCACCGCCAACCGCACGGCGGCCCAGCTGGCGGAGGAGATGGACGCGGTGGGCGGGCAGATCAACGCCTTCACCACCAAGGAGTGCACCTGTTTCTACGCCCGGGTGCTGGGCACCCACCTGCCCCGGGCGGCGGATATCCTGTGCGACATGTTCTTCCACTCCAGGTTTGACGACGCCGACGTGGACACCGAGCGGGGCGTGATCCTGGAGGAGATCGGCATGTACGAGGACAACCCGGAGGACCTGTGCGCCGAGCGGCTGGCGGGGACAGTGTTCCGGGGTACCCCCCTGGCCCGGCCCATTCTGGGCCGGAAGGCCACCCTGGAGAAGATGGACGGGGCCTGGCTGCGGGATTACCAGCGCACCCACTACGGCCCGGAACGCATTGTGGTGGCCCTGGCGGGCAGCTTCACCCAGGCCCATGTGGAGGACCTGGCCCGGCGCTTCGGCCAGCTGGAGCCGGTGGCCCACCCGGCGGGCCGCCCCGCCTTCTATACCCCCGGGGTGGTGGTGAAGAAGAAGGCCATTGAGCAGAACCACCTGACCCTGGCCTTTCCCGGCCTGCCCTTTGCCGACAAGCGGCGGTTTGCCCTCCAGCTGCTCTCCTCCATTCTGGGCGGAGGCATGTCCTCCCGGCTGTTCCAGCAGGTGCGGGAGAAGAAGGGGCTGTGCTACTCCATCTACACCTACGGCACCTGCCACGACGACACCGGCTACTTCGGCATCTACACCGCCCTGGGGCGGGAGACCGAGGGCCAGGCCCTGGACACCATCCTCACCGTCATCCGGGACTTTACCGAGGGGGGCGTCACCCAGGAGGAGCTGGATCGGGCCCGGGAGCAGTCCAAGGCCAACGTGCTCATGGGCCTAGAGTCCACCCAGTCCCACATGAGCAGCCTGGGCCGGGGGGAGATCCTCCAGGGAGAGGTGCTGGACGAGGACCAGATCATCGCCGCCTATGACGCTGTGACCCGGGAGGACGTGCGCGGTCTGGCCCGGGAGCTGTTCCGGTTTGAAAACGCCTCCCTGTCCGCTGTGGGCCGGGTGGGGGCTCAGGCGGAGTACCAGACCCTGCTGAACTGAAGAATAGAAAACGGACCCGCTGCCAGAGGCAGCGGGCCCGTTTTGTCTTTTAATAGAGCTTGTCCAGGATCCGGATGATCTGGGCCACACAGCCCTCCTCGCAGCTGCCCATCACGTAGGCGCCCCAGTCCTTTACCTCCTGGGCGCAGTTGGCGGGGGCGAAGGGGATGGCGGAGCGGGCCAGCATGGGGATGTCGTTCTGGTTGTCCCCCACGCAGTAGACCTGTTCGGGGTCCATGCCCAGGTAGCTGACCAGATAGTCCACCATGCCGCCCTTGTTGCTGCCCTTCCGGGTCATCTCCAGCAGCACCGCGTTGGAGAAGATGATCTCATACTCCTCCCCCCACCGCTCCAGCATGTACTGCTGCACGCGGCGGAGTATGTGGTTCTCCTGCTGGAGGATCACCTTGCTCCAGGGCAGAGGCATCTCTCCGATGGGAACCTCGGAGGCTCCCATACCCGCCCGATTCAGGTGGCTGCGGGTGACGGCGTTGGGCTGATAGACATAGATGTCGTCGTGGTTGTAGGCTTCGAACCCGATCTCCGGGATGTCCCGAGCCAGCTGCTGCAGATCCTCCCGGGCCCGGTCGGGGAGAAAGGTCTCGTACACCATCCGGTCGGCCCGGAAATCATACAGGGCGGAGCCGTTGGACAAAATCACCGGGGCGTTGATGGCGACAATTTGGGCATGGGGGGCGAAGGTGGGGTGGGCCCGCCCGGTGGCGATGGTAAAGGTGCCGCCGTGACCGGTAAAATATTCGATGGCCTCCACATTGACCGGCGGTACCCGCAGGTCGGCGCCATATAGGGTGTCGTCAAAATCGCTGACCAGCAGCACGCCGTCAAATTTGCCCAAATCAGTCACACCTTTTGTTATTTCAGATCGCCTCCGACCAGGTATTTCTTCAGCGGCACGTAGAGGGCGGCGAAGATCACCAGGCAGAGGACCATGTCAATCACCATATAGAAGCCGTTGTACAGCAGGGAGTAGAACCAGGGGGAGGTCATGGTCATGCCGAAGAACACGTCGGGCATGTATTCGGCCCAGATGGTGGCCCCCACGATGTAGTGGACCAAAAAGCGGGCGGCAGAACCCAAAATGGTGCAGGCGAAGATGCTCCAGGACTTTTTGGTAAACACGCCGCCCACACCCACAGCGGTAAAGGCCAGCAGATAGTCGCCGATGATGGACTGCCAGCCGATGGCGAAGCCCCCGTCAAACATAAACTGAAGAATGCCCAGCACAAAGCCGGACAGCAGGCCCCAGCCCAGGCCCCAGCGGCAGGCGAACAGGAAGATGGGCAGCATGGACAGGCAGATGGACCCGCCCCAGGGCATTTCCCACAGCTTGAGGTAGCCCAGAATCTGGGCCAGTACCACCATCATGGCCCCCTCGCACAGGGCCCGCAGGGTAAGATGGGACGTTCTTTGCTTGCTTGCGTTCATTGGAATAGCTCCTCCTAAAAATTTGTACCGCAGCGCAAACCGGGAAGCGCGATGCGGTACGGGAGGAACGACAACAGCCGAATCCACTTCCTACGCCGGCATTACCCGGATCAGGTTTAAGGGACACGGGCGGCACTACGCCCTGATCTCAGCCGGACTTGCGTCCAGCGCCCCTGGTTATTCGATTTGTTTTGCGGTCTTAGCAAAGTTTATACCAAATGCCCCAGTTTTGTCAATACTTCCTGAAACCAGGGGGGCAGCGGGCACTCCAGAGTGAGCCGCTCCCCGGTGCGGGGGTGGAGAAAGGACAGCCGCCGGGCGTGGAGACACTGGCCCGCCAGCCCCGGCCAGGGCTTTTTGGAGCCGTACACCACGTCCCCCAGCAGGGGGTGGCCGGTGTGGGCCATGTGGACCCGGATCTGGTGGGTGCGTCCGGTCTCCAGCCGGCACTGGATATGGGTGTAGCCGGGGAACCGCTCCAGCACCGTCCAGTGGGTTACCGCCTCCCGGCCCTGGAGGAAGTTCACCGCCATCTTCTTCCGGTCGGTGGGGTGGCGGGCGATGGGGGCGTTTACCGTGCCCTGGTCCTGCTTTAAATTGCCCACGCACACCGCCTCATATTCCCGGTACAGGGAGTGGTCCTGCAGCTGAGCCGCCAGGGCCAGGTGAGCGGAATCGTTCTTGGCGGCGATGATCAGCCCCGAGGTATCCCGGTCGATGCGGTGGACAATGCCCGGCCGCAGGGCTCCGTTGATTCCGGAGAGGGAATTTCCGCAGCGATATAACAGCGCGTTGACCAGCGTGCCGTCGGGATGGCCCGCCGCCGGGTGGACCACCAGGCCCACCGGCTTGTTGACGGCGATGACGTCATCATCCTCATACACCACGTCCAGGGGGATGTCCTGGGGCAGGATGTCCACCGGGGCCGGGTCGGGGAGGATCACCACCAGCTCGTCCCCCGGAGCGGTCTTGTAGTTCTTTTTCACCGGCCGGCCGTCCAGGGTGACCGCCCCCTCCTCCAGCAGCCTCTGGGCCGCCGAGCGGGTGAGCTGGGGCAGGGCGGCGGCCAGGAACTGGTCGGCCCGCTGGCCGGGCGCATCAACCTTCAGCCGCAGGGGCGTCATGGTCCTTATCCTCCTTGCCGTGGAACAGCAGGTAATAGACGCAGAAGGCGATCCCGCCGCACACCACGCAGATGTCCGCCACGTTGAACACGGCGAAATTGATAAACAGGGTCTGGAACATGTCGGTGACATAGCCCAGAAAGGCCCGGTCGATGAGGTTGCCCACCGCCCCGGCCAGCACCACCGACAGGCAGGTCATGGCGAAGGGGTGGGGAAACACCTTTTTGAGCAGCAGTATTGCCAACAGGATGGAGGCCCCCAACGAGATCAGGGTGAGCACCCAGGTGTGCTCCTCCAGCAGGGAGAAGGCGGCGCCGGTGTTCTGCACATAGGTAAACTGAAGCACGTGGGGGAGAAAGGGGACGGACTCCCCCAGGCCGATGTTGGACCGGACCAGGAACTTCACCAGCTGGTCCAGGGCCACCAGGGCGGCCGCGAGAAGGGCATAGAGCATAGACAGGGCTCCTTTGCAGAGAGTGGGGCCGGACGCACCGGCAGGTAATTTTTATTGTACCATGCCGGCTCCCAAGGGGCAAGCCCCGCCGGGAAAATCCGTTTCCCAGGGAACTTTTTTGCCATTGTATCATGCTTTACATTCTTTTGGCCTCAGGCGTGCCATACTACACACATAAAGCGAAGCATTTAGGAGGCCGTTCCGATGAAGGAATATCCGGTTCAGCGGGCCGCGGTGCTGAAAGAGAAGCCCGACCCCAGTACGTTGGTATTCGGCAGAACCTTTACCGATCATATGTTCATCATGGACTACACCGCTGGCCAGGGCTGGCACGACGGGCGGATCGTCCCCTACGGCCCCATCGCCCTGGACCCCTCCGCCATGGTGTTTCACTACGCCCAGGAGGTCTTTGAGGGCCTGAAGGCCTATCGCTCCCCCGACGGCGGGGTGCAGCTCTTCCGGCCCACCGAAAACGTAAAGCGCATCAACAGCTCCTGCGAGCGGATGTGCATTCCGCCCCTGGACGAGGAGGACGCCCTGGCCGCCATTGAGCAGCTGGTGCGTCTGGAGGCCGACTGGGTGCCCAGCGCCCCCGGCACCTCCCTTTATATCCGTCCCTTCATCATCGCCACCACTCCCACCCTGGGGGTACACGCCGCCCACAACTACATCTTCGCCATCATCACCTGCCCGGTGGGAGCCTACTACGCCGAGGGCATCAACCCGGTGAAGATCTATGTGGAGAGCGAGGACGTCCGGGCGGTCCGGGGCGGCACCGGCTATACCAAGTGCGGCGGCAACTACGCCGCCTCCATCCGGGCCGGCGAGCGGGCGGAAGAAAACGGCTACGCCCAGGTGCTGTGGCTGGACGGCGTCCACCGCAAGTATATTGAAGAAGTGGGCTCCATGAACGTCATGTTCCAGATCGGGGACACGGTGGTTACCCCGCAGCTCACCGGCTCCGTGCTGCCCGGCATCACCCGCAAGTCCTGCATCGAGCTGATGCGGGACTGGGGGCTGAAGGTGGAGGAGCGGCTCATCACCGCTCAGGAGCTCTTTGACGCGGGGGCCGACGGCTCCCTGAAGGAGGCTTGGGGCACCGGCACCGCCGCCGTCGTCTCCCCCATCGGCGAGATGGGCTGGGAGGACAGACATGTGGTGGTCAACGGCGGCAAGATCGGCCCGCTGGCCCAGAAGCTGTACGACACCCTCACCGGCATCCAGTGGGGGACCCAGCCCGACCCCCATCACTGGGTGGTCAAGCTGTAACGCTGCGTTCTACTAACCTTCCTATAATCTTCCCAGAACAAGGGGCGGAACTTTGGTTCCGCCCCTTGTTCTATCTTTAAATTTGTTTAGATTTCACCCGCGGACCCGCCCCTGTGGTACAATGGCGCAAAAGAAATGAGGTGCTGTTATGAAACGTCGCGTGATCCTGCCTGTTTTGCTGGCAGGTCTGCTGTCCCTGTCCGCCTGCGCGCTGCCCATCCGGCAGGGCGGGGATGTGGAAATTCAGGCGGAGGCCCAGCGGCTGGCGGCCGCCCAGCTGGGCAAGCTGGACGGCCTGCTGACCCAGGAGGAGCGGGAGCAGGTGGTGGAGCAGCTGGAGTGGCTGCTCTCCCTGCGCCGGCTCAGGGAGACCGAAGGGAAGTGGGAGCCCTCCCCCCGGGAGGAGCAGCTGGTGAGCCGGCTCAACCAGCTCTATGAGGATTATACCCGCCGCTATCTGGGGGACTTGGGGAGCTGGAGCGCTGATGAGGAAAAGATAGAGCTGCTGACGGAGTACACGGTGAAGGACGGCGGACTGGAGGCTGTGGAGGGGAAGGACGCCTATCAGGACCTGTGGAATCAGGTGGAGGCCATGCTGCCGGAGGGGAGCCTGGACGCCTTTGACCGCTTTACCGTCTTTACCGACGGGGCGGAGGAGATCCTGGCCTATGTGGTGCCCACCGATGACGACGGCGCCCGGTGGGAGCTGGCGGTGGACCCGGAAGACGCCGGCGACGGGGCCAGCTTCGCCGAGACGGTGATGCATGAGTACTGCCACTACCTGACCCTCAACAACCGGCAGGTGGACTACGGCGGCCAGCCCACCTACGGCTGCTATGCGGAGAGCGAGCTGGCCGCCCGCCCCAACTCCTATCTGAACGCCTTTTACCGGGCCTTCTGGACGGATTATCTGGACGACCGGCTGGCCGATCCGGAGACCTACGGCTTCTACCTTCGCCACAGTGACGACTTCCTCACCAGCTACGCCGCCACCAGCCCGTCGGAGGACATTGCTGAGAGCTTTGCCTATTTCGTGCTCTACGACCGGGCGGAGGGGGAGGGCCTTCAGGCCCAGAAGCAAAACTTTTTCTATGCCTATCCCGAGTTGGTGTCCTTCCGGGACCAGGCCCGGGTGCGGATGGGGCTGTGAGCCTTACCGGGCCAGGGAGCGGAACCCTTTGGGCGCCGCCGCGCGAAAGAGTCGTTGTTCCCCTGTGAAGGGGTCGGTGAGGGCCAGCTCATGGGCGTGGAGGCACAGCCGGCCCAGAGGGTCGGTGGCCGCGCCGTAGTCCCGGTCTCCCGCCACCGGGTACCCCAGCTCGCTGAGATGGGCCCGGATCTGGTTTTTCCGGCCGGTGCGGATGTCCACCTCCAGCAGGGTGTATTCCGTTCCGGCGCTCAGGGTGGTATAATGGGTTACCGCCTCTTTCCCGCCGGAGCGGACGGAATAGACCTTGTGGGCGGCGTTTTCCCGCAGCAGGGTGTGGATGGTGTCGGTCTCCCTGGGCGGGCGGCCCTCCACCACCGCCAGATAGCCCCGGCGGCTCACCAGAGTGTCCCAGCGGTCCTGATAGGCCCGCTTGGTCTGCTCGTCCTTGGCGAAGAGGAGTACCCCGGAGGTGTCCCGGTCCAGCCGGTGGACGATGAAGAGCCGGCCTTTGGGCTGGCTCCGGCGGACGTAGTCGGTGGCCATGTGGTAGGCGGTGCGCACCTTCTCCCGGTCGCTGGCCATGCTCAGAAGCCCGGCGGGCTTTTCGATCACCAGCAGCCGCTGGTCCTCGTAGAGGACGGGGAAGGGGGCCTTTGTCTCCCGACTGCTCTGGGGGCGGATCACCACCACCTGACCCGGCTCCAGCGGGTGGTCGTGGCGGGTGACGGTGACCCCGTCCACCTGCACCTGGCCCCGGGTGAGCAGGCTCTTGACATTGTTGCGGCTCTGGCCCCTGATCTGCTCCAGCAGAAAGGGGAGCAGCGGCCCGGCCTGGGTGACGGAATAGGTTTTTTCCTGCATAATTTCACATCCTGAGAGGAGAATGTCCCATGAATGAGACGTTGGCCCAGCTCCATGCCCGCAAGTCGGTGCGGGCCTACCTGGATAAGCCCATTGTCCCGGAGGAGAAGCGGGCCATTCTGGAAGCGGCCTGCGCCGCCCCCACCGCCGGAAACCAGCAGCTTTATACTATTTTAGATATAACCGACCAGGCCGTCAAGGCCACCCTGGCGGATACCTGCGACCATCAGCCCTTTATTGCCCAGGCGCCGCTGGTCCTCATTTTCTGCGCCGACTGCCAGAAGTGGTATGACGCCTATCAGGAGGGAGGCTGCCAGCCCCGGGAGCCGGGGCCGGGGGACTTATTGCTGGCCTTTTCCGACGCCAATATCGCCGCCCAGAATGCCGTGACCGCCGCCTGGAGCCTGGGTATCGGTTCCTGCTACATCGGGGATATTCTGGAGCGGTGCGAGACCCACCGGGCGCTGTTGGGTCTGCCGGAGTACGTGGTGCCAGCCGCCATGGTGGTGTTCGGATACCCAACCGACCAGCAGAAGGCCCGGGAGAAGCCCCACCGCCGGGCCATGGAGCACATTGTCCATGAGAATGCATACCGCCGGATGGACGGGGCGGAGCTGGAGACCATGCTGGCGGATCACGCCGGACAGCGGAGCTATACCGACTGGCTGCAGGTCTTCTGCCAGCGGAAATATAATTCCGACTTTTCCCGGGAGATGAGCCGCTCGGCGGCGGAATACCTGAAGCGGTTTCTGCCCGAGCAGGGAGTATAAGAAAAAACGCGGCGCAAGCGATCTCGCTTGCGCCGCGTTGGCACGCCTGAGGGGATTCGAACCTCCGACCTACCGCTTAGGAGGCGGTCGCTCTATCCTGCTGAGCTACAGGCGCATATCAATCAGATACCGGGTTATTGTACCCCAAGTTTCCGCGTCTGTCAACGGCGGCAGGGAGAAATGGAAGGGATTTCGGCGGATTTTTTGTGGAAACCGGTTGCATGGAGCATGGTCATACGGTATAATAAATGGTCGAGCTTATTGAAATACTGTATGATATCGGATTTGAGGTGTACCATCTTGCAGGATACAAAATTGCGTAACGTAGCCATTATTGCCCACGTTGACCATGGCAAGACCACCCTGGTGGACGAGATGCTCAAGCAGGGCGGCATCTACCGGGAGAACCAGGCCACGGTGGAGCGGGTCATGGACTCCAACGACCTGGAGCGGGAGCGGGGCATCACCATCCTGGCCAAGAACACCGCCGTCCACTACAAGGACGTGAAGATCAACATCGTGGACACCCCGGGCCACGCCGACTTCGGCGGCGAGGTGGAGCGCATCCTGAAGATGGTCAACGGCGTCATCCTGCTGGTGGACGCCGCCGAGGGCCCCATGCCCCAGACCCGCTTCGTGCTGTCCAAGGCCCTGGAGCTGGGCCACCGGGTCATCGTGGTGGTCAACAAGATCGACCGCCCCGACCAGCGCATCCACGAGGTCATGGACGAGGTGCTGGAGCTGCTGCTGGACCTGAACGCCACCGACGAGCAGTTTGAGTCCCCCACCCTGTTCTGCTCCGGCCGGCAGGGCACCGCCTCCTACTCCCCCGACGTGCCCGGCACCGACCTGGTGCCCCTGTTCGAGACCATTCTCAACTATATCCCCGCCCCCGAGGCGGATGTGGATGCCCCCTTCCAGATGCTGGTGTCCTCCATTGACTACAACGAGTTTGTGGGCCGTATCGCCATCGGCCGCATCGAGCGGGGCACCGTGAAGCAAAACCAGGAGATCGCGGTGTGCAACTACCACAAGCCGGAGGAGGCCCCCGCCAAGGCCAAAGCCACCGCCCTGTACCAGTTTGACGGTCTGGGCCGGGTGCCGGTCACCGAGGCCACCGCCGGCAACATCATCGCCATGAGCGGCATCGGGGAAATCACCATCGGCGACACCATCTGCGCCCCCGAGGCGGTGGAGCCCATTGAGTTTGTGAAGATCTCCGCCCCCACCATCGAGATGACCTTCTCGGTGAACGACTCCCCCTTCGCCGGTAAGGAGGGCAAGTTCGTCACCTCCCGGCAGCTGCGGGACCGGCTGTTCCGGGAGACCCTGAAGGACGTGTCCCTGAGGGTCACCGAGACCGACTCCACCGACGCCTTCAACGTGGCCGGCCGGGGCGAAATGAGCCTGTCCATCCTCATCGAGACCATGCGCCGGGAGGGCTACGAGTTCCAGGTATCCCCGCCCCGGGTGCTCTACCAGGAGATCGACGGCAAGATGTGCGAGCCCATCGAGCGGCTGGTGGTGGACGTGCCCAGCGACAGCGTGGGCGCGGTGATCGAGAAGATCGGCTCCCGCAAGGGCGACCTGCTGGAGATGACCCCGGTGGGCGAGCGGATGAAGATTGAGTTCCTGGTGCCCTCCCGCGGTCTGTTCGGCTACCGCAACGAGTTTTTGACCGACACCAAGGGCGAGGGCATCATGGCCTCCGTCTTTGAGTGCTACGCCCCCATGAAGGGGGAGATCCAGCGCCGCAACTCCGGCTCCCTGGTGTCCTTCGAGACCGGCGAGAGCGTGACCTACGGCCTGTTCAACGCCCAGGAGCGTGGCGTGCTGTTCATCGGCGCCGGCGTGCCGGTGTACGCCGGCATGGTGGTGGGCGAGACCCCCAAGCAGGAGGATATCTCGGTCAACATCTGCAAGAAGAAGCAGCTGACCAACATGCGTGCCTCCGGCTCCGACGACGCCCTGCGGCTCACCCCGCCCCGCCAGATGTCCCTGGAGCAGTGCCTGGAGTTTCTGGCCGACGACGAGCTGCTGGAGGTTACCCCCCAGTCCCTCCGGCTACGCAAGCGCCTGCTGGACCACTCCGCCCGTATGCGGGAGGCCTCCAAGAAAAAGGGTTAATGAAAAATGCCCGCTGTCCAAGGACAGCGGGCATTTTTTGTCAGCAGGAAGCTCTGGTGCGCGCCCAGTAGGCGGCCATACTTTCGCCGCTCTGGCCGGTGGTCTCCCGGCTGAGATAGGTCCGTAGATTTTCCGGCGGGTCCCAGGCCCGGGCGGCGGCCTCGTCGGGGAACTCCACCTCGGCGTAGAAAAAGCCGGTGTCCAGGTCACGGTCCACCTGGTTGACCTCCAGGGTCAGCCCGCCGGGCAGGGGATAGCGGCGCTGCTCCTTCTGGATCATGGGGCCGGTGAGCATCCCGGCCAGGGCCTGGTACTGCTCCACCGTCACCGGCAGCTCGATCTCCTCCCGGACCAGGCCGCCCTTGCCCTTGAAGCAGACAATGTACTGGCAGGGGCCGCCCTGGCGGGCCTCCCGCCGGACCCGGACGGCGGGGTGGGTGGCGAAATAGCCCTGGTCCATTTGGATCACGGCGGCGTGCTCCAGCTCCGGCCAGCCGTTGACCAGCCAGCGGCGTTCAATTTCCATAAAGCGCCTCCTTTAGAAGGGCAGGGCCACGATGGCGGGCACCAGAATGGGCACCGCCAGGGAGAGCACCACGCCGGAGGTAAAGGAATAGATGGTGATGCGCTCATGGGTGGCGCCCACCACCACCGGCAGCACCGTGTCCATGGCGGCGGCGCCGGGCAGGGCGGCGCACTCCACATAGCCGATGTACCGGGCCACCAGGGGGATAAACAGGATGGAAAAGATCTCCCGCATCACGTTGGACAGGAAGGCCACCGCGGAGACCGACAGGGAGTAGGGGGCCAGCAGGGTGGGGGCCAGGGAGTACCAGCCCATACCGGAGGCGGCGGCCATGGAGTCCTTGATACCCAGGGGAAGGACCAGCCCCGCCAGGGCGGCAAAGACCAGGGTACCGGCGCACACCGCCACCGGTACCAGCAGCACCTGGAACCCGGCGGCCTTGATGTCGCTGATAAGGGTGCCCTGCTTGCCCATGTCCATGCCCACCATGAACAAAAGCAGATAGAGGCCGAAGTTGATCACTGTGCCGCAGTGGGCGGTGACGGCGGGGGGAAAGATGAACCGGCCCGCCAGCATACCCAGCACCACCGCGACGACGATCCACTTGGTCAGGGAGTTGTCCGCCTTACCGGCGGTGTGGCTCTCCTGCTCCTGGGTCTGGGCCGAGCCCCGGGGCAGGCCGAACCGGTCCAGCTTCAGCACGAACCGCCGCAGCAGGGAGAGAAAGAGGATGGAGCCCACCATGGCCAGCACCGTAATGAGCAGGGCGGCCAGGCCGATCTGCCCCAGGGAGGAGATGACCTCGTCGTTGGCCCCCAGGTTGACCCCCAGGGTGACAATGAGGATCATCAGGGCCACGAACTGCAGCTTGCTCACCCAGACCAGGGGGCGGCTGCGGACTCCCTTTCGGGAGCCGATGAATGCCCCGACGACCACCAGGGCGATGTAGATTGCCAGATTTGTGAGGGTGCTCAGGGTGGTACCCATAACCATCCGTCCTTTGTGCAAAAAATAGGCCGGGACGCCGCCCGGCAGAGCACATTCTAACATATCCCACAGGGAAAGTCCACCCCAAGAAGGCGGGGTACGGAGGACCAGCTGCCCCGAGGGAAAAGCTCGTTCTGAGGCATGGCACCAATGGCGGCAAGCTGGCAGGGGAAAAACGCAGCGGCCTCCAGTTTTGCCGGGTGACAGGCCGCCGGGCGGCAGCCGGAGTACCGATTTGCGGGAGCCAAACCGAGCCCTGCGGGGCTGAGGATTTGCCAGCCGCAGAAAACCCAGCCGCCGCCATGGGCCCCGGGTCCGGGCCGGAGCCCGGCGGCCTTTCGCCCCTTTCCGCCGGTGGAAAGGGGCCCGCCCGGAGGCGCCGCACCCCCAATCAACGACAAAAAGCCCGCCGGAGGGGAATCCCTCCGGCGGGCTTATTCATATGGGAACTTACTTCTGCTCCCGGGCCTTGGCGTCCACTTCCTCCTTCAGCTGGGCGGCAAAGGCGTCGAAGGACATGACCACCTGCTCGCCACGGCGGTTGCGAACGGCCACCTCGCCGCTCTCCACTTCCTTGTCGCCGATCACCAGCATATAGGGGACCTTCTCCAGCTGGGCCTCGCGAATCTTCTTGCCGATCTTCTCGTTGCGGGGGTCCACCTCCACCCGGAAACCCTGGGCGAACAGCTTCTCCTTCAGCTCATAGCTGTAATCGACGGCCCGGTCGGTGATGGGCAGGATGCGCACCTGCTCGGGGGACATCCAGGTGGGCAGGGCGCCGCCGTACTCCTCCAGCAGGTAGGCCAGGGTACGCTCGTAGCAGCCCAGAGAGGTGCGGTGGATGATATAGGGGGTCTTTTTCTGGCCGTCGGCATCCACATACTCCATACCGAACTGCTTGGCCAGCAGCATGTCGATCTGGATGGTGACCAGGGTATCCTCCTTGCCGAATACGTTCTTGTACTGGATATCCAGCTTGGGGCCGTAGAAGGCGGCCTCGTCGATGCCGATGGTGTAGTTCACGCCCAGATCGTCCAGGATCTGGCCCATAACCCGCTGGGCCTCATCCCACTGCTCGGGGGTGCCCTCGTACTTGTTGTTGGGGTTGGCGGGATCCCACTGGGAGAAGCGGAAGGTACACTTGTCCAGCAGGCCCACGGTGCTCAGGCAGTACTTGGCCAGGTCCAGGCAGCCCTTGAACTCCTGCTCCAGCTGCTCGGGGCGGAGGATCAGGTGGCCCTCGGAGATGGTGAACTGGCGCACACGGATCAGGCCGTGCATCTCGCCGGAGTCCTCGTTGCGGAACAGGGTGGAGGTCTCACCCAGCCGCATGGGCAGGTCCCGGTAGCTGCGGCCCCGGTTGAGGAACACCTGGTACTGGAAGGGGCAGGTCATGGGCCGCAGGGCGAAGCACTCCTTCTCCTCGTCGTGGGGGTCGCCCAGCACGAACATGCCGTCCAGATAGTGGTCCCAGTGGCCGGAGATCTTGTACAGCTCCCGCTTGGCCATGTAGGGGGTCTTGGTCAGCAGATAGCCCCGCTTCTGCTCCTCGTCCTCCACCCAGCGCTGCAGCACCTGAATGGTGCGGGCGCCCTTGGGCAGCAGGATGGGCAGGCCCTGGCCGATGACGTCCACGGTGGTGAAGTACTCCAGCTCCCGGCCCAGCTTGTTGTGGTCCCGCTTGAGGGCCTCCTCCCGCTGCTTGAGCCAGGCGTCCAGCTCATCCTTCTTGGGGAAGGCGATGCCGTAGATGCGCTGGAGGGTCTCCCGGTTGGAGTCACCACGCCAGTAGGCGGAGTTGCAGGCGGTGAGCTTGATGGCGTTGCCCTTGATCCGGCCGGTGGAGTCCAGGTGGGGGCCGGCGCACAGGTCGGTAAACTCCCCCTGCTTGTAGAAGGAGATGTGGGCGTCCTCCGGCAGGTCCTGGATGAGCTCCACCTTGAAGGGCTCGCCCTTCTCCTCCATGAACTTGATGGCCTCGGCCCGGGGCAGCTCAAACCGCTCCAGCTTCAGCTTCTCCTTGCAGATTTTGCGCATCTCCCCCTCGATCTGCTCCAGATGCTCGGGGGTAAAGGAGAAGGGGGCGTCCATATCGTAATAGAAACCCTCGTCGATGGAAGGGCCGATGGCCAGCTTTACCTCGGGCCACAGCCGCTTCACGGCCTGGGCCATCACATGGGAACAGGTGTGCCAGTAGGTCTTGCGGTACTCGGGATTTTCAAAGCTGAATTCGTTCTTGACTTCTTCGGACATGGTAATTCCTCCTTAACAATTTGGGGCGGAGGGTATGAAAAACGCCTCACCCCTGATTGGTCAGGGGTGAGGCGCGAAAAAACGTCCCACGGTTCCACCCTGCTTGCA
>NHCFR00700__coassemble_1704_pt1 | contig 14342 bp, 11 predicted proteins | sample NHCFR00700__metabat2_low_PE_032 | metagenome-assembled genome bin NHCFR00700
TGGAGGACTGCCTGGTGCTGGTGAGCAACAACTTCTCCACCCAGACCTCCTACGAAAACCAGACCAAAAAGGCCATCACCAACAAGTTCGTTCAGGAGGCCATGACGGAGTTCCTCCGTGCCCAGCTGGAGGTCTACTTCATCGAAAACCCCTTTGACGCCGCCAAGATCGGCGAACAGGTACTCATCAACAAGCGCTCCCGGGAGAACGCCGAGCGCACCCGGCTGAACATCAAGAAAAAGCTGTCGGGCAATGTGGACATCTCCAACCGGGTGCAGAAGTTCGTGGACTGCCGGACGAAGGACACCACCCGGCGGGAGCTGTATATCGTGGAGGGCGACTCGGCTCTGGGCAGCGTCAAGCTGAGCCGGGACGCCGAGTTCCAGGGGATCATGCCGGTGCGGGGCAAGATCCTCAACTGCCTGAAGGCCGACTACGCCAAGATCTTCAAAAGCGAGATCATTACCGACCTGTTGAAGGTGCTGGGCTGCGGGGTGGAGGTCCACGACAAGCACGCCAAGGATCTGGCGGAGTTTGACCTGATGAATCTGCGGTGGAACAAAATCGTCATCTGCACCGACGCCGACGTGGACGGATTCCAGATCCGCACCCTCATCCTCACCATGCTCTACCGCCTCACCCCCACCCTGATCCAGCGGGGGTACGTGTATATCGCCGAGTCCCCCCTGTACGAGATCACCTACAAGGAAAAGACCTGGTTCGCCTACTCCGACGCGGAGAAAAACGACATTGTCAACGGAGAGCTGGCGGGGAAAAAATGCGCCATCAACCGCTCCAAGGGTCTGGGCGAGAACGAGCCGGACATGATGTGGCTCACCACCATGAATCCGGAGACCCGGCGGCTTATCAAAGTGATGCCGGAGGACGTGGAGAGCACCGCCCGGGTGTTTGACCTGCTGCTGGGGGACAACCTCCAGGGCCGGAAGGACCACATTGCGGAAAACGGATACAAATATCTGGAGCTGGCCGATATCTCCTGACCGGCCCGGAAGAAAAACAACGGCGCCCGCTGCCATGGCAGCGGGCGCCGTATTGCTCTATTTCCTGGCCTTGTCCCGCACGTAGATGTGTTTGACGTGGGGCAGGCTGGTCTGGCGCACGTCCACCTCGAACCGGGGCAGATAGCGCACCAGCTGGGTCAGCTTGGAAAAGCCGAAGTTCCGGGGGTCGAAGTCGGGCTGCTTTTTCACCAGCAGGTTGCCCAGATCCCCCATGAAGGCGTAGCCATCCTCGTCGGCCATGGTCTCCACCGCGTCGGCGATCAGCTCCACCACCGCCTTGGGCACCTTGGACTCCGGCTCGGGGGACTCGGGGACCGTCGCCGGGGCGGGAGCCGCCTCCTCCTTTTTCTTGGCGGGCTTTTTGGCCTTGGGGGCCTTCTCCTGTCTGGGCTCCTCCCCCTTCACCTCCTCCGCCTTGGCCTTTTCGGCGGCGGAGCGGATGACCTCGATATACACAAACTTGTCGCAGGCCACGATGAAGGGGTTGGGGGTCTTGCGCTCCCCCATGCCGTACACCTTCTTCCCCGCCTCCCGCAGGCGGATGGCCAGGCGGGTGAAGTCGCTGTCGCTGCTCACCAGCACGAAGCCGTCCACCTGTCCGGTATACAGGATGTCCATGGCGTCGATGATCATGGCCGAGTCGGTGGAATTCTTCCCGGTGGTGTAGCCGTACTGCTGCACGGGAGTGATGGCGTTCTCCAGCAGCAGGGGCTTCCAGGAGGCCAGGTTGGGGGTGGTCCAGTCCCCGTAGATACGCTTGATGGTGGGGGTACCGTACACTGCCACCTCCGCCATCACGTCGCCGATGGCGGAGCGGGGGGCGTTGTCCGCGTCAATGAGCACCGCCAGGCGCAGGTCCTTCTGTTCCGCCATGGCCTCAGTCCTTCCGGGTCTGCACAATGTGCTCCACCTGCTCCAGCTGCTCCACCGTGTTCACTCCCAGCATCTCCTGGGCGGTACAGGTGGGACAGGCGTTCACCCTGCCCCCCTTGGCCAGAATGTAGGCCGGCGCGTCGGTGAGGTAGTACTCCCCCTGGGCGTTGTTGGGCTTGAGCTGGTCGATGGCCTTCCACAGCTCCGCCGCCCGGAATACGTACACCCCCACGTTCAGCTCCCGGATGGCCTTCTCCTCCGGGGTGCAGTCCTTGTCCTCCACAATGTGGGTGAAGTTGCCGTTCCCGTCCCGGACGATCCGGCCGTAGGGCAGCTCCTCCTCCGACACGGCGGAGAGCAGGGTGCAGTCATTGCCCTGCCGTCTGTGGGTCTCAATCAGGGACTCATAGGTGGCCCGGCGCATCAGGGGCATATCCCCATAGCACACCAGGATGTCACCCTGGAACTCTCCCAGGGCCTCCCGGGCACACTGGACCGCGTGGCCGGTGCCCTTCTGGGGCTCCTGCACGGCGCTGGGATAGTCGGGGAAGGCGGACACCACCTTCTCCCGCTCGTAGCCCACCACCAGCACCACGTCCTGCCGGTCCAGGAAGGACAGCTCCTCCAGCACGTAGCCCAGCAGCGGACGGCCCGCCGCCTGCCGCAGCACCTTGGGCAGGTCGATCCCCTCGGTGCGCAGCCGGGTGCCCTTGCCCGCCGCCAGTACCACCGCTTTCACAGAATGATCCATGACATTCCCTCGTCTTTCCAATTCAATTCAGGCGCCTCATTGCACCTGTTGTCCGTCAATAAACACCGCTTTGATCCGCCCGTTCCAGTCAAAGGGATGGCCGGTGGTCACCACCACGTCGGCGTCCTTTCCCGGCGTCAGGGAGCCTACCCGCTTGGAAATTCCGGCAATCTCCGCCGCGGCGGAGGTTATGGCCGCCAGGGCGGACTCCTCCTCCATGCCCCCCCGCACCGCCATAGCGGCGCACAGCGGCAGGTACTGGATGGGGGTCTCCGGGTGGTCGGTACAGATGGCCACCTTCACCCCCGCCCTGGCCAGCAGAGCCGGGTTCTCCAGGGTCTGCCCCACCAGCTCCGGCTTGGAGCGGTCGGTGAGGCAGGGGCCGGTGATCACCGCCGCCCCCTCCGCCGCCAGCAGGTCCGCGATCTTGTAGCCCTCGGTGCCGTGGACGATCACCTGCTTCAGTCCGAATTCCCGGCTGATGCGCAGCGCCGTGGCGATATCGTCCGCCCGGTGGGCATGGAAGTGGGCGGGCAGCTGGCCCTGCACCACCGGCGCCAGCGCCTCCAGCTTGGCGTCATAGTCGGGCATCTCCTCCTCCGGGTCCTCGTCCGCTTTGGCCTGCTTGTCCTGGTACTCCTGGGCCTTGGACAGCTGCTCCCGGATCAGGGCGGCGGTGGCCATCCGGGTCACCGGGGTCTCCTTCCGGTCATTGTACACCGACTTGGGATTCTCCCCCAGGGCAAATTTCATGGCCGCCGGAGCCTTCACCACCATCTCGTCCACCCACCGCCCGGTGGTCTTGATTGCCAGAAACTGTCCGGCAATGGGATTGGCTGAGCCGGGGCCGGTGAGTACGGTGGTCACGCCCCCCTCCCGGGCCTCCTGAAAGCCCCGGTCCAGGGGATTCACCCCGTCGATGGCCCGCAGCTGGGGGGTACAGGGGTCGGTGGACTCGTTGCCGTCGTCGGCCTCAAAGCCCAGGGAATCCCCAAACAGCCCCAGGTGGCAGTGGGCGTCCACAAAACCGGGCAGGATGTGCCCACCCTCCGCGTCCAGCCCCTCCACCGGGCCATGCAGCTCCTCCATGGAGCCTACCGCCGTGATCTTTCCGCCCTCGAAGGCCACATATCCCCGGGAAATGACCGGGCCATCCATGGGATGGACGATACCGTTAAATATGATCATCTGACCGCGCCTTTCGACAAAAGTTCTAATTGACAAAATATGGAAATCAGGTTATGCTTTAGGTACAGCTTATCCAATCGTGTGTACGATCCATTCTCCCGCAGACATCCAATGCCTGGGCGCCTCCTTTGGAGGCGCTCCTTTTTTATGGCTCCAGGGTGTACTGCTCCACCAGGGCCACGTCCCGCTCCAGCCAGACGCCGTCCCGCCAGAGCCGCAGGGAGAGCACATCCCCCGCCTCCAGGCTTTCCTTGACCGCCAGCAGATCGTCGGTGACCCACACCTTGACCCCGTTGGCCTCCACGATGATGTCCCCCACCTGCAGCTTGCCGTCGGCGTCGGAGCCGGGCCGGATGGAGTCCACACGCACCCCGGCGGGCTCTCCCTCACCGTCTGCCTCCACCGTCATCACAGTGATGCCGATGGTGGGCCGTCCGGTGACCACCCCGTGGGCAATGAGCTCATCCACCACGGTTTTCACGGTGGAGGTGGGAATGGCAAAGCCAAGCCCCTCCACGGTGCTGTCATAGGACTCCATTTTCAGGTTGGTGATCCCGATGACCTGGCCGTGGTCGTTGATGAGGGCTCCGCCGGAGTTGCCCGAGTTGAGGGCGGCGGTGGTCTGGAGGAGCACCATGGTATAGCCGTCCACATACACGTCCCGGTTGATGGCCGAGATGATCCCGTCGGTCATGGTGCCCCGCAGTTCCTCCCCCAGGGGGTTGCCGATGGCCAGCACCGTATCCCCCACCTGGAGGGCGGAGGAGTCCCCAAACTGGGCGGGGGTAAGGCCGGAGGCGTTGATCTTCAGCACCGCCAGGTCGGTCTGCACATCATAGCCCACCAGCAGAGCCGGATAGGTCTCCTCATTCTGGAGGCACACCTCCACCTGGCTGCACCCCTCGATGACATGGGCATTGGTGATGATATAGCCGTTCTCCGTCATCACCACGCCGGTTCCGAAGGCCATGCCGTCCGACGCGGTGCCCCAGATGCTGACGATGGAGGCGATATTCTCCTGATAGATCTGCTGAAAGCTGTGGGGCGCCTCCGCCCCGGCGGGCACGATGGTCAGGGTGGTGCCGTCTCCGGTGGGCGCCCGCTCCACCGTGGTCTTGGCCGTTACCTCTGTGGTTTGCTGGCTCTCCCAGGGCTCCGGATCTCTCCACGCCTCCCCGTGAAAGTTCGCCTCGCCGTCTAGATCGCCCAGGCGGTAGAGCGCCACGCACAGCAGGATAACCAGCCCCAGCAGCACCGCCAGCACGCACAGAAAGGGCACCAGCACCCCCCTGTCCCGCCGGGGCGGCCGCTTCGGGTCCGGCGGAGCCTGCCACGGCGCCGGCGGAACGTCGTTCTGCTGGTAATAATAACCCCGCATAGATCCCCCTTACGCCAGGGTCAGGGTGAACACAAACTCCGTCACACCGTCCTGGCTGGTTACTGTAATGTTTTCCTTGTGGTTGTTCAGAATGGTCTTGACGATATACAGGCCCAGGCCCACGCCCTCCCGGTCCACGCTGCGGGATTTGTCGCTCTTGTGGAAGCGGTCAAAAATCATGGCCAGCTCGTCGGGCGGAATGGTAGCGCCGGTGTTGCGCACCGCCACATGGGCCTTGCCCCCTTTGGTTGTGATGGAAATGCCCATGGTGCTCCCCTCGGCGGAAAACTTGATGGCGTTGTCCAGCAGATTGTAGCACACCTGGGTAATGGCATCCGGGTCCCCCCACACCATCACCGGAGCGTCGGGCAGCTGGGTGTCCACGTCCAGGCGGCGGGAGTTGATCTTGGTCTCCAGGCTCACCAGTACCCGGAGCATCACCTCCGACACGTCGAACTGCTCCTGGGCGGTGACGTTCTCCGCCGACTGCAGGCGGCTCAGGTCCAGCATCCGCCGCACCAGCCGGGACAGCCGCCGGGTCTCGGAGGAAATGGTCTGCAGGGCGGCCCGCTCCCGGTCGGGCGGAATGGTGCCGTCCAGGATCCCGTCGGAAAAACCGGCAATGGTGGTCATGGGGGTCTTGAGCTCATGAGAGATATTGGCCACAAATTCGCTGCGGCGCTCCTCGCTCTTGGAGATGGAGTCGGCCATGGCATTAAAGGCCTCCGCCAGCTCCCCCACCTCGTCCTTCCGGTCCTCATAGCCCCTGACCCGCAGCTCGTACTCCCCGTGGCCGAATTTCCGGGCGGTCTCGGCAATCTCCTTCAGCGGCTTGGTCTGCCGCAGGGAGGTCACCGAGCTGGTGAGGAAGGCGATACACAGCACCACCACGGCGGTAAAGAAGAAGATGGAGGTAAAGGCCCGCCACAGCTCGGTGAGGCTGGAGGCCTCCGCCGCCACGTAGGCCACCCCTACCAGGCTCTGTCTGGTCTGGCCGGTGGTCACGTCCACCGTCTTGACCAGAATGGGCGTGCCCGCCACATAGCGCTTTTCCGCGAAAAAGCCGCCCAGATCGCTCATGCCGGTATAGCTCCCGCTGCGGGCCACCTGATCGGCGATGGATTTGGGCAGATAGCTGCCCGCCAGCTCCTTGTAGCCCATGACGCTGATGCCGTCGGTGGAGACCACCATCTCCCCGTCGGCCTCCGTGATGAGCACCACCGCGTCGGAGATCTGGGCGATGGTGGCGATCATGGCGATATAGACGTCGTCCTCCACCCCCAGCCCCAGGCTGCGGGACTTGGAGGTGAAGTTGGCCACATAGTTGGCGTTGCGCTCCATGGAGTCCCGGGTCTGCCGCAGGGTGTATTGGTAGGACAGGGTGAAAAAGGCGGTGCCCAGCAGGGCAAAGGAGATGAGGATCATCCCCGCCGTCAGGGCAAACTGCCGCTTGTAGAGGCTCCTCATGTGCCGCTCACAACCTCAAATTTATAGCCTACCCCCCACACGGTCTTGAGAGACCACTGGGGCGAGACCCCCTCCAGCTTCTCCCGCAGGCGCTTGATGTGCACGTCCACCGTCCGGGAATCCCCGAAGTAGTCGAAGCCCCACACCTCGTCCAGCAGCTGGTTGCGGGTAAACACCCGGTTGGGGGAGGCGGCCAGATGGTACAGCAGCTCCAGCTCCTTGGGGGGCGTATCCACCCGCTTGCCGTCCACCAGCAGCTCGTAGGAGTCCAGGTTGATCACCAGCTTGTCGAAGGAGAGCTTCTTCTCCCCGGTGCCGTTCTCGTCCCCGCCGAAGCGGCGGAGCACCGCGTGGATGCGGGCCAGCACCTCCTTCATCTCGAAGGGCTTGACGATGTAGTCGTCGGCGCCCCCCTCCAGGCCGGCCACCTTGTCCTGGGTCTCCCCCTTGGCGGTGAGCATGATCACCGGGGTCTTGTCGCTCTCCCGGATCTTCTTGAGCACCGACCAGCCGTCCATCACCGGCAGCATGATGTCCAGCAGCACCAGATCCGGGTGGAAGGAGCGGAACAGCTCCACCCCCTTGCCGCCGTCCCCGGCCACCGCCGTCTCAAAGCCCTCCTTCTCCAGATAGAGGTGGAGCAGCTCGGCAATATTGGATTCATCTTCCACGATGAGGACTTTCTTTGCCATAACGCACCGTCCTTTTCCTCGTCTTTTTCTGCCCGCGGCATACTACGTTTATTATAGTCCTATCCCCCTGATTTAGGGTGAATATTTTGTAAATGTACGGCTATCCGCCCGACACATAGGACCGCTCCAGCTGAAATACCGGATAATAGCTGGGGTCCAGCGCCTGGACCCGCCGGGTGATCTCCCCGGCAATCTCCTCGTCGGAAACCTTGCTGCGGTGAGGTACCACCACGTCGAAAATCAGATTGGTGTGCTGGGGTCCCCGGGTCACCCGGAAGTCGTGAATGCTCATGCCCGGGTCCACCTCCCGCACCAGGTCCCGCACCTGCTCCCGCAGGCTGTTGACCGTCTCGTCCTCGGTGGCGATGGGGTCCATGTGGGCGGTGGTCTCAACGCCGAATTTCTGATAGATCTCCCGCTCGATGTGGTCGATGGCGTCATGGGCCTCCATAATATCGGCGCTCTGGGGCACCTCGGCATGGAAGGAGCACATCCGCCGGCCCGGGCCGTAGTCGTGGATCACCAGGTCGTGCATCCCCACCACCTGCTTGTGGCTCAGCACCACGTCCTGAATCTCCTTCACCAGGACGGGGTCGGGCGCGCTGCCCAACAGGGGGTCCACGGTGTCCTTGGCGGCCCCCCAGCCCGCCCGCAGGATGAAGATGGCCACCACTACGCCCACCCAGCCGTCAATGCTGACGCCGGTAAATTCCCCCACCAGGGTACCCGCCAGCACGGCGGAGGTGGCCACCACGTCGGACAGGGAGTCGGTAGCGGTGGCCTCCATGGCCGCCGAGCCGATCCGCCTGCCCAGATTCCGGTTGAACAGGCACATCCACAGCTTCACCAGAATGGAGGTAATCAGAATCACCACGGTCACCAGGGAAAAGTCCACCTGCTCCGGACGGAAGATCTTTTCAATGGAGGTCTTGCCCAGCTCCACCCCCACCATCAGAATCAGCAGGGACACCAGCAGCCCCGCCAGATACTCAATACGGCCGTGGCCGAAGGGGTGTCCATCGTCCGCTTTTTGTCCCGCCAGCTTGAAGCCCACCAGGGTGACCACCGAGGAGCCGGCGTCGGACAGGTTGTTGAAGGCGTCGGCCGTCACGGCGATGGAGCCGGTGAGCAGCCCGGCAAAAAACTTGCCCAGAGAGAGCAGCAGGTTGAGCAGGATCCCCACCCCGCCGGACAGCGCACCATACCGCTCCCGCACCGCCGGGTCGCCCACATTCTCCCAGTCCCGGATAAAGCGCCGGACCAATCGCTCTGTCATAAGACGGACCTCCCAAAAATAGGTTACCTTGAATTATCTCACGTCCCGCCCGCCCCGTCAAGCGGTTCCCGCCCGCGAAAAAACGTTTGCCCTGCCGGTATCCTTGTTATATACTAAATCCATGGAATCAGACAGGGCAAAGGGGGCCGGAGCACGATGGAACACAGCGGAGGCGCCTCCCGGCAGGAGGCCTTGAGCCAGATCGACTTCCGGGAGATCTGCGAAAATCTGTACGACGGCATCCACGTCACCGACGGCACCGGCACCATTATCTTCATCAACCAGGCTTACACCCGCACCACCGGCATCAAGCCGGAGGACCTGCTGGGCCGGAAGGTGTCCGAGGTGGAGCAGGAGGGCAAGCTCTACAAGGGGGCCGTCACCGACACCGTGCTGGCCCAGCGCAGGCGGGTCAACTCCGTGGCCACCATCTTCCCCCTGAACAAGGAGGTCCTGGTCACCGGCACCCCGGTCTTTGCCCCCGACGGCAGCATCAAGATGGTGGTCACCAACACCCGGGACTTCCCCGAGCTCAAACGGCTGGAGCAGCAGCTGCTCACCCTGACGGAGGAGCGGCAGAAGGCCGACGAGGAGCTGGCCTACCTCCGCCAGCAGCAGACCGGCGGCAAGCAGATGTACTACCACAGCGCCGCCATGCGGGAGGTGGTGGAGCTCATCCACACCGTGGCCCCCACCGACGTCACCGTGCTCATCACCGGGGAGTCGGGCACCGGCAAGGAGCTCATCGCCAACGAGATCTACCAGAGCAGCGCCCGCAGAGGCAAGCCCTTCATCAAGGTCAACTGCGCCGCCATCCCGGCGGAGCTTCTGGAATCCGAGCTGTTCGGCTACGAGGAGGGAGCCTTTACCGGCGCCCGCCGCTCCGGCAAAACCGGCATGTTCGAGCTGGCCAACACCGGGGTGATCCTGCTGGACGAGATCGGCGACATGCCCCTCCCCCTCCAGGCCAAGCTGCTGCGGGTCCTCCAGCAGCGGGAGATTATGCGCATCGGCGGCAGCAAGACCATCCAGCTGGACCTGCGAGTCATCGCCTCCACCAACCTGGACCTGCAAGAGCAGGTACGGGCCGGCCGGTTCCGGGAGGACCTGTACTACCGGCTCAACGTGGTGCCCATTGAGCTCAAGCCCCTGCGGGAGCGGAAGGAGGATATCCCCTATCTGGTGGAGCGCTTCTGCGCCGACTTCAGCAAAAAATACGGCAAGGATACCCGCATCAGCGCTGCCGGCATGGAATTGCTGCAGAGCTACCGCTGGCCGGGCAACATCCGGGAGCTGGAAAACATGCTGGAGCGCATTGTGGTCACCAACTCCGGCGGCATCATCACCCGGGACGTGGTCTACTCCGCCCTCAACCCCGACGGCAGCCACAGCCACCTGAACCCCGCCGCCGGCGGCACCCTGCGCCAGCAGGTGTTTGCCTTTGAGCGGGAGGTGATCCTCCAGGCCGTGGAACGGGAGGGCTCCCTGCGCAAGGCCGCCAAGGCCCTGGGGGTGGACCACTCCACCCTGGTCAAAAAGTACCGCCACTTTCAGCAGGACGACTCCGGCCCGGACGGGCGGTGAATTTTTTCACCATATGCGGTGAATTTTTTCACCACCAAACGTTTCCCCGTCTTTCAAGGGTTTCCGCCTGTTTGTCTCCCTGATTTTCCCTTTGTTATCCAGTTTGCCCCAGCGCCTTGTGGTGAAAAAATTCACCACAAGGCGCTTTTTTATATGTTCCCCCGGATTTCCTGAGAAGCTGCGGCCCAACGGCTGGCGGCTTTTTTCGTCCGTTTCCACTTTTGGCACGCGGCTTGCTTCTCTTTATGGCGAGCAGAAACAGAAGCGGGAACATACTTTCCGCTCCGCATAAAAAAAGGAGATGTGTTTCTCATGGATAAGACCATCATTACCGTAGCCACCACCGGCGCCTGGCCCACCAAGGCCAACAACCCCAACGTACCCATGACTCCCGAGGAGATCGCCGAGGACGTGTACGCCTGCTGGAAGGTGGGCGCCGCCGTGGCCCACCTGCATATGCGGGACGACGAGGGCAAGGGCACCATGGACAAGACCCGTTTTGCCAAGACCGTGGAGTTGCTGCGCACCAACCACCCCGACTGCGACATCATCCTGAATATGACCACCTCCGGCGACCTGAACGCCACCGACGAGACCCGCCAGGCCCACCTGAAGGAGCTGCGCCCCGAGATGGGCTCCTACGACTGCGGCTCCATGAACTGGCTGCACACCTCCCTGTTCCTCAACCCCCCCGCCTTCCTGGAGGAGCTGGGCCAGAACATGCAGGCCTGGGGCGTGAAGCCCGAGATCGAGGCCTTTGACCCCGGCATGATCGCCAACGCCCAGTACTACCTGAAGAAGGGTGTGCTGAAGGCTCCCCTCCACTTCCAGTTCTGCATGGGCTGCGCCAACGGCATCCCCGGCACCATGAAGAACCTGGTGTTCATGAAGGAGACCATGGAGTCCCTGTGCCCCGGCTCCACCTGGAGCTGCTTCGGCGTGGGCCACTCCGCCATGGAGATGCTGTACGGCGCCGTGGCCCTGGGCGGCCACATCCGCGTGGGCATGGAGGACAACGTGATGTACTCCAAGGGCGTGCTGGCCGAGAGCAACGTGCAGTTCGTGGAGCGGGCCCGCCGGGTCATCGAGGAGTTCGGCAAGCAGGTGGCCACCCCCGACGAGGCCCGCGAGATCCTGAGCCTGAAGAAGTAAGGGGAGGTATATTGCCATGAAAACCACCCAGAATATCAAGAACATCCTGATCTGCGGCGCCGGCATGATGGGCAAGAATATCGGCTACGTGTTCGCCTCCAACCCCAATTTCCAGGTGGGGATGTACGACCTCTACCCCACCGACGTGGAGGCGGGCATCCGCACCAACACCAAGCAGCTGCTGGACAAGGGCGTCATCACCGAGGCCGAGCTCAATGACCGCCTGTCCCGCATCTCCTTCACCACCGACATCGACAGTGATCTGGTGAAGAACGCCGATCTGGTGATCGAGGCCGTGTTCGAGGACATGAAGATCAAGCGGGAGACCTTCGCCAAGCTGGAGGAGCGCTGCACCGAGGACACCATCTTCTGCACCAACTCCTCCGTTATGAGCCCCAGCGAGATCTCCGCCGAACTGAAGCACCGGGAGCGGTTCGTGGGCACCCACTTCTGGAACCCCGGCCATCTGATCCCCCTGGTGGAGGTGGTCAAGTCCGACGCCTCCTCCGAGGAGACCGCCCAGACCGTCATGGAGGTGCTGCGCTCGGTGGGCAAGAAGCCCGTGCTGTGCAAGAAGGACGTGCCCGGCTTCATCGCCAACCGGATGCAGCACGCCCTGTGGCGTGAGGCCATCTCCATCGTGGAGCACGGCATCGCCGACGCCGCCACCGTGGACGAGGCGGTGCGCTACTCCTTCGGCCTGCGGCTGCCCCAGCTGGGCCCCATGGAGAACGCCGACATGGTGGGCACCGACCTGACCTACAACATCCACGACTACATTCTGAAGGACCTGGAGGACTCCCACGAGCCCTCCCCCCTGCTCAAGCAGCTGCGGGATGAGGGCAAGATCGGCTTCAAGACCGGCGAGGGCTTCCAGAAATGGACCCCCGAGCAGGTGGCCAAGTCCAACGCCGAGCTGAACGAGTACCTCATCCGGATACTGTACGGCAAATAAGCACACCCACTTTCCCCCGCGCCTTCCGTTCACCAGGAACGAGGCAATAGATGAGAGAAAAAAGATGAGAGAAAGGAAGCGATTCCATGTCCCCGCAGTCTCAAGCCAAGAAGCTGAAAGGAACTCCCCTGTGGAACATCAGCAAGAAGTTCAACTTTGCAGCTGAAAAGATCATCCCCGATTCCTTCGTATTCTGCGTCATCCTGATGATCGTGGTGTTCGTCCTGTCCCTGATCATCGGCAAGGGCCCCGTGGAGCTCCTCCAGGCCTGGTGGGGCGGTCTGAGCAGCCAGTTCACCCTGGCCTTCCAAATGGGCATCATGGTCTGCGTGTGCGCCACCTGCGCCCGCAGTCCCCAGGTCAACAAGCTGCTGAACGCCATGGCAAGCCATGTCCACAACCGTTACGCCGCCATCATCCTGATGATGGTGTTCGGCTATGTGACCTCCATGATCAACTACGCCTTCTGCACCATCGTCACCCCCATCCTGTCCATGCAGCTGGCCAAGCGGGTCAAGGGCCTCCACTTCCCCATGATGGTGGCCGGCGGCTACACCTGCATGATCCTGGGCCAGTGCCTTGGGCCCTCCGCCACCCTGTACTCCAACCTGGCCACCGAGGGCAGCTCCTATGCTGAGATCGTGGGCCACACCATGACGGTGCTGGAGACCTGCTACAATACCCCCAACGTGATCCTGTTCACCGTGCTGGCCATCGCCTTCATCCTGATCGTGCTCTTCACCCAGCCCGGCGAGGATGAGCTCATCGAGCTGCGGGACGTGGCCACCCAGGCCGACGTGGTCCCCAACGACTACAAGATCACCGGGAAGGCCTCCACCTTTGCCCAGAAAATGAATACCTGCAAGCCCATTATGTGGGTGGTGGGCGCCTTCATCTTTATCAACATCATCTATGATTTCGCCACCAAGGGCTTCTTCGGCGCGCTGAACATGAACCTGGTGATCTTCCTGTTCGTGGGCATCAACTGCTTCCTGTTCCCCCAGCCCAGCGCCTGGATCACCGCCCACGCCGACTCCATGCACCTGGCCACCGACATCATCATGCAGTTCCCCTTCTACGGCGCCATCATGGGCATGATGTACATTGAGGGCGGCCTGGGCTCCGTGCTCATCAGCGCCATCACCTCTGTGGCTACCGCCCGCACCCTGCCCATCTTCACCTTCCTGTCCGCCTGCCTGGTCAACTGCTTCATCCCCTCTCAGGGCGGCCAGTTCACCGTGCAGGGTCCTCTGATCGTGCAGACCGTGCAGAACATCCAGGGGGCTGACCTGGCTACCTGTCTGAACGCCTTCGTGCTGGGCGACGAGTGCACCAACCTGCTCCAGCCCCTGTATGTCATCCCCGCGCTGAGCGTGGTGGGCATGAAGCTGAAGGACGTGTGGGGCTTCATGGCGTTCATTTGCGTGTTCTGGATCGTGATCACCTGCCTGGGTCTGTACTTCATTCCCCTTATGTTCTGAGTTCCCCCTTTCCCATAATACCCTCCCTGTACAGATCCCGGTAAGATGAAAAACAGGCATCCACACTTGGTGTGGATGCCTGTTTTTTCAGCAAGGCTCGCCGCCGCGGTTACAGAGTCTCCTCCAGCCTGGTCCGGATGGCCTTGAGGAAATCCAGGGAATTGACGCCCTTGGCGGGGGTCTCCCCCTCCCACAGGCCCACCAGGTCCTTGGTCATCACGCCGGACTCGATGGTGTAGATGGTGGCCTGCTCCAGCTTGTCGGCAAAGTTCACCAGAGCCTGGATGCCGTCCAGCTCCCCCCGCTTGCGCAGGGCGCCGGTCCAGGCGAAGAGGGTGGCCACCGGGTTGGTGGAGGTCTCCTCCCCCTTCAGATACTTATAGTAGTGGCGGGTGACGGTGCCGTGGGCGGCCTCATACTCATACTTGCCGTCGGGGGAAACCAGCACGGAGGTCATCATGGCCAGGGAGCCGAAGGCGGTGGAGACCATGTCGCTCATCACGTCGCCGTCGTAGTTCTTGCA
>NHCFR00700__coassemble_1715_pt1 | contig 14267 bp, 15 predicted proteins | sample NHCFR00700__metabat2_low_PE_032 | metagenome-assembled genome bin NHCFR00700
AGCTCTCGGGGTCCATGAAGTAGTACAGGTCGCCGTCGTTGTAGCTGTACTCCATATCCTTGCGCTCCACATAGGCCTGCTCAAACTTGGCGGTGGGGTTGAAGGAGGTCTCGGTCACGCCGCCGGTGATGACGTTCTTCATCTTGGTGCGGACGAAGGCGGCACCCTTACCGGGCTTGACGTGCTGGAACTCCACCACCTGCATGACCTGACCGTCCATCTCAAAGGTCACGCCGTTGCGGAAATCACTGGCAGTAATTGTAGGCATTGGTATTCATCCTCCAGACAGGTATTCATAAATTCAGCTAAGCTATTTTACCCTATTATTCCCCTGTTTGCAAGGCTTTTTACAGAATAATCAGTTCTTTGGGGGATTTGGTCAGATCCACGGTGCCCTCGGCGGTGTAAATCAGCACATCCTCAATGCGTACGCCAAATTTTCCGGGCAGATAGATCCCCGGTTCGGCGGACACGGCGGCCCCCACGGGCATGGGCGTCTCGTCCCGGCTGTTGGCGTTGGGAGACTCGTGGATCTCGATGCCCACGCTGTGGCCGAAGCCGTGGCCGAAATATTGGCCGTAGCCCGCCTCCTCGATGACCTTGGCGGCGGCGTTGTGGATCTCCTTGCCGGGCACGCCCGCCTTGGCCTTGGCAATGCCCGCCAGCTGGGCCTTCAGCACGGTATCATAGACCTTCCGCATCTCCTCGGTGGGCTCGCCCAGGGCGATGGTGCGGGTCATATCGGAGCAGTAGCCCCCCACCTTGCAGCCGAAGTCCATGGTGATAAACTCGCCCTTCTGCACCTGCTTGTCTCCGGGGATGCCGTGGGGCAGGGAGCCGTTGGGACCGGACACCACGATGGGGTCAAAGCTCATCTTCTCCGCGCCACGGCACAGCATCTCATACTGGAGCCGGGCGGCGATCTCCCGCTCGGTCATGCCGGGCTGGATGAACTTCAGGATGGCGTCAAAGGCCTGGTCGGTGATCTCCTGGGCCTTGGTCATCAGGGCGATCTCCTCCTGGTCCTTGGAGGCCCGCAGGGTGTTGAGCAGCCGCTGGGCGGGAACCAGCTCGCAGGGCAGGGCCTTTTCATAGTCCCGCCAGGCGGCCACCGTCAGATAGCCGTCCTCAAAGCCCATCTTCCGGATACCCAACTCCTCCACCGCCTGGACCACCAGGGGCTTCTGGGCGGCGGAGGCGGTGGTCATGGTCACCTTGGCGCCGGTCACCTGCTTCTCCGCCGATTCAATATACCGGGAGTCGGTGAAATAACGGCACTCGTCCTTGGTCACCACCACCGCGCCCTCGCCGTGGAAGCCAATGGCGTAGTACTCCCCGGGATCGCTGAGGATCAGCATGGCGTCCAGGCCATACTCGTCCAGCTTGGCGGCAATCTGCTTGAGATGATTCATCTGAAAGACTTCCTTTCTTCATAGTAAACGGCCTTACAGGGCCTCTTGATATAACTGTTTCATAACCAGTGCGTCCTCCGCCTGGGTGCCCGCCGACTCGCAGATAAAGGTGGGACTCCAGCCCCGGCGGGCCACCTCCGCCATCAGGGGCGCGGGATCAGGCCCGAACTCCTCCTGGGCAAAGGTCAGGTGCATCTTCTCTCCCCCGTTGGGGGTGAACTGAATCTTGGAAAAGTGGCTGTGGAAGCGGGAGGCCCGCTCCTCGCCCAGCACCGCCTGGAGCCGGTCCAGCATCTGCACACAGGCCTCCCGGCCCTCCAGCTCCCCCAGGGAGCGGGCGTACAGGTGGCCGAAGTCCACACAGGGGGTGAGCCGTTCATCCAGCGTACACAGCTCCAGCACCTCGTCCAGATCTCCCAGCTGGTTAATCTTGCCCATGGTCTCCGGGCACAGGGTGATGTGGCCGAACCCGGCGCCGTCGCAAGCGGACACCACCTCTTTCAGGGAGTGCAGGGCGATGTCCTGGGCCTGACGGCGGGTGCGCTTCATCAGCGCCCCGGAATGGATCACCACCCGGGTGGCCCCCATCCAGTCCGCCGCCTGGCAGGCGGCGGTGATATAGCCGATGGTCTTTTTCAGGCTGTCCGGGTCGGGGTTGGCCAGATTGATAAAATAGGGGGCGTGGAGGGACAGGGCGATGCCCGCCTCCCGCGCCGCCGCCCCGATTTTCCGGGCGGTCTCCTCCCCCACGTTGACCCCCTTGCCGCACTGGTACTCATAGCAGTCCAGCCCCAGTCCGGCCAGCCAGCGGGGGGCCTCCGCCGAGGATTTATAGGGAAAGGACTCGGCGTTGCCCGCCGGGCCGAATCTTGCGCTCATAGTGGTTTTGCTCTCCTTTTCGTCAGGGCGCGGAAGGGCCATTCCACAGCGTACCGCAGATAGCGCCCCGGATTGCCCGCCAGCCGGATGGGCTCCACCAGCAGGGTGAACACCCCGGCGTTCCGCCCCCCCAGGATATCGGTAAAGATCTGGTCCCCCACAATTGCGGTTTCCTCCGCTGTGCGGCCCATCTGCTCCATGGCTTTGTAAAAGGAGCCCGGCTTGGGCTTTCCGGCGTGGCCAATAAAGGGGACCCCCAGGGACCTGGAAAAGCGGCCGGGCCGCTCCGGATGGCGGTTATTGGACAAAACGAACAGGGTAACGCCGTGGCGTTCCAGCGCCGCCGTCCACGCCCGCACCTGCTCCGTGGGCTCCGGCACCCCGTAGGGCACCAGGGTATTGTCCAGGTCGGCCAGCAGCAGGCGGATCCCCCGCCGGGCCAGAACCGCGGGGTCGATGTCAAAAATGCTCCGCCCGGCCCAGTGGGCCGTCAGGGGAAAGGACATGGTGTCACCTCGTCTATTTCTGGTTTGGTCCGCATAGAATTATACACATTTCTCATCCCATGGACAAGGGGGTTGCTGGAATATGCAAGGAAAATCTGACCTGCTCCTCACCGCGCCGCCGGGAGACAGCCGGGCGGCCCTCCGCTTCGGGCTGCCGGTGGCTCATGCCGCCTACCGCATCGGGGGCGGACCCCACCTGTTCCGGGCCAGTCTGCCCGTCCCCATCCGGGGCGGGGTGATGGCGGTGGACTGCGCCGGCTTCGACGGCCGGGGAGAACCGGGCCCGTTTTGCCAAGAGGTGCTGCGGGAGTGCGCCGCCCGGGGCTTTACCGGGGTGCTGTGCGACTTTGAGGGCCGCCCCCTCCCGCTGCTGGTCCAGATCCTCCGGGAGCTGGAGGAGCTGCTCCAAAAGCGGGGGTGGCCCCTCTACGTGCCCGAGAGCTACGGCTCCTACACCGCCGGGGCCAGGGTGCTGATCTCCTCCGCCCTGTCCGGCGGCTCTCTCAGTCAGCGGCTCCGGGACGCGCTGAATCAGTACGGCCATGGCCGGGTGGTGCTGGCGGTGGAGCGGGTGGCGGAAGACTTTTTTCTCCCCTCCCCCGACGGCCAGGGCACCCCCCTGTCCCGGGAGGCGCTGGGCGCCATGCTGGAGCAGCGGACTCCCTCGGTCTTTTTCTCCGACCAGCTGTGCGCCCACTACTTTACCTACATGTCCCGGGAAAACGGCGCCCACTTCGTCCTGTTCGACGACGCCGGCTCCATCCGCAAAAAGCTCCTTCTGGCCCGCAACCTGGGCATCCGGCAGGCGGTGCTGGCCTATCCCCAGGTGGACGACCTGCTGGAGGACATTCTGCGGGAGGCGTGAAGGCGTGGAAAAACGGCGGAGCGCTCCAGGCGCTCCGCCGCTTGATGCTTGTTATTCCCAGTGCTGGAGATTTTCGTCCAGCACCGCCCGGCGGTGATAGCTCACGTAGTCCGGGGAGGCGTCGGGACAGTGCTGGCGGATGGCCGCCATAATCAGCTCCGGATTCAGACCGGGGTTCTGGGCCTTCAGGATCAGGTCCAGAGCGATGGTATCCCGCCGCTCCTCCACCGTGGCCTGGCGGATGAGGGGGATCAGGTCCACCTCCACCTTGCCGCTCTTGGCCTTTTTGCTCCGCTTCTCCATCACCAGGGACTTCTGGGCCAGCAGATCCCGGATGGCGGTCTCTGTGCCATAGGGAGCTCCCGCCTCATACTCCATGGTGACGATATAGTTGACAAAGCCCAGTTCTTTGACCGGCCGGGTCCCCTCATAGCACCGCTGGACAGTGATCCCCGCCGGGAGGGCGGCGTTCATTCTGGCCGGCACCTGGTCCAGAGGGGTGTCCAGCACCTGGCACTCCAGCACCTCGCAGGAGCTGGAGAAGCCCACGGACAGGGGCAGGGGGATGGAGACGAAGGCATGGGGGTTAAACCCCTCGGTGTGCTTGATGGCGATGCCCGCCCGGAGGAAGGACCGCTGAAAGGTGCGCATCAGATCCAGGTGGGAGATAAATTTGGCGGTGTCCGCCTTGGAAAAGGCCAGTCTATGCATCGCATTTCCCTCCCGGACAGAAGTGATTGGCTCCGCAGCCGGAGCACTGGGTCCGGCAGTCGGGGGTGGTGGACGCCGCATAGGCCCGCTCCCGCTCCCGCCACAGGAACTGCCGGGACACCCCCACTGAGGTCACGTCCCAGGGGAAGTGCTCGTCCTTGTCCCGGACCCGGTTGGCGTAAAAGGCCGGGTCCACTCCGCAGGTGGAAAAGGCCTCCAGCCAGCGGTCAAAATCAAAGCCCTCGCTCCAGGCGTCAAACTTGGCGCCGCTGCGCCACGCGGTCTCGATCACCTCGGCCACCTTCCGGTCGCCCCGGGCAAAGACCGCCTCCAGGAAGCTGGTCTGAGAGTCGTGCCAGTTGTAGCGGATGGACCGGCCCCGCATGTGGTCCCGCAGCAGCTTGACCCGCCGCTGGTACTCCTCCATGGAGATCTGGGGCTCCCACTGGAAGGCGGTGTGGGGCTTGGGCACAAACCAAGCGGTGGACACGGTGATGGTCACCCCCCGCTTGGGATTGGGGGTGGTCTCCTTCCAGGCCTGATACACCTTTTCCGCCAGGTCGGCGATGCCCAGCACGTCCTCGTCGGTCTCGGTGGGCAGGCCCAGCATAAAGTAGAGCTTCACACTGCTCCAGCCGCCGGAAAAGGCGGTGCGGCAGGAGCGGAGGATCTCCTCCTCGGTGAGATTCTTGTTGATGGCGTCCCGCAGGCGCTGGGTACCCGCCTCGGGGGCAAAGGTGAGCCCCGACTTGCGCACGTGCTGCACCCGCTCCATGAGACCCAGGGAGAAGTTGTCCGCCCGCAGGGAGGGCAGGGACAGGGAGACCTTGTTGGGCTCACACCACTCCAGCAGGCCGTCACACAGCAGCTCCAGAGGCCGGTAGTCGCTGGTGGACAGAGAGGACATGGTCATCTCCTGATAGCCGGAGTCCTTGCAGGCCTCAATGCCCTGCTGAATGAGGATTTCCGGGTCCCGGGCCCGCACCGGCCGGTAGGCGTACCCCGCCTGGCAGAAGCGGCAGCCCCGGATGCAGCCCCGGAAGAGCTCCAGCATCACCCGGTCGTGAACGATTTCGGTGGAGGGCACAATGGTCTTTACCGGGAAGTAGCTGTGGCTGAAGTCCTGGACGATCCGCTTGGTCACCACCGCCGGGGCCTCCTCCAGCGGGGTCACCGACGCCAGAGTACCGTCCGGCCCATAGGTCACTTCATACAGGGAGGGAACATAGACCCCGGGAATCTGTGCGGCTGCGGCCAGAAACTCCTCCTTGGTCCAGTACTCGTCCCGGGCCTTGCGGTAGAGGTGGATGATATCCTGGCTGACCTCCTCCCCCTCCCCCAGTACAAACAGGTCCACGAAGGGGGCCAGGGGCTCCGGGTTGTAGGCGCAGGTACCCCCCGCCACCACGATGGGGGACAGGTCGCACCGCTCCTCGCTGCGCAGGGGCAGTCCGGCCAGGTCCAGCATGTTGAGCACATTGGTGTACGCCATCTCATAGCCCAGGGAGAAGCCGATCAGGTCGAAATCGGAGATGGCATCCCCGCTCTCCAGGCCATACAGGAGGATCCCCTCCCGGCGCATCTCCTCCTCCATATCCAGCCAGGGGGCGAACACCCGCTCGCACCAGACGCCCTCCATCTCGTTCATGACGCCGTAGAGAATGCGCATGCCCAGATTGGACATGCCGATCTCATAGGTGTCCGGAAAGCAGAGCGCGTAGCGCACGTCCACGCTGCGGCGGTCCTTGACCACCGCGTTATATTCTCCCCCGGTGTAACGGGCGGGTTTCTGCACCCGCGGGAGGATATGTTCCAATGTACGATTCATGCCGAACCCTCTCTATGTTCCAAAAGTTAACGAATCCCAATAGGGCATGTTATTATACTATACAAAATGATAGAAAGCAAGTTCAATTTCTTCCTCAGCCCGGCAGCAGAAACACCGTCAGGCACAGCACCGCTATGCCCACCACGTTGGCCGCCATAAAGACCAGCAGATACCGGCCGGGCCGGGCGCCCGGGGATTTCAGGTAGCCCTTCAGCGAGATCAGGCTGGCCAGGGAGGCGATGGGCGTGCCCAGTCCCCCCACGTTGGTGCCCACAAGCAGCCCCCGCCAGTCTGCCGTGAAGCCGGACAGAAGCACCGCCGCCGGCACGTTGCTGATCACCTGGCTGGCCAGCCCCGCGGTCAGGGCGGTGCGGCCCTCCATCGCCGCGGCGATGGCGTCGTGAATGGGCGGGCAGGCGCCCACGTTGCCCGCGAACAGGAAGAAGCAGAAAAAGGTAGCCAGCAGACCGTAGTCCACCTTGCGGAACAGGGGCCGGTCAAAGATCAGCATGGCCGCCAGCACCACCGCCAGCAGGGCGGGATAGGGCAGCACCCGGAACACCGACAGCAGACACAGGACAAACAGGCCGGCCATCAGCCCCAGCCGGGCCGGCGCCTGGATTTCAGCCCTATCCGCAAAGGATACCCGGATCCCCTCCGGCTTGACGCACAGGGCGGCCGCCGACAGCCCCGCCAGGCTCACCAGGGACAGGGGCAGCATGACGGAAAAGAACTGCCCGGCAGTCAGCTCGTAGTTGGCGTATAAGTACAGGTTCTGGGGATTGCCCACCGGGGTGGCCATGCTGCCCAGGTTGGCAGCGATGGTCTGGAGCACCACAATGTAGATCAGCCGCTCAGTCCGCCCGATCAGCCCCAGCACCAGCACCGCGAAGGGCACAAAGGTGATGAGCGCCACGTCGTTGGTCACCAGCATGGATACAAAGAAGGGCAGCAACACCAGAACCAGCGTCACAAAGCGCATCCGCCGCTCTCCGCTCAGCAGCCGCTGGGCCAGCACCGCGAATACCCCGCACTCCTGCAGCCCGGCCACCACCGCCATCAGACTGAACAGCAGAGAAAGCACCCGCCAGTCAATATAGTTGAGATAGGCCGCCGAGGGCGGGTTAAGCGCCACGGACGCCAGCGCGCACACCGCCGAGATACAGAGGACCGGCTCCCTTTTCCAAAAGCGCAGGATACCGTTTGTTTTCTCTTTCATCTGTCCCTCTCCTTCGGACACAACGAAAAAGCCACCCTGGCGGGTGGCTTTTTCACCTTTTTCAGCCGATTGCCTTGTGTACAGTTTACTGGATTCCCGCGCCCTGGTCAAGAGTGGGTCAGGGCTTTTTTCGCTCCCCCTCAAGAACGCCGGAAATCCTCCACCACGTCAGCCAGATGCACCGGTGAGAGCCCTGCGCTGTTGCAGCACTCCGCCAGACGGTTCACTTCCTGAAAATCCGTGGAAATCCGCCCGACACATACCCCGCCTCGGCTTCGGATGCCGTACATTTTGGGCTGGGAGGTCTCGTCCAGAAAGACCCGATACATCACGCGGTTGTGTTTCATATCTCCTCTCTCCTCATTTCACATAACATTTCACATAAAATCCGAACAGAACCCTTACTCCGCGGGCTATCGACACCGTTCGACCGCCCTTGAATGGCGGACATGCTATAATACCCCAAACGGTCCCCGCCGTTTGCCCGCTGCGCACATTTGTTCCTGCTCTCAACCTCCTCCACATATGGTGTTTCCCTCTCTCCACGCATTCTATATAGTGTATTCCGCGCAGGATGTCAACGGCTGGCGCACATTTTGGACCGCTTCTCCGGAATTTTTACCACATCCGGTTTTGACCGGAGGACAGGAGGGGTACTATGTCCCTGATGGTAGAAAAGTTGGCCTATTTGAAAAAGTGCTGCCGCCTGACCACAGAGCAAGCCGCCCAGCTCTCCCAAATCCCGGTAGGCACACTGAACAAGATCTTTTCCGGCCAGACCAAACACCCGGCGGCGGAGCATCTGGACAGGCTCTCCAGGGTATTTCGGGTCTCCACCCATTACCTGCTGGACGACGAGCTGCCCACCGAGTGCTGCTTCAGTGGAGAGACGGAAGATGGCCTGTTCTATCTGTCGGCGGAGGAGGTGCGCTTTGTCTGCCAATACCGGCGGCTGAGCAATGAGGGCAGACAGGCCCTGGCCGCCATGGCCAGCCTGCTGCGGATACCCGCCGGCGCGCTGGCAGGTACCGTACCCGTCAAACGGACCTTCTGCTATGCCGCCCCCACTCTGGACGGGTGCGCGGCCCGCCCGCTGCGGCCCATCCTCCTCCCGGAGACCGACCCCGCCGTCCGGCAGGCCGACTTCACCGTGCTGCTGGGCGACGGATGCATGGAGCCCCTCTATCCCTCCGGCTCCGTGGTGCTCTGCCGCCGGGGTATGGGCAGCCGGGAGGACTACGGCGTCTACCAGCTCAACCAGGCTCTGCTGCTGCGCCGCCTGATCCGGCGGCGGGGCGTCACCAAGCTGGTGGCCCCCAACCTGAGCTACAAGGATATTGTGGTCTCCGACGACGACTATCTGGACTGTCTGGGCGTTGTCATCGGCCTGGTATGCGGCTACCGCTGGGGATAGCACCTTGACACAGGCGGAAGCATATGCTATGATACTTACATCAAATTTCTTTGATATGAGGTGAGGTGTTGGACCCCGCTTATCGCGTTCAGGCGCGGACCTTCAAGGCCCTCGGCGACCCCAACCGGCTGGCCATTCTGGAGCTGCTGCGCGGCGGGGAACAGTGTGCCTGCGTGCTGCTGGAGCAGCTGTCGCTCACCCAGTCCGGGCTGTCCTATCATATGAAGATCCTGTGCGCCTCCGGCCTGGTGGACAGCCGCCAGGAGGGAAAATGGACCCACTACCGGCTGAATCCCGCCGGCGGAGAGCGGGCCATTGATTTGCTGCGGCAGCTGACCACCCCTCTCCCCCCCGACTGACTTTTTACCGCCCCTGCGGGGCGGTAAAATTTCCCCGGTTATATCAAAATTTTTTGATCTATCAGGAGGTCTCTTATGTCCGTTTGGCAGTTTATTCAAACCCAGGTGCTGGGAATGCAGTGGCTCAGCGACCTGGTGGCCGCCGGCCTGTCCGCGCTGGGGCTGGACATCTCCTCCCGGTTGGGCGGGAGCATTCATTTTTTTATCTATGACGTATGCAAGATCACCATTCTGCTCTTTACCCTTATCTTTCTGGTATCCTATATCCAGAGCTACTTCCCGCCGGAGCGCAGCCGAAAGATTCTGGGCCGGTTCCACGGGCTGGGCGCCAACTGTGTTTCCGCCCTGCTGGGTACGGTGACCCCCTTCTGCTCCTGCTCCTCCATTCCGCTGTTTATCGGCTTCACCAGCGCCGGGCTCCCGCTGGGGGTGACCTTCTCCTTTCTCATCTCCTCCCCCATGGTGGACCTGGGCAGTCTGGTGCTACTGACCAGCATATTCGGCGCAAAAATCGCCCTGATATATGTGGCCTTTGGCCTGGTGGTGGCGGTGGCCGGCGGGGCGCTGATCGAGCGGCTCCATATGGAGAACTATGTGGAGGACCTGGTCAAAAACGCCCCCGCCGCCCTGGGGGAGGCCGCCGCCCTCACCCGGCGGGACCGGCTGAATTACGCCAAAGAGCAGGCCCTGTCCACCTTCCGCAAGGTACTGCCCTACCTCCTGATTGGCGTGGGAATCGGGGCGCTGATCCACAACTGGCTGCCCCAGGCCTGGGTGGAAACCATTCTGGGCGGCGGGAATCCTCTGGGGGTGGTGTTGGCCACAGTCGTGGGGGTACCCATGTACGCCGACATCTTTGGCACCATTCCCGTGGCGGAGGCCCTGCTGGCCAAGGGGGCGCAGCTGGGGGCCATCCTGTCCTTCATGATGGCGGTGACCACTCTGAGTCTGCCCTCCCTCATCCTGCTGCGCAAGGCGGTGAAACCCAGACTGCTGGGGCTGTTCATCGCCATCTGCACGACGGGGATCATTCTGGTGGGTTATCTGTTCAATCTCATACAAATTTTGCCGCTTGCATAAGGAGGAAACATCAATGGGTCTGTTTGGAAAAAAGAAAGCTGCCGCCGCCGGGCCGGAAGAGGCTAACGCCAGCATCAAGGTGCTGGGCTCCGGCTGCGCCAAGTGCAACGCCCTGGAGGACTCCGTCCGCCGGGCCATTGCTGAGCTGGGCTGGACCGAACCGGTGGGCCATGTGACCGACTTCGGTCAGATCGCCGCCTATGGGGTCATGTCCACCCCCGCCCTGGTGGTGGACGGCAAGGTAGTCTCCGCCGGACGGGTACTCACCCCGGAGGAGGCCAAGGCCCTGCTGCTCCAGGCCAGAGGGTAAGCCGCCGCCGGTTGACAAGGCGGGGAAAGGATGATACCATAACAGCAGAAACATCGGGGCGCGAGCTGCCCCGGTCACAAGGGAAACTGTGAGAAATGGAGGGGAGATGACGGTACAAGCCGGCATCTCCCCTGTCTTTTCATTCTGCGGGGAGGAATGTGAAATGGAAATCAAGTCCGATATTGAGATTGCCCAGGCCTGTGAGATGAAGCATATCCGGGATATCGCGGCGGTAGCCGGGGTGGACGAGGACTATCTGGAATACTACGGCAAGTACAAGGCCAAGATTGACCTGAAGCTGCTCTCCGACCGGGCGGAGAAGCCCGACGGCAAGCTGATCCTGGTCACCGCCATCAATCCCACCCCCGCCGGAGAGGGCAAGACCACCACCACGGTGGGCCTGGCCGACGGCATGCGGCGGCTGGGCAAAAACACGGTAGTGGCCCTGCGGGAGCCCTCTCTGGGCCCCGTGTTCGGCGTCAAGGGGGGCGCCGCCGGCGGCGGCTATGCCCAGGTAATACCTATGGAGGACATCAACCTCCACTTCACCGGCGACTTCCACGCCATCGGGGCCGCCAACAATCTGCTGGCCGCCATGCTGGACAACCACATCCAGCAGGGCAATGAGCTGGACATCGACGTCAAGCACATCACCTGGAAACGGTGCGTGGACATGAACGACCGGCAGCTGCGCAACATCGTGTGCGGTCTGGGGGGCCGGATGCAGGGCGTGCCCCGGGAGGATGGCTTCGATATTACCGTGGCCAGCGAAATCATGGCGGTGCTCTGCCTGGCCACCGGTCTGTCCGACCTGAAAGCCCGGCTGGGCCGTATGGTGGTGGGTTACTCCCGCTCCGGTGCTCCCATCACCGCCCACGACCTGAAGGCCGAGGGGGCCATGGCCGCCCTGCTGAAGGACGCCATCAAGCCCAACCTGGTCCAGACCCTGGAGGGCACTCCCGCCTTCATCCACGGCGGACCCTTCGCCAACATCGCCCACGGCTGCAACTCCGTCATGGCCACCCGGGTGGCCCTCAAAATGGGGGACTATGTGATCACCGAGGCGGGCTTCGGCGCCGACCTGGGCGCGGAGAAGTTCTTGGACATCAAGTGCCGTCTGGCCGATCTCCACCCGGCGGCGGTGGTGCTGGTGGCCACCGTCCGGGCCCTGAAGCACCACGGCGGCTGTCCCAAGGCCGACCTGGGCAAGGAAAACCTCATCGCCCTGGAAAAAGGCCTGCCCAACCTGCTGCGCCACGTGGAGAACATCACCAATGTCTACGGCCTGCCCTGCGTGGTGGCCATCAACCGCTTCCCCACCGATACCGAAGCCGAGCTCAAGCTGGTGGAGGACAAGTGCAGAGCGCTGGGAGTCAATGTGGCCCTCAGCGAGGTGTGGGCCAAGGGCGGCGAGGGCGGCATGGCCCTGGCGGAAGAGGTGATCCGCCTGTGTGAGCAGCCCAACCAGTTCCGCTTCGCCTATGAGCTGGACCAGCCCATTGAGGCCAAGCTGGAGGAGATCGTGAAGAAGGTATACCACGGGGATGGGGTAGTACTCACCCCCGCCGCCAAAAAGCAGGCGGCGGAACTCACCACCCTGGGCTTCGGCGGCCTGCCCATCTGCATGGCCAAGACCCAGTACTCCTTCTCCGATGACCAGACCCTGCTGGGAGCCCCCGACGGCTTCACCGTCACGGTGCGCAACCTGAAGGTATCCGCCGGCGCCGGGTTCCTGGTGGCTCTTACCGGCGACATTATGACTATGCCCGGCCTGCCCAAGGTGCCCGCCGCCGAGAAGGTGGATGTGGACGAGACCGGCAGGATTTCCGGACTGTTTTAACGAAAGGGGACCGGCTTATGCATACTGCGGAGCAAACCTGTCAGGGTTTTCTGGACGCTCTGGCCTCCAAGGCCCCCGTCCCCGGCGGCGGCGGAGCCTCCGCCCTGGTGGGAGCCCTGGGGACAGCCCTGTGCACCATGGTGGGCAACTACACCGTGGGCAAAAAGAAGTACGCCGACGTGGAGGAGGACGTGAAGGCCCTCATGGCCAGGGCCGAGGACATCCGCGCCCGGCTGCTGGCCCTGGTGGACGCCGACGCCGAGGCGTTTGAGCCCCTGTCGAAGGCCTACGCCATTCCCAAGGACGACCCCAACCGGAAGGCAGTGATGGAGCAATGTCTCCGGGACGCCGCGGCCACTCCCATGGAGATCCTGCGGCTGAGCTGTCAGGCCATTGGCCTCCACCGGGAGATGCTGGAAAAGGGCAGCGTCATGATGCTGTCTGATGTGGGCACCGGGGTGATCTTCTGCCAGAGCGCTCTGTACGGCGCCGCCCTCAACGTGCGGGTGAACACCAAGAGCATGTCCGACCGGGCCTTCGCCCAGGCCATGGATGAGGAAGCGGACGCCCTGGTGGAGCAGTACGGAACCATTGCCCGGCAGGTGTACGACGCGGTCATGGGGAGGTTTGTGTAATGGCGCAGCTGTGGAAAGGGGCTCCCGTGGCCGCCGCTCTGACAGAGCAGCTGAGCCAGCGGGCCCAGGCCCTGATTGCCAAAGGCGTAACCCCCACCCTGGCCATCGTCCGGGTGGGCGAACGGCCGGAGGATCTGTCCTACGAGCGGGGAGCTTTAAAACGGTGTGAAAAGGTGGGCATTGCCGTGCGGCAGTATCTGCTCACCGCCACCTCAAGTCAGACCGACCTGATGGAGGTCATTAAAGAGATCAACCGGGACGACTCCATCCACGGCTGTCTCCTGTTCCGCCCTCTGCCCAAGCACATGGATGAGGCCGCGGTCTGTGCCGCCCTCTCCCCTGCCAAGGACGTGGACGGCATCACCGCCGGGTCCCTGGCGGCGGTGTTCTCCGGCAGCGGCGCAGGATATCCCCCCTGCACCGCCCAGGCCTGCCTGGAGATCCTGGACCACTACGGCTATGAACTGAAGGGCAAGCGGGCAGTGGTGGTGGGCCGCAGTCTGGTCATCGGCAAGCCGGTGTCCATGCTGCTGCTGGGCCGCCACGCCACCGTTACCATCTGCCACACCCGCACCGCCGACCTGCCCGCCGAGTGCCGCCGGGCCGACGTACTGGTGGCGGCGGCAGGCAAGGCGGGTGCGGTGTCCGCCCAGTGTCTGGCCCCCGGCCAGGTGGTGCTGGACGTGGGCATCAACGTGGACGAGGACGGCAATCTGGTGGGAGATGTGGACTTCGCTGCGGCGGAAAACACCGTAGAGGCCATCACCCCCGTTCCCGGCGGGGTGGGAGCGGTGACCACCTCGGTACTGGCCCGCCACGTCATCGAGGCAGCGGAAAAAGCCATTGGATAACAACACAAAAGAGCGGACGGCCCCAGGCCGTCCGCTCTTTTCCGTATCACGGCGCCAGCTTTTCCGCCGCAATGGTCGTCTGCTCCTGCGTCAGCGCAAAGGTGGGGTCCAGCTCCACGATGCGCCCCTGCCAGCAGATCAGGTAAGTGGTGGCAGGCTCTCCCCCCGCCCACAACTGGTAAGCTCGCTCCGCCCCCCAGGGGGCGGGGTCGATGGCCTGATACTGATAGTAGAAGGGCTGGCCGTCCTCCATCTCACCGGACCAGTCGTCCCGGTCGTGGAGCAGTTCCTCCACGCACCAGGGATAGAGCGCGGGCAGGTGGATGTCCACGATGGTATAGTCCAGGGACTCCAGCTG
>NHCFR00700__coassemble_1717_pt1 | contig 14233 bp, 11 predicted proteins | sample NHCFR00700__metabat2_low_PE_032 | metagenome-assembled genome bin NHCFR00700
TGCCCCGCTCCCGCTCCAGGTCCATGTTGTCCAGCAGCTGGGACTCCATCTCCCGGGCGGTGACGGCGTTGCACAGCTCAATGAGCCGGTCGGACAGGGTGGATTTTCCGTGGTCAATGTGGGCGATAATGGAAAAGTTGCGGATTTTGGATTGATCGGTCATAGACAAAAAACCTCCGTGGCTTAACTGGCGTCAGTTTTTCTCGGCGCAGGCCACCCTGCGGCAGTTCACCCGCTCCCCGGTGGTGTGGATGATCTGCAGCAGAGACTGGTACAATCCGGGATAGCTCTCCCGCAGGGCATCGTTGTTCATGGGCGGGAAGCTCCCCTTCTCCTTCACGTGGCAGGCCAGGGCGTCCACATACTCCGCCTCGGTGCAGATCATGTCGGCGAAGGGGATGCCCGCCATGAACTGCCGGGCGGGCACGGAGAAAAAGTCCTCGTTCTGGGTGCCGTCCGCCCGGTACAGGTGGCGGAACAGCTTGTAGATGGCGGTGCCCAGGTAGTCGGCGGCGGCATTGATGGCCTCCTTCTTCCCGGTCTTGCCCAGCAGATCAAAGAGCACGCCGATGGAGTTCACCAGCAGCTTCTTGTTCAGGGTGGCCAGGATGGAGCCGTGGAGCACGTTGTCCTTCTCGGAGGAGTAATCGTACAGCTCCTCGGCGGCGATGGTGGTGCCGTCCCGGCTCAGGGTGCGGCCCAGCAGAAAGTCGGCCGACACGTTGTAGTAGTTGCAGGCCTTGACCACAAAGGCCAGGCCCGGCTCCCGGACGCCATTTTCATAGTGGGAGAGCAGCGCCTGACTGATGCCCAGCTCCTTGGCCGCCGCTCTCTGCGAGATGCCCTTCTCCTGCCGCAGCAGGGACAGGCAGCGAGGAAAATCAGAACTCATAACACACCTCATACAAAAACAGTAGGTATAGTATATATGCTTAAATACAAAAAGTAAAGGTGATTTTTTCACAATCTTCTGCCTTTTCGTCATTGTAGTTTGTAGACTGATGGGTGTATAATATTGTTATCGCCCCAAGAGGGCAAAAAATGACACGTGATTTTTGTATGGAGGATGACACCAATGGCTATTCACATGTTCCAGCAGCTCATTGACTCCCTGAAAAAGAGTCCCAAGAAGATCGTCTTTACCGAGGGCACCGACCCCCGGATCCTGGAGGCCAGCGCCCGCCTGCTGGCCGGTACCTGGCTGGCCCCCATCCTGGTGGGCAAGGAGGATGAGGTGAAGGCCGCCGCGGAGGAGGCCGGCTTCAACATCCGGGGCGCCGAGATCATGGATCCCGAAACCTATCCCGACATGGACAACATGGTGCAGGCCATGGTGGAGCTGCGCCGCGGCAAGATGACCGCCGACGAGTGCCGGGCCGCCCTGAAGCACGGCAACTACTTCGGCACCATGCTGGTGAAGATGGGCGTGGCCGACTGCCTGCTGGGCGGCGCCACCTACTCCACCGCCGACACCGTCCGTCCCGCCCTGCAGCTCATCAAGACCAAGCCGGGCAACAAGATCGTGTCCTCCTGCTTCATCATGGTCCGTGAGGGCGTGGGCGACAACACCGTGCTGGCCATGGGCGACTGCGCCATCAACATCGACCCCACCGAGGACGAGCTGGTAGAGATCGGCCTGGAGTGCGCCAAGTGCGCCCGGACCTTCGGCGTGGATCCCAAGGTGGCCTATCTGAGCTACTCCACCCACGGCTCCGGCAAGGGCGACACCGTGGACAAGATGCGCAACGCCTGCGCCAAGGCCAAGGCCGCCGCTCCCGAGCTGGCCATCGACGGCGAGATGCAGTTTGACGCCGCCGTCTCCCCCTCCGTGGGCCAGCTGAAGTTCCCCGGCTCCCCGGTGGCGGGCTACGCCAACACCTTTATTTTCCCCAACATCAACGCCGGCAACATCGGCTACAAGATCGCCCAGCGTCTGGGCAACTTCAGCGCCTACGGCCCCATCCTGCTGGGCCTGAACGCCCCCATCAACGACTTGTCCCGGGGCTGCAACGCCCAGGAGGTCTACTCCATGGCCATCATCACCGCGGCCCTGGCCTAAGCAATATCTCAGAAACTGGAGCATCCTCCCCGGGTGCTCCAGTCTTTTTATGGCCAGGGAGGAGACCTCCGCCCCCGCTCCAGCGGGGTCCGGCGCTATGCGCCGCCAAGCGTTTTGCGCCCTGAGGCGCAAAACCTTGATGCCGGGGCAATTCACTTGCTCCGGCAGAGTTTAATCTTTGGGGCCCCCGCAGACCGAAGGCCTGCGGGGAACTGCTCCATGGCCATCATCACCGCGGCCCTGGCGTAAAGCTTGGCGGTAAAAAATCACAGACTGACAACAAAACTGTTACAAAATCGGAGCGCCCGCCAGGGGCGCTCCGATTTTGCCTGCCGTCAATAAAAGAAGGACAAGATAGGGGATTTCCTCGGCGCTTTTCCCGTAAAAAAGCCAAAATCCGTATTTTTTACATCTTACCCTTGACTTTTGCGGGGAAAGCGTGTATCATACGGTTTGTAACAATTTGTAACCATTCTTACCGAACTGTTACAAAGCAGCCTGCGGGCTGTCACCATATGATACAATTTACAGAATGGGAGGGTATCCCCCACATGGAATCAATCCTTCATCTGCCCCAATGGGACGGGGCGGGCGTTCGGGCCAAGCTGGAGCAGCTCCGGCAGCGGTACCGGCTCCAGGAGAAGATGGAGCTGGTGCAGCGGCGGATGGAGCGCATCCAGCACAAGCTGGACGCGGCCACCGCGGGAGAGCGGCGGCTCATCAGCCCGCTGAACTTCTTCGCCGTCGCCGCGGTGCTGGGCGTGGCCGCCATTGTGGCCACCGTCTACACCCCGGCCTACGTGGTGGAGCAGAACGGCGTGGTGCTGGGTACGGTGTCCAATCCCCAGGTATTTGAAGATGTGGTGAACCGGGTGGAGGCCCGGGCCAGCGAGATTCTGGGCTATGAATACACCCTGGAGGGAGCGGTCAACTACGATTTCGCCCTCACCGAGCCGGAGAATCTCACCTCTTCCGCCTATCTGGAGACCTACCTCTTCGATCAGATCGGCGCGGTGATGAAAAACTACGTGCTGACGGTGGACGGTCAGTTTATCGGCGCCGCTCAGGACCGGGCCGTGCTGGACAGCGTGCTGGAGCAGGTCAAGGCGGCCTACGTCACCGAGGACACGGTGTCCTCCGAGTTCACCGGCACGGTGTCCATCTCCCATGAGTACACCCCCTCCGACGTAAACCAGGATCCGGAGGCCATGCTGGCCGCCCTGACCGCCAACACCAACGGCCAGACGGTATACGAGGTGCAGAAGGGCGACACCTTCATGCAGATCGCCCTGGACAACGGCATGACGGTGTCCGAGATGGAGGCCCTCAACCCCGATGTGGACATCAACCGCATCTACATCGGTCAGCTGCTCAACGTGAAAGAGGAGATCCCCTTCCTGTCGGTCAAGACGGTTGACAACGTGACCTACACCGAGTCCATCGCCTGCCCGGTGGTGGAGGTGGAGGACGACACCATGTTCCAGGGCGAGTCCAAGGTTCTGGACGAGGGCGTCCCCGGCGAGCAGGTGGTCAACGCCAACGTGGCCTATCTCAACGGCGTGGAGCAGGAGCGCACGGTGCTCTCCACCCAGGTGACCCGTGAGGCCACCGAAAAGGTCATCGCCGTTGGCACCAAGGTGCGGCCCAGCTGGTATCCCACCGGCAGCTATATCTGGCCGGTGTACGGCACCATCACCTCCTCCTTCGGCTACCGCTCCATCTTCGGCTCTTACAGCTACCATGAGGGTCTGGATATCGCCACCTCCTACGGCACCACCATCAAGGCCTCCGACGGCGGCACGGTGGTATTTGCCGGCGCCGGCACCGGCGGCTACTGGAGCTACGGCAACTACGTGATGATCGACCACGGCAACGGCGTGCGCACCATCTACGCCCACTGCTCCAGCGTGCTGGTCTCCGCCGGCGAGCACGTCTATCAGGGGCAGCCCATTGCCCGGGTGGGTTCCACCGGACGCTCCAGCGGCAACCACTGCCACTTTGAGATGCAGATCAACGGCACCCCGGTGAATCCCCGGTCCTACCTCAGCTGAATGACAAAAACGCGGGAGCGACAATAGTCGCTCCCGCGTTTTTCCTATGCGCTCAGCCCCGGCGGGCCAGGATCCGGTCCAGCAGGACATGGGCGGCCTCCTCCTTGCTCATGAGAGGCAGCTCCACCATGTCGTCCGGGCTGATGAGGGTGAGCAGGTTGGTGGCCACTCCGAAGCCCGCCCCCGGCTCCTTCAGGTTGTTGGCGGCAATCAGGTCCAGGTGTTTCTTCTCCAGCTTCCTGCGGGAGTTTTCCACCATGTCCCGGGTCTCCATGGAAAAGCCGCACAGAAACTGTCCGGGGCGCTTGTGCTCCCCCAGCCAGGCCAGAATATCCCGGGTGCGGGCCAGAGGGAGGGACAGGTCGGCGTCGGAGCCGCTTTTCTTGATCTTGTCCTCCGCCTGGGCGGCGGGGCGGTAGTCGGCCACGGCGGCGGCCTTGATGATGATATCCTGCTCCGCCGCCCGGCTGGTGACCGCCTCAAACATATCCTGAGCGGACAAAATATCCACCGTCTCCACACATACCGGCCGGCTCAGGCTGGTGGGCCCGGTCACCAGGGTGACTGCCGCCCCCCGGCTGGCGGCGGCCCTGGCGATGGCGTAGCCCATTTTGCCGGTGGAGTGGTTGGTCAGATAGCGCACCGGGTCCAGGGCCTCCTGGGTGGGTCCAGCGGTGACCAGCACCCGCAGCCCCGTCATGTCCTTCTCATGGCCCACGGCGTACTCCACATAGGCCAGCAGCTCCTCCGGCTCGGGCATCTTCCCCTTCCCCACCGCGCCGCAGGCCAGTCGGCCGCTGGCAGGCTCAATGATCTGCCAGCCGTATTTGCGCAGAATGTCCAGATTGTCCTGGGTCACCGGGTTTTCGTACATTCTGGTGTTCATGGCGGGGGCAGCCAGCTTGGGGCAGTTGCAGGCCAGCACGGTGGTGGTCAGCATGTCGTCGGCCAGACCGTGGGCCAGCTTGGCCAGCACGTTGGCGGTGGCGGGGGCCACCAGCACCACGTCGGCCTGGTCAGCCAGAGCGATGTGCTCCACCTGGAACTGATAGTTGCGATCAAAGGTGTCCACGCTCACCCGATTGCCCGTCAGGGACTCAAAGGTGTGGGGGCCGATAAACTCGGTGGCGTTGCGGGTCATGAGCACCTGCACGTTGGCCCCCTGCTTCACCAGGGCGGAGGCCAGAGAGGCGGATTTATAACAGGCAATGCCGCCGGTGACGCACAGCAGCACGGTCTTTCCCTTCAGCATAACGCACGCTCCTTTGTCTGTGGTGAGCCCAATTATAGCAGACCCCTCCCCCATTTTCCACATTGGGATTGCATTTTGTGGACAAATTGCGTATAATGGCTTCGGCTGTCCGGGACGGCGGGCCGCTGTACTCCCAGCGAGACGGCAGGCCCATTCTCCGCTCCCAAAAGCCCATTTATTTTGCGCTGTATCCCGCAAGGACGGGAACGGCAGCAGGAGGTAATTGCATATGAAAACCGCCCAAACCCGCGCTCAGCGCACCAGGCAGGTGCAGAGCCTGGCCATTCTGGCCATGTTCACCGCCATCATTTTCCTGCTCACCTTTACGCCGCTGGGCCTCATTGACCTGCCGGTCATCAAGGCCACCGTGCTTCACGTGCCGGTGATCATCGGCTCCATTCTGCTGGGTCCCAGGAAGGGCGCGTTTCTTGGAGGCATGTTCGGCCTGTCCAGCCTGATTAAAAATACGCTGGTGCCCGGTCTGTCCTCCTTTGTTTTTTCTCCCCTGATCCCCGTCCCCGGCCTGGACCGGGGCAGCCTCTGGGCCCTGTTTATCTGCTTCGTGCCCCGGATCCTGGTGGGCGTCTCCCCCTGGCTGGTGTACGCCCTGTTCAAGCATCTGCCCGGTAAGCGCAACGCCGGGGTGCAGACCGTCTCCCTGGTGATCGCCGCCATTGTGGGGGCCCTCACCAACACCGCCCTGGTGATGGGCTCCATCGGCGTTATCTTCACCGAGGCCTATGCCGCTGCCCAGGGCATCCCCGCCGACGCCATCACCGGCTTTATTCTGGGCATTGTGGCCGCCAACGGCATCCCCGAGGCCATTGTGGCCGCCGTGGTCACCCCCGCCGTGTGCGTGCCCCTGATCCACGCCCTGAAGCTGGAGAAAGCCCCCGCCGCCACGGCGGAGCAGCCCGCCTGACATGCTGCTTACCGTTGACATCGGCAACACCACCGTGGCCGTGGCCGCCTTTGCGGGGGAGCGGCTGGCCTTTCTCCGCCGCCTGCCCTCCGACACCGCCCTGGACGGCCCCGGCTGGCAAACGGCTCTGAAGGAGCTGCTGGCGGGCACGGGGCCGGTCCGGGGGTGCGCGCTGGCCTCGGTGGTGCCCGATCTGACCCCAAGGGTGGCCCAGGCCATCACCGCCGTGACGGGCGTGCCGGTGCTGACGGTGGATCAGCACACCCCCACCGGTCTGCCTCTGGGGAACTACGACGCCAAAAACCTGGGCATGGACCGGGTGGTGGACTGCGTGGCCGCCCTGAGCCGGTATGCCCCGCCCCTGGCGGTATTTGACATGGGCACTGCCACCACCCTGTCGGTGGTGGGGGCGGACGGAATCTTTCTGGGAGGCATGATCCTTCCCGGCCTGTCCCTGTCCCTCAACGCCCTCAGCGCCAGGGCCGCCCAGCTGCCCCCCATCACCCTCTCCCCGCCGGAGGGCCTCATCGGCACCAACACCGAGCGCTGCATGCGCTACGGGGCCCTGTACGGGGCCGCCGGAGCCATCGAGGGCATTGTGACCCGGCTGGAGGATCAGCTGGGGCCGCTGACGGTGGTACTCACCGGGGGCAACAGCGCCTATGTGCGCCCCCTCCTCCGCTGCCCCACCGCCTGGGAGCCCAACCTCACCTTCCTGGGCCTGCGGGAGCTGTGGCTGCGGCAGTACGGATGATAAAAACCGCCTTTGGCATTGCGCCAAAGGCGGTTTTCTTTTCCTTGCCATACGAAGTAAAATATCCTATACTGTATGCTGAGAGAAAAGCTGCAAGGAGGAACAATATGAAACTACACTGGAGCAGCGCGCTGTTGGCGGGAGCCCTGGCCCTCACCCTGCTGGCCGCCCCGGCCCAGGCCATTCAGACGGCGGACTCCCACGGCGTCCAGACCGTGGACAGCGGCGCATGGTTTCACGAAGAGGATTTCCCCGCCGCCCTCTACCCCACCGCCATTCTGTACAGCTACGGCCTGGTAAACGGCGCCGGCACCGACCAATATGGCAACATCAGCACCGGCGTGGACCAGCCCCTCACCCGGCAGGAGGCGGTGACTCTGCTGTTGCGCCTGCTTGGTCTGGAGGAGGAGGCCAAATCCGGCCAGTGGGACACCCCCTTTACCGATCTGGCCGACTGGGCCGCCCCCTATGTGGGCTGCGCCTACGCCAAGGGCATGGCCGCCGGAACCTCCGCCACCACCTTCTCCGGGGAGGCCCCCATTACCATGGAGCAGTTCCTCACCCTGATGCTGCGGGCCCTGGGCTATTCCGACGCCAGCGGGGAGTTTTCCTGGCAGGACCCCTACGCCCTGGCGGAAGAGGTGGGACTGCTCTGCCCTCTTTTCTCCGGTAAGGGCTTTCTCCGGGGAGACGCCATGTTCATCTGCTACGAGGCTCTGGACGCCCGCCCCAAGGGGAGAGATACTACCCTGCTGGAGGAGCTCACCGCCAATGGGGCCATCCAGAAGCGGGGCGTGCCCATGCTGGACCCCTCCACCCGCCTGAAAGCCGACTATGAGACCCTGCCCCAACAGCTGGACTATCTGAAAGAGGAGTTCGGCGTGAACCATGTGACCATCGACTTCTCCGATTATCCCTCCTTTACCGCCTTCACCGACCAGCTCTGGAACTACTGCCAGGAGCGGAACTACTGGGCCCCCTGGCCGGAAGATATCTACACCTTTTCGGAGAAGCCGGAGGAGCTGTACTGGGAGCTGGCGGCCAAAATGGAGGGGTTCTGGGCGCTGAATGAGCGCTTCGAGGAGGAGAATACCCAAAACTACCACACCCTGGCCCCCACCGACGTAAAAAACCACGCCTGGTATCAGGCCCAGGCCGATTACCTGGCCGACAAGCTGCCCCGGGACCTCTGGGAACAGCGTATGGAGCTGAAAGACGTCAGCGACACCCTGCTCCGGGCCTGGTCCGGGACGGATCTGAGGCTGTACGCCCGGTCGGGCGCCCTGAACAGCGACGACTGGTATATCCCGCTGGAGAATTACCCCTGCACCGCCCTCAGCGGCGAGGGACAGGAAGGCGCCTATATGCTCCAGGCCATGGACGAGCTGACCGCCCTCTATGACCAGCTGGTGGACGAGGACATGACCGACTACCAGAAGGTAAAGGCCATCTACGAGGGCGTGATGGCCCGGACGGACTACAACAATACCGTCTTTAACAAGTATCAGGGCAGCTCCGACTGGGACGCCATGCTTAGCGACCCGGAATTTGTCCTGTCCCAGACCTGGCTCGGCGTGGTCAAGGGGGCGGACGTGGTGTGCGGCGGATACAGCCAGGCCGTCAGCAGCCTGCTGGATCTGGCGGGCATCCCCAACTTTGTGGTGACCAGCTATTCCGGCGACATGGGCCACGCCTGGAACAAGGTGCTGCTGGACGGCCAGTGGTACAACCTGGACGCCACCTGGGGCGACGGGGGGAATTCCTCCCAGTTTTTCCTGCGCAGCGACCAGGCCTTCCTCCGGGACGGCCATGAGGACTACGGCTGGGACGGCACCTCCGAGGACGCGCTGCTCTTCCCCGCCCGGCAGGACTATCGCTGAGACAAAAAACGCGCTGGAGCAATCCAGCGCGTTTTTTCAGCTTTGCCGTTCCCGGCTCTGCCGGAGGGCCCTCACCTTTTTCTTCCGATACCACACGCAGTTGAACACGTTGCCCAAAATGAGGATGTTGCCGCACAGGTAGAGCCACACCAGCAGGATGATCACCGAGGCCAGGGACCCGTACACCAGAGAGTACCGGGAGGACAGGCCGATGAACCAGGAGAACAGGGCGGAGGCCGCCACCAGGGCCGCCGCCGCCAGGAAGGCGCCGGTGAGGACGGGGGGCCGGGGCTTTCCTCTGGGGGCGGCCATGCGGTAGACCACCAACACAAAGAAAAACATCATCAGAAACAGGAGCAAAAACCGGAACCACTGCCACTCCCAGGGGAGCACGGCCTGCTCCAGGTGAAAAAAGTCCTCCACCAGCCGGAACAGCCAGTCCCCGGTGAGGAGCACCACAAAGGACAGATAGACGGTGAAGAGAAAGAGTACCGAAAACACCAGGCTGGCGGCGATGCGCCACACCCCCCGGTAGCCCTTCCGGCCATACAGCTCCTCCATAATATTCATCAGCGCCCGGAAGGCGGCGGAGGCGGAAAATAGGGTCATGCCCGCCCCGGCGATGAGCAGGGCGGTGGACTGATTGTTGGTGATATAGCCCACGTAGTCCCCCAAAATCCCCAGGGTCTCCCTGGGAAAGAAGGGGGCGGCGGCATCCAGCACCTCCTGGATATTCAGGTTCAGCAGGCCCACAAAGGCGTTGATGCAGATAAGCACCGGGAAAAAGGTGAGCACCAGGAAGTAGGCCAGCTCGGCCGCCGACCGGGACACCCGTTTGGCAAAGTAGATGCGCACCATCTCCCGCACGAAGCGCACCGCCTCGCTGTTCCATATCCGCTGCATAAACCGACCTCCTTCCGCTCTCCAGCATACCCCGTTTTCCCCGCGAAAAAACAAAAAGACCGTCTGCAAAACGCAGACGGTCTTACGTTGCCTTGACTCAGGCCAGCTTGTTCAGCTTGATGGTCATGGCGCTCTTCTTATGCGCGGCGTTGTTCTTGTGCAGCAGGCCACGAACCACAGCCTTGTCAACCGCCTTGACGGCCACCTTGTAAGCGCCCTCGGCCTCGCTGCGGTTGCCTTCGACCACCGCGGCCTCGAACTTCTTGATGTCGGTCTTCAGCGCGGACTTAGCGGCCTTGTTCTGCGCGGCCTTGGTCTTGTTCACCAGGACACGCTTCTTGGCAGACTTAATATTCGGCAAACCAAACACCTCCTCCGATGACGATATCATTATTTACACAGTTTGCCCGTGCAGATTCTTATTTTAACAGCCAACGCCGAAAATTGCAACTGTTTTTTTCAACTTTTTTTGTTTTTTTTGCATAGGAGGGGCCCATCCGCAAAAAATAGTTCCGTCAACAAAAATGCGCACCATATCTTGGGGTAGAAAAGGAGGAGGCGCTATGGATCAGCGTCGCACGGACCTGGCGGTGGAGGCCGCCCAGCTCTGGCGGGAGCGGGGCGGCGTGGGAGCCCTGCCCGGAGTGGAGAGCCGGGAGAGCAAACGGGAGGGCTACCCGGTGACCACGGTAAAGATCCTGGACTGCCGGGGGGAGCAGGCCCTGGGCAAGCCGGCGGGCACTTATGTCACCCTCACTCTGGAGGGGCTGGCCCGGCGGGAGAACGACGCCTTCGGCCGGGCGGCCCGGGCGGTGGCGGCGGAGCTCACCCCTCTGCTCAAGCTGTCCAAGGGGTCCCCGGTGCTGGTGGTGGGCCTGGGCAACCGCTCCATCACCCCCGACGACATCGGCCCCAAGGCCGCCGACCACACCATGGTGACCCGCCATCTGGTGGAGCAGGTGCCCGAGCACTTCGGCTCCTTCCGGCCGGTGGCCGCCCTGGCCGCCGGGGTGCTGGGCACCACCGGGGTGGAGAGCGGCGAGCTGGTGCGGGCGGTGGCGGAAAAGGTGCGTCCGGCCTGCGTCATCGTGGTGGACGCCCTGGCCTCCCGCAGCCTGAGCCGGGTGTGTACCACCGTCCAGCTGGCCGACACCGGCATCGTCCCCGGCTCCGGGGTGGGCAACGCCCGCTTCGCCCTCAACGCCCAGACCCTGGGGGTGCCGGTGATCGCCGTGGGAGTGCCCACGGTGGTGGACGCCGCCACCCTGGCCGCCGACGTGCTGGCCCAGGCCGGCCGGGCGGATCTGGACCCCGACGCCCTCCGGGGGGCGGGGGACGGATTGCTGGTCACCCCCCGGGACATCGACGCCCGGGTGGCCGACCTGGCCAAGGTCATCGGCTACGGCATCAATCTGGCCCTCCAGCCCGGCCTGAGCATCGCCGATATCGACCTGTTTTTAAGCTGAGGCCTCCAGCCCGGTGCAGTCCAAAAACACCGCCCCGCCGGAAGCGGTCCAGTCCACCCCGTTGACGGCGCCGAAGCCGCAGTTTTCCACCGCGCAGCCCACAAAGGATACCCGAAGGCTCTGGCTGAAGCTGGCCAGCGCCCCTGCCGTGCAGCCCCGGATGGCGGTATCCTCAACCCGCACATCCTGGCACCCCACACCCTCCACCAGGGTGAAAACATCCTGGCAGTCCCGGATCACGCCGTCCCGCAGGCGGACTGCCCGGCAATCGGTGAGGCTCACCGCCCCATAGGTACAGTGGGAGATCTCACTGTTTTCCAGGATAATCCCGGCGCAGTCCAGGGCCTTCAGCCCGTAAGCCCCGCTGCCGTCCAGAGTGCAGCCGGTCACCCGTACGTCCCGGCAGGCCTCCAGCTGCAGGCAGTCCCCCACGCAGAAGCCGGGCTCCACGTTGTGGACGGCGGTAAGCCCCTCCAGGGTCAGCCGGCGGCAGTTTTCAAATTTCAGCACGTCGGCGTAGGCCCAGGGGGTGGAGAGGGTGACGCCGCCGGGGGCGGAGATGGTGAGATCCTGCACGTCGTGGATCACCACGTCAAAGGCCTCCGGGTGGGGGCTCTCCCCGTAGCCCATGTCCCGGGTATCCACATCGGTCTCCAGGGCCACGTGGTCGTTTTCCACCAGGGACCAGTCCAATGTGGAAAAGTCCAGGGTGGTGCCCGGTTCCACATCCAGGACAATGGCGGTCTGGTCGGCCACGGCGTTGAACAGCTCCTCCAGGGTGGTCACCCGCACCGTGGCGGCGGGTACCGACAGCTCCACCCGGCCGTTCCAGTCCACGGAAAAGCCCAGGTCCCGGGCAAAGGGCCGCAGCGGGGCCCACAGCACCCCGTCCTCCATCCGGGCGCCCCCCTCCCCCGCCGTCACCGACACCACCGGCCCGCCGTTCCAGCTGGCGGAAAAGGTGTGGGAGCCGTCCTCCGCCCACCAGTAGCTCAGGCCCCCCTGGATGGGGGTCAGGTCCTCCCGGCCGCCGATCACCCAGCCGCTGGCCCCGATGGCGGCGCACAGCTCCTCCACCGGCACCAGGGTGGTTCCCTGCTCGCTCCGGGCGGGGCTGTCCAAAACAAAGCCGTTGAAGGTTATCTCTGTCTCACCGGAGGGGGGCGCGGCCACCACGGCGGCTGTGAGCAGTGCCAGGGTCAGGGCCAGGGCGGTCATGGCCAGTGCCGGACGGGGTATTTTCATAAAAAATCTTCTCCTTCCGTGTCGGTTATTGAGACCAGTATACGGCCCTGGAGGGGGAAAATCCTCTCTCAAAAGTAACAGAAGAATAAAAATGGGTTACACTTGACGAGACCTGGAAAAGATGATAAAATGGCCCACGATAAGGCTGTGAACGGGAGAAGTACCCCCTGTTTTCCGCATCAGAGAGGAGCCGGACGGTGCAAGGCTCCGGCGGAGCGGGAGGGAAGGCGCCTGTGAGCCGCGGGGAGGAAATGCCCCGCCGGTCCCCCGCCGTTACCGGGAAGGGAGTGCGTACCAGCCAGGTACGAATTCAGGTGGAACCACGGACAATTTGTTCGCCCTGAGCCGAAAACCGGCTCAGGGCGTTTTTTTCGCCTTGGGCCAGACAAAAGGAGTATGCAGCATGAAAAATACCGACAAGACCATGGAGCAGATCGTCACCCTGTGCAAGGGCCGGGGCTTTATCTTCTCCGGCAGCGAGATCTACGGCGGCCTGGCCAACACCTGGGACTACGGCCCCCTGGGCGTGGAGCTGAAGAACAACGTGAAGAAGGCCTGGTGGAAGAAGTTCGTCCAGGAGAACCCCTACAACGTGGGCCTGGACGCCGCCATTCTGATGAACCCCCAGACCTGGGTGGCCTCCGGCCATCTGGGCGGCTTCTCCGACCCGCTGATGGACTGCAAGGAGTGCAAGGAGCGTTTCCGGGCCGACAAGCTCATTGAGGACTGGTGCGCTGAAAACGGCGTGGAGCTGTCCAAGCCCATCGACGCCTTCTCCCAGGAGGAGATGAAGGCCTTCATCGAGGAGAAGAACATCCCCTGCCCCACCTGCGGCAAGCACAACTTTACCGACATCCGGCAGTTCAACCTGATGTTCAAGACCTTCCAGGGGGTCACCGAGGACGCCAAGAACACCGTGTACCTGCGGCCCGAGACCGCCCAGGGCATCTTTGTCAACTTCCAGAACGTCCAGCGTACCACCCGCAAGAAGCTGCCCTTCGGCGTGTGCCAGATCGGCAAGAGCTTCCGCAACGAGATCACCCCCGGCAACTTCACCTTCCGTACCCGGGAGTTTGAGCAGATGGAGCTGGAGTTCTTCTGCAAGCCGGGCACCGACCTGGAGTGGTTCCAGTACTGGCGGGGCTTCTGCAAGCAGTGGCTGCTGGACCTGGGCATGAAGGAGGAGCACCTGCGGCTGCGTGACCACAGCCCCGAGGAGCTGTGCTTCTACTCCAAGGGCACCACCGACTTCGAGTTCCTCTTCCCCTTCGGCTGGGGCGAGCTGTGGGGCGTGGCCGACCGCACCGACTACGACCTGACCCAGCACCAGGAGACCTCCGGCAAGGACATGACCTACTTTGACCAGGAGACCGGCGAGCACTATATCCCCTACGTGGTGGAGCCCTCCCTGGGCGCCGACCGGGTCACTCTGGCCTTCCTGGTGGACGCCTTCGACCAGGAGGTGGTGGGCCAGGACAAGAAGGGCAACGACGACATCCGCACCGTCATGCGCTTCCACCCCGCTCTGGCCCCCTTCAAGTGCGCCGTGCTGCCCCTGAGCAAGAAGGAGGTCCTCTCCGGCCCCGCCCAGCAGCTGCGGGATGAGCTGGCGAAGGAGTTCATGGTGGACTACGACGACGCCGGGAGCATCGGCAAGCGCTACCGCCGCCAGGACGAGATCGGCACCCCCTTCTGCATCAC
>NHCFR00700__coassemble_1753_pt1 | contig 13941 bp, 15 predicted proteins | sample NHCFR00700__metabat2_low_PE_032 | metagenome-assembled genome bin NHCFR00700
GCGGGTCCCGTGGGCAATATGCTGCCCGTTACCCCACCAGGCTCCCCAGCCATTGGCTCAGCGGTATGTACCCCAGCGGCAGAAAGATCGCAGGCAGCATATTGCCCACCCGCAGTTTTTCTTTGGGCAGACCCAGCATATTGATGCCGATGCCCACGATGATGGTGCCTCCCACGGCGCTCATCTCGTTGATCACCGCCGGGTCCATGCCCTGGCCCACCGCGGCGAAGATCAGAGTCAGGCCTCCCTGGTAACCCAGAATAGGCACAGCGGCAAACAGCACCCCCACCCCCATGGCGGCGGCAAAGGTGATGGAGGTCACCCCGTCGATGACCGCCTTTGAAATGATGATGTCGTAATTATGGTTCATGCCCGCCTCCATGGAGCCGTTGATGGCCATGGCCCCCACGCAGAAGAGCGCCGAGGCGTTGACAAAGCCCTCCACAAAGCGGTTGTTGCCCTCTCCCCGGACCAGCCGGCGGCGGAGCAGCTCCCCTATCCCGTCCATCCGCTTTTCGATGTTGATGGCCTCCCCCAGCAGGGTGCCCACCACCATGCACACGATGACGCACAGGCTGTCCGCCGTGGCGATCATGCTGGTGACGCCGATGCCCAGCACGCACAGGCCCAGGGCAAAGGTGAGGCCCGAGGCGAAGCGGGCGCTGATGCGGTTTTTGAATACCAGTCCCAATACGCTCCCCAGAACGATCAGGACCACGTTGATCACGGTGGCAATCATGGCTTCTCCTGCTTTCACACTGCAATGCGTTAATAGCGCTATGATACCCCTTTTTTTCCCATTTGTCAACGGACGACGTATGGCGGACAACCCGTGGGGAATACAGTGGTAGGCGAAGGGGGGCGGCGCCATGAAGCTCGACCGGTCATCCATGCTATACGGCACTCTGCTGCTTACAGGCACCGGGATCTGCTCCCAGGTCCTGGGATTTGTATACCGCATCCTGCTGTCCCGGCTCATCGGGGCGGAGGTAATGGGCCTGTACCAGCTGGTGATGCCGGTGTACTCGGTGCTCATGTCCATCACCGCCGTGGGACTGACGGCGGCGGTGTCCAACCTGTCGGCCAGCTACCACGCCGTGGGCAACCGGGCGGCCATCGCCGCCCTGCTCCGCCGCTGCCTGACGCTGTTTCTGGCCCTGTTCGCCCCGGCGGCGGCGGTCACCGTGCTGTGCTACGACCCCATCTCGGTCTATCTGCTGGGGGACGCCCGCACCCAGACCGGGCTGGTGCTGCTGCTGCCCTGCGTGCTGCTCACCGGGGTGGAGAACCTGCACAAGCACTACTTCTACGGCACGGGAAACGTGCGGCCCCCGGCGGCGGTGGAGCTGTGCGAGCAGGTCATCCGGGCGGGGGCGGTGCTGGGGCTGCTGGTGCTGTTCCTGCCCCAGAACCCGGAGCGGACGGTGGCCCTCATTGTGCTGGGCATGACGGCCTGCGAGCTGTTTTCCGCCCTCACCCTCCTGCTGCTGGCCCGCCGCAGCCTGGACCGGGCCGCCGGCCTGCCGGGGCGGGTCCCCGGCAGGCGGGAGCTGAACCGGAAGGTGGCGGCGCTGGCCCTGCCGGTGGCCATGACCAGCCTGCTGGGCAACCTGATGGGGTCGGCCACGGCGGTGATCATCCCCCAGCAGCTGGTGCGGGCGGGGGCGGAGGTGAGCCAGGCCATGAGCGCCTTCGGCGTGCTGTGCGGCATGACCATCCCCATGCTCTGCCTGCCCACCGCCTTCATCGGGGCCCTGGGCCTCACCCTGATGCCCCGGCTGGCCCAGGCCGCCGCCCTGGGCCGGACCGACCTGGTCCGCAGCCGCCTGGACCGGGCCATGCTGGCCACCTCCGTACTTGTGCTCCCCGCCATGGCCCTGCTCACCGTACTGGGCCCCACCCTGGGGGCGCTTCTTTTCCGGGAGCCCACGGCGGGAAACTATCTCCTCCCCCTGGCGGTGGGGGTGGCCCTGTCCTGCTGGCAGGCGGTACTCTCCGGCGCCCTCAACGGAGTGGGGTGGCAAAAAACCGCCGCCCGCAACGCCCTGCTGTCCGCCGTGGCCGAGCTGGGGTGTACCTACTTCCTCATGGGCCTGCCGGGGGTGGGGCTGCGGGGCTATGTGGCCGGCTTTGTGCTCTCCGCCGCCCTGGGGGCCTGGCTCAACTGGCGGGGGGTGGGAAAGGCCACCGGCCTGAAGGCCCGGTTTTTTGCCTGGTGCGCCGCCCCCGGCCTGGCCGCCCTGCTGATGGGACTGGTGACCCGGCTGCTCTTTCTCACCCTCCGTTCCCACGGGCTGGCCGACATCCCCAACCTGGGGGTGTGCCTGGTGTTCGGCGGCGTGTTTTACCTGGCCGCTCTCCAGGCTCAGGGGGTGTCCCTCCGCTCCATCTTCCTCCGGAAATGAAAACAGCGGCGGCCCGCAACGGGCCGCCGCTGTCTTGCGCTTACTCCTTGGAGAACTGATCCTTGCCCACACCGCACAGGGGGCACACCCAATCGGCGGGCACCTGCTCCCAGGGGGTGCCGGGGGCCACGCCGTTGTCCGGGTCGCCGTTGGCGGGGTCGTAGATATAGCCGCAGATATCGCAAACATACTTGTCCATGAGAAAATCTCCTTTTCTGAATTTGTGTCGCAAAAGGCAGGCGGAGCGAACGGCCTTGCCGAATCCCCTGCCTTGTGGTATGATACGCTTGTTACGCTATTATTTATAACACATGAGGGTACATCGTGAAAATTGGCAATATCACCATAAATACCAAGCTGGCATTGGCCCCTATGGCCGGAGTGACGGACCTGGGATTCCGCACTGTCTGCCGGGAGCTGGGGGCGGGGTATACCGTCACCGAGATGGTCAGCTCCAAGGCCCTGTGCTATCAGGATAAAAAGTCCATTCCCCTGCTGAAGCTGGGGGAGGGAGAACATCCCGCCGCCGCCCAGATCTTCGGCAGCGACCCGGCCTGCATGGAGCAGGCGGCGGGCATCGCCGCGGAGGTGTCCGGGGCGGACATCATCGACATCAACATGGGCTGCCCGGTACCCAAGGTGGCCAACTCCGGGGACGGCTCGGGGCTGATGAAAAACCCCGACCTGGCGGTGAAGGTGGCCGAGGCGGTCATCCGGGGCGCCGGCGGAAAGCCAGTGACGGTGAAATTCCGGCTGGGCTGGGACAAGGGCTCCATCAACTGTGTGGAGTTTGCCCAAGCCATGGAACAGGCCGGCGTGTCCGCCGTGGCGGTCCACGGCCGCACCAAGACCCAGATGTATGCCGGGAAGGCCAACTGGGACTACATCAAGGCGGTGAAGCAGGCGGTGTCCATTCCGGTCATCGCCAACGGGGACGTGTTCGAGCCGGAGGACGCGGTACGGATTTTGAAGTACACCGGGGCGGACATGGCTATGATTGGCCGGGGCTGCTTCGGCAACCCCTGGCTGTTCCAGCGGGCCCTTGCCGCTCTGGAGGGGAAGGAGATCCCCCCGCTGCCCCCCCTGGCCCAGCGGTGCGACACGGCGGTGCGGCAGTTTGAGCTGTCCGCCGCCCAGAAGGGGGAGCACATCGCCTGTCTGGAGGCCAGGAAGCACTACGCCTGGTATCTGAAGGGGGTCCCCTACGCGGGCTACTACAAGGAGCAGATCAGCCACGTGTCCACCCTGGAGGACATCTACCGGGTGACGGCGGGCATCAAGCGGGATCTGAAGGACGGAGAGCGGTAAGGGCCGCCGTCCGGAACAGGAGGTGAGGAAGGCATGAAACCGGAATGGGAGCTGGTCCAGCGGGCCCGGCAGGGAGACGAGGACTGCTTTGCCGCCCTGGTGGAGCAGAACCAGGGGCGCATCTACAACCTGGCCCTGCGGATGGTGGGCAACCCGGACGACGCGGCGGAGCTGTGCCAGGAGGCCTTCCTCAACGCCTGGAAGGGTCTGGGAAAATTCCAGGGGGACAGCTCCTTTGCCACCTGGCTCTACCGGCTGACCAGCAACGTGTGTATCGACTTTCTCCGCAAGGAGAAGCGGCGCAGCGCTCTGTCCATGACGGTCTCCCTGGACGACGGCGGGGAGGAGCAGCAGGCCGACCTGCCCGACGAGCGCTACTCCCCTCATGCCCAGGCCGAGCGTCGGGAGCGGCAGGATACCCTGCGGGCGGGCCTGGCCGCCCTGTCGGAGGAGCACCGGAAAGTGCTGGTCCTGCGGGAGCTGGAGGGGCTGTCCTATGGGGAGATCGCCCAGCTGCTGGAGGTGGAGGAGGGTACGGTAAAGTCCCGCATCGCCCGGGCCCGGCTGGCCCTGCGGAAATATTTACTCCAGAGCGGGAACTTTTTCGACGATCCTTCGTCCATAAAGTGAAATAACCGGAATTGGATTCCGGCAAACAAGGAGGGATCGACATGCTGGACTGTGATCAGGCGCTGGAACTGCTCAGCGCGAAGATAGATGGCGCTCTGACGGCGGAGGAGTCCGCCGCGCTGGAGGAGCACCTGGCGGCGTGCCCGGCGTGCCGGGCGCTCCTGGCCGATTTTGAGTCGCTCCACACGGAGCTGCCCCGGCTGGCGGCCCAGCCCCCGGCCGGTCTGAAGGACGATATCATGGCAGCGGTGCGCCAGTCCAAGGTGACGCCCTTCCAGGGCAAACAGAAACAGTGGCGGTGGCGCTCGCTGGCCTCGCTGGCGGCGGTGCTGGTGCTGGTGTTTGTGGGCGGCAGCGCCCTGCGCCAGTGGGACGGCGCCGCCTCCCGGGCGGGACAGGTCCCGGCGGCGGGAGGAGAACTGGCATCCAACGCCGCCCAGGACACCACAGCCCCCGCCGTGGCGGCGGCCACCCCGAACGCCCAGCCCACCGGCAGCGTTGAGGAAAAAGCCGGCCGGAACCTGGAGGATACCGACCAGCCTTCCGTCCAGGTCTACACCGAACAGCAGCAGGTTGAGAGCACCACCCCTCCCGCCACCTCCGCGCCCACACAGGAGATCGCCCCGGCGGAGGGGAGCGGCACCGGCACCAGCCTGCCGGAGGAGCGGGTGAATCCCACCGGGCTGACCATCACCCCCGACAGCATGGGACTGACCCAGGCTCAGGCACTGGAAAAGCTGGCCCTGTATCTGGGCTGGGCGGCGGACAGCCTGACGGCGGACAGCTCCGGCGTGTTTACCGGGCCCAATGAGGACGGGATCACCCGCACCATCACCTGCATCGGTCTGAACGAGGCCGGCACCGGCTGGGTCTGTCAGGTGGAGGAGATCCACCCCAGCGCCGACGGTACCGCCAGCTGCGCCACCTACACCGTCCCTCTGGACGGAAGCGAGATTACCCAACCCTGATGATCTGAAAAAAGCGCGGGCCGCCGGCCCGCGCTTTTTTTGCGCCCTGATGTGACGGAAGGCCGCTCTGCCGCGTATTTCAGGTGAAAGGCCTTTTCAACCACTTGGGAAAGGAGGGAGATCGGAATGGATGGAAACGCTCAGGAGTTTTCCACCCATGCGGAGGAATTGGTGGACAAATACGCCCAGCTGGTCTACCAGCTGGCCTACGCCCGCACCCGCAGCAGGGAGGCGGCGGAGGATATCTTTCAGGACGTATTTCTCAGGCTGGTGAGCAAACGGCCGGTTTTTGACAGCGAAGAACATGAAAAAGCCTGGTTTTGCCGGGTAACCGTCAACTGCGCCAACTCTTACTGGCGCAATCCTTTTCGCCGCCGGACCCAGCCGCTGGACGAGACCCGGGCCGGAGAACTGGCCGCCCCCGGTCCCGAGGAGGGCGGCGGGGCGCTGGACGCCTGCCTGGACCGGCTGTCCCCACAGCTGCGCACTGTGATCCATCTCTATTATTACGAGGGCTATTCCGGCCCGGAGATTGCCGCCCTGCTGGGCAAGGGGGAGTCCGCCGTGCGGATGGCCCTCATGCGGGCCCGGCGGCAGCTGCGGGATTTTTGGGAAGAAGGAGGGAATTCCTGTGTTTGAGCATGAGTACCGAAGTCGTTTTGACTCCGTAGCCCCCAGCCCGGAGCTGGTGGCCGACACCAAAACCAGGCTGCGCGCCGCCCTGGCCGGAAAGCAGAGGCCCCGCCGCCACCTGACCCGCCGGGGCCTTGCCGTTCTGGCCGCCGCCGCCGTCCTCACCGCCACCGCCCTGGCGGCTGTTCCCGCCGTCTGGCAGGTCATTCAGAATGACCTGGGCAACCGGGCCCCTTACGCCGCCCAGATGGACTCCGCCTGCCAGGACCAGGGGATCCGTATCCAGGTTCAGGCAGCTCTGGCTGATACCAGGGTGACCCGGCTCTACTTCACCGTGCAGGATCTGACCGGGAACACTCTGGACGCAGACACCACAAGCGACCTGCTCCTCTCCCTGGAAACCAACGGACAGTTTGACTGGGGCAATGGCGGTAAGGGCCTGGAAGTGCTCTCCTACGACCCGGAACAGCAGCTGGCCACCCTGGTATACAGCCGCGGCACCGCCGACCTGGCGGATTCCCCTCCCACCCGGGCCCGACTGGAGGCCACCTATTTTATTCCCGGCCACCGGCAGGCCCGGCTGGCGCTGGCTCAGGACGAACTCCCCGCTCAGGCCCTGGAGAGCACTGTCACAGATAACGGCGCCACCATCCTCTTACCGGTACAGAACCCCATGACTCTGGACAAAGACGGCACCGTTTCCATCTCATCCATGGGCTTTGCCGCAGACGGGCGCTATCACGTGCGCTTTATTCAAAAAGAGGATGTTTTTCCACTGATAGACGATGGACATTCCTGCTGTGTGGAGTATTACCTGTATGACCCGGAGAACCCGGATCGCTGGCCTCAGCAGGGCATGGGAGACGTCATCTGTACCGCCGTGAAGGACGGATGGGATGTCTGCCTGCCCAGCCTGACACCGGATACTCTGAAATATCTGGAACTTGTCCACTTGCGTACGGAATACGCAGCGGCGGGCGGCCAGATTGAAGACAACTGGAAGATCACCGTTCCGGTGGAGGTGATGGCTCTGCGCGCCGCCACTCCAGCCACGCCCCTGGTGTTCCCCTATACCCACGGTGGTGAAATGCCCTTTGGCCGCGCCCGGGATGCCCAGTTGCAGCAAATCATGGTCTCTCCCCTCAGCATCTGCGCCGACTTTATCACACCAGAGGGACAGGAGTACCCCTGCCAGCTCACCGGCACAGAGCTCTCACTTACCGTCACTCTGGCCGACGGCGCCGTGCTTACACCAGTCTATTATGACGAGGTGTGGAGCCAGCGGGCAGGCTGGGTGATGTGGGAATTTGAGGACCCCATCGACCCGTCGGAGGCGGTCTCGGTGACCTTTAACGGCCAGACCATCCCCCTCTCCTGACTCTCCAAATGTCCCGGCGGTTGTCCGCCGGGGCATTTGCGCGATTTTTCTAAAATTCTTATTGTAAGTCCTCTCCGTTTCATGTATAATGGACAACAGCAGTTTACCGTACTGCTCCGCGATTCCAAATGTAAGGAGAGGAAACAAGTTATGAGCTATTCCGTACAAAACATCCGCAACGTCTGTCTGCTGGGCCACGGTGGCAACGGAAAGACTTCTCTGGCGGAGAGCATGCTGTACTTGACCGGTGGCACCCCCCGTCTGGGCAATCCCGTGGACGGGAACACCGTTTGCGATTATGACCCCGAGGAGACCCGCCGTCAGATTTCCATCTCCACCGCGGTGGCTCCCGTGGAATATAACGGCTGCAAGATCAACGTGCTGGACACCCCGGGCTACTTTGACTTCTCCGGCGAGGTCATCGAGGCCCTGCAGGTCTCCGACGCCGCCATCATCGTCTGCTCCGCCAAGGGCGGCATGAGCGTGGGCGCGGAGAAGGCCTGGAAGCTGTGCCATCAGCGCAAGCTGCCCCGGCTGCTCTATATCTCCAAAACCGACGAGGATAACTCCGACTACAACGCCGCCTTTGAGACCCTGCGGGAGCGGTTCGGCAAGAACATCGCCCCTGTGGTGGCTCCCATCTGGGACGCGGACAAGAAGGTCATCGGCTTTATCGACGTACTCCACAAGCGGGCCTTTGAGGCCGGTCCCAAGGGCGAGCGCGTGGAGATCGACGTGCCCGACGACAAAAAGCCCGTGCTGGACGAGCTGTACGACGCCCTGAAGGAGTCTGTGGCCGAGACCAGCGAGGAGCTGATGGACAAGTACTTCTCCGGCGAGGACTTCACCTACGCCGAGATGATCCAGGGCCTGCGGGCGGGCGTGAAGGATCTGTCCCTGTTCCCCGTGGTGTGCGGCTCCGCCGTCTCCGGCCTGGGCACCCGTATGCTGCTGGATATCATTGTGGAGCTGCTCCCCTCCCCGCTGGAGGGCCGCCCCCTGATGGGCGAGAACGAGAAGGGCGAGCTGGACGAGTTCGTTCCCTCCCCCGGCGCTCTGCCCTGCGCCCTGGTGTGGAAGACCGTGTCCGACCAGTACGGCAAGTACTCCTATGTGAAGGTGCTCTCCGGCAACCTGAAGCCTGATATGCAGGTGGTCAACTCCCGCACCGGCGCCACCGAGAAGCTGGGCCGGCTGTATGTGATGAAGGGCAAGAAGGCCGAGGAGGTCAAGGAGCTGGAGTGCGGCGACATCGGCGCCATCGGCAAGATGGAGAAGGTCAAGACCGGCGACACCCTCTCCGATCCCCGGAAGGTGGTCAAGCTGGAGGCTATCCCCTTCCCCGAGCCCTGCTATTCCGTGGCCATCACTCCCAAGACCAAGGGCCAGGAGGATAAGATTGCCGCCGGCCTCACCCGCCTGAACGAGGAGGACCTGACCTTCAACTGGGTGAACAACGCTGAAACCCACCAGATGGTGGTCTCTGGCACCGGCGATATGCAGATGGACGTGATCCTGTCCCGGCTGAAGAGCCGCTTCGGCGTGGACGCCGAGCTCAGCGAGCCCCGTGTGGCCTACCGGGAGAAGATCCGCAAGAAGGTGGAGGTCCAGGGCCGCCACAAGAAGCAGACCGGCGGCCACGGCCAGTTCGGCGACGTGTGGATGCGCTTCGAACCCGGCGACACCGAGGAGCTGCAGTTCTGCGAGGAGGTCGTGGGCGGCGCGGTACCCAAGAACTACTTCCCCGCGGTGGAGAAGGGCATGCGGGAGGCCGTGGTCCACGGCGTGCTGGCGGGCTATCCGGTGGTGTACCTGAAGGCCACCCTGTTCGACGGCTCCTACCATCCGGTGGACTCCTCCGAAATGGCCTTCAAAACCGCCGTGCAGATCGCCTACAAGACCGGCATGCCCCAGGCCAGCCCTGTGCTGCTGGAGCCCATCGGCGAGCTGAAGGTCACTATCCCCGACAGCTACATGGGCGACGTCATCGGCGATCTGAACAAGCGCCGTGGCCGTGTCATGGGCATGAACCCCGACGGCGAGGGCAATCAGGTGGTGGAGGCCGAGGTGCCTATGGCCGAGATGGGCCGTTACGCCATCGACCTGCGGTCCATGACTCAGGGCCGGGGCTCCTTCACCTTCCACTTTGTCCGCTACGAGGACGCCCCTCCTGCCGCCCAGGAGAAGGCCATCGAGGCCGCCAAAGCCATGCAGGACGAAGCCGACTAACCAAAATCACAAAGCGCCCCGGCCACCGGCCGGGGCGCTTTTCTTATGGGCACATCCTCCTACGGGATCAGGAGCCTGACTCCCTCCCCCGTCTGCTCAAACTGGAGGGAGACCCCAATGGTGCGGAACGCCCCATCGTGGTTCCAACTCCCTGCCAGCCGCTTCTCCAGGGCGGTGACAGCGGGATACTGGAGCCAGGTTTTCTGGTGGGTGTACTCCAGCCACCCGTTGACGATAAAGCCGTCCCGCACCTTCTCCATGGGATAGGTCAGATATCCCCGGCAACGCTCCCCACCGGGGAGCATGGAGAAGGCGGCGAACACATCGTTTCCGGCGTGTTGTTCCCAGGGGAATCCACCGGCGGTACAGGTTTGCTCCCCCAGGAAATAGTAAGGGGCGGCATAGCTTTGGCCGTTCTGCTCACACAGCACCCGGCCGGTGACCCGCAGCTTCGGTTCGTCACTGCCGTCCACCGCCTCGTCGTCCACGTCCACCACCACCTGGAGGGCCCCTTCGCAGGCCGCCAGTTCCTCCGCCGTCAGATCGTCGAGCACATACTCCGGCATACCCAGCTCCAGCAAATGGACCCTGAGCCCCGCCGCCTGACTATCCTCCCCAATCTCAACCGGTGTCCACTCCATGGGGTAGCGGCTCCCCCACAGATACCCGCAGGCACAGCCCGCCGTCAGCACGGCGGCGAGAGCCAGTACCAGCGTCCGGTCGCTCACCCGCACCGGGGCGGAACGGACGGCGTAGCCCGCCTGATCCAATTCCTTGGAGAGCCTCCACAGACTGCGGAGGATGAGGGCGTAGCCCGCCAGCAGGACCGCCAGCAGGAGCCATCCAATCCTGTCCCCCACCAGGGCCAGCAGACACAGCAGGGCGTACCACACCATCAGGGCAGCCGCATTCCAGGCGCGGGGCGTTTCCCCCGCTTTCCGCTGTACCGCCCGCAGGCCCCGCCAGAGGCAGAAGAACTCCACGAACAGCAGCGCCAGGCTGAGACCGGAGAGGACGCCGGCCTGGGAGGAGGCGTGCACCGCCCGCTGCCAGATGGTGGTATTGAGGACCAGGTCAGCACACACATACGCCGTCCGCAGAACCGCCACGGCATAGCAGGCCCCAAACCACCGGTTTTCCCGCCGCAGGGCCCGGAAGCCCAAAAGCAGCAGCACCATGCCGATGGCGGGCAGGAGCAAATTAAGATACAGGACATTCAGGGTGAGGGTGGTAAGGGCCATCCCCGCCAGCAGCCACCTCATAGCCCTTTTCCACGGGGTCACCCGCTTCACCACATCCTTGGGCGGCAGCCCGGAGAGGCTACTTTCCAGCAAGGCGTCAAAGTCATCCTCGCCCATCCAATTCCACGCCTGGTCACCCACGCTCCTCACCTCCCAACAGGGTACGCAGCCGCTTTTTCAGCCGGTACAGCCGCCCCTCCACCGCCCGCTGGCTCAGGCCCAGCTCGGCGGCGATCTGGGCGGTGGACTGGCGGTAGTAATATTTCCGGTAAAACAGGGCCCGGTCGCCGCCGGGCAGCCTCTCCAGGGCCAGCCGCACCTCCTCCTGCCGCTCTTGGAGCAGCACCGCCTCCTCTGGGGTGGGCTCCGGCGAGGGCATATTTTCCTCCACTTTGCCAACAATATGCCGGCGGGCCTGCCTTCTGGCGTAATCCAGAGCGGTATTCCGGGCCACGGCGGTAAGCCAGGCGGTCCAGCTTCCCCGGGCCGGGTCAAACTGCCCGCTCTTTTCCCACACCCGCAGCGCCGTCTCGGAAAGGCAGTCCTCCTGATCCTGGGGATTGGGCAGGATGGGGGCAATGACATAGCGCAGCAGCGGCCCATAGCGCCGCAGCAGATCAACCATTTCCCTCTCGTCCACGCCGCCGCCTCCTCTCCCGGTCCCTTCTCTCTACCATACGCCGCCCGGCGGAAAAACCCACGGACAAAAAGCGCCTGGCCCCATACAATATGGGGACAGGCGCTTTTCTCACTAAGCCTGGGCCTCTGCCAGGTGGCTCTGGATGCGCTGGATAATCATATCCATGGCCACGGCGTTTTTTCCGCCCTCGGGGACGATGATATCGGCGTACCGCTTGGAGGGCTCCACAAACTGCTCGTGCATGGGCTTGACGGTGGTGAGATACTGCTGCACCACCGAGTCCAGGGAGCGGCCCCGCTTCTTCACGTCCCGCATGATCCGCCGGAGGATGCGCACGTCGGCGTCGGTGTCCACGAAGATCTTAATGTCCATCAGCCGCCGTAGCTCCGGCTCGGCAAAAATCAGGATGCCCTCTATCAGAATCACCGGGGCGGGGCACACCTCCACCGTCTCCGCCGCCCGGTTGTGGATGGTGTAGTCGTAGGTGGGACTCTCCACCCGCTCGCCCCGGCGCAGGGACTTCAGGTCCTCCACCACCCGGGGGGTGTCAAAGGCGTCGGGGTGGTCGTAGTTCAGCTTGCACCGCTCCTCAAAGGGCATGTCGTTGTGCTCTTTGTAGTAGTTGTCGTGGTACAGGATGGAGACCAAATCCCCAAACCGCTCCTTCAAACCCAGCGTCAGGGTGGTCTTGCCCGAGCCGGTGCCGCCGGCGATGCCGATGATCATGGTGTCCATTTCCGTCCGCTCCCCCGTTTTTTCTCCAGTATAGCACAGGGCGGGGGCGGGTACAAGGGTTCCGGCTTATTCCTCCTCGTTCCGGAACAACAGCCGGTAGTCCGTCCCCTCCTGGGCATACACCGCCTCCAGGTCCTCGTCCGCCCAGCCGGTCTGAAAGGGAGCGGAAAACCGGACGCAGGTGCCGCAGGAGACCGACAGCTTCCGGGGCACCGGGGCCAGCACCGCCCGCTCCCCCAGCCCGGCCAGCCGCCGCTGGAAGCACAGGGCCCCATAGTGGGTATGGAAGGTGGCGATGTGAGGCAATTCAGGAGATGGTGAGCTCATAATCCTCTCCCACCGCCTTCCAGCTCACCTGGTAGCCACGGTTGGCCGCAAAGCGGCGGATGTTCTGCAAGGGGGTCTCGCTGTCCACCAGCACGGTAAGAGGCGTGCCCTGCTCCAGGGCCTTTTTGGTCATGAGCACCGGCTCGGGGCAGGAATAGCCTCTGGCGTCGATCTGATTCATGGTTCCACCTCACACTTTCTTTACGTTGGCCCCGCCGATGGCGCACACCACCGCCAGGCCGAGAATCACGGCCACCTTACCGGCAAAACTGGGCCCGTCGGTGGAGGAGGCTAGTCCGAAATTGTGGCAGAAGGCGGCACCCACCACCATGCCCAGCACGGCCACGGAGGAGTCGCTGTTGCCGCTGCCGGACAGGATCAGCTGCCGCAGGGGGCAGCCCCCCAGCAGCACGGAGCCCAGGCCCACCAGCACCATGCCCAAAAAGTTCCACAGCCCATCGGTGTGTGCCACCGCCTGACCGGCAAAGCCGGGGGTGAAGCCGCCCCGGATACCCATGGAACCCACGATCAGGTTGCCCACCAGCACCGCCACGAAGATGGCCACGAAGCCCATCAACAGGTGGAAATCCCGGAGCATGATGGCGTCCCGGATGCCGCCGGCCATGCACAGCCGGGTGCGCTGGGCGATGGCGCCCACCACCAGACCGGCCGCCAGAGCCGCCGCGATGGGGGCCCGCATGGAGCCGGGACCCTCGGTGGAGAAGAAAATAAATGCGGGGGCGGCGATCACCAGCACCAGCAGGGCCACGTTGACGGCGGGCATAAGCAGGCCCTCCACCTTGGCCTGGGGCTGGGACTTTTTCAGGGAGAAGCCCTTTTTCAGAAACAGCGTGCCCACAAAGATACCGGCGATAAAGCCTACAAGCCCCAAAATGGCGTTGCCATCGCCGCCGCCCAGGCGGATCACCATACGCAGGGGGCAGCCCAGGAACATGAGGGCTCCCACCATGACGCAGAAGCCCAGCACAAACCGGGTCATGGGGGAGGAACCGCCCCGCACCTTGAACTCCTTCCCCGCCAGGGCCATAATCATGGCCCCCAGCACCAGGCCCATGATCTCCGGCCGGATGTACTGCACAATGGGGGCACGATGGAGCCCCAGACCGCCGGCAATGTCCCGCAGGAAGCAGGCGATGCAGAAGCCCATGTTCACCGGGTTGCCCAGGGCCACCAGCACTACGGATGCGATACCCACCACCAGACCGGCCAGAATCACCGGCAGATGCTCCTTCCACCTGGTCACACACACCACTCCTTAAATTTTTTTAGGGAAACAAAAATTTCGTTCTCTAACGTAATTATAGTCCCCGGCGGTGGAAAATGGAAACTGGTTTTTCCTATATTTTCAATGTATTATATAGAAAAATCCAATAAAGTGTGGTATGCTTTGCACAGGCAAAGGGGCCGGGCGGCAGCGCCGCCCGGC
>NHCFR00700__coassemble_1791_pt1 | contig 13538 bp, 10 predicted proteins | sample NHCFR00700__metabat2_low_PE_032 | metagenome-assembled genome bin NHCFR00700
GGCCGAAGCCCAGAAAGGTGACGCTGGCCTCGTGGAGGATGGCGTGGGGAAAGAGGAGCACCAGCCCGGTGAGGAACTGGGGCAGCAGGTGGGGCAGCATATGCCGCCGGAGGACGGCCATCCGGGACAGGCCCAGCTTCTGGGCCGTCAGGATGTAGGGGGCTCCCTTGAGCTGGAGCACCTCCCCCCGCACCACCCGGGCCAGGGAGGTCCAGTGGCTGAGGGCCACCCCCGCCACCACGCCGGTAAAGCCCTTGCCGAAGGCCAGGGAGATAAGCATGACCAGCAGGATATGGGGAATGCCCATCACCAGGTCGATGACCCAGGAGATCACGCCGTCCGCCCAGCCTCCCAGCAGGGCCGAGCCCGCCCCCAGCAGCAGGGCGATAGCCGCACTGACGGCGGCGGTGAGCAGGCCGATACGAATGCTGAGGGAAAGGCCGGAAAGGGTACGGGAGAGCATATCCCGGCCCATCCAGTCGGTGCCGAAGAGAAACTGGCCGCAGGGGGCCAGGTTTTTCCGGGAAAAGTCGGTGACCATGGCCTGGTCGGCCAGGGCCACCCCCGCCGCCGTCACCGCGCACAGCAGAGCCAGCGCAAAGAGCAGTAATGCGAGGGCAGTCTGCCGCCGATTAAAACCTTTCATACTCTGGCCGCCCCCCTTCTGATCTTGGGGTCCACCACGCCGTACAGCAGGTCGGCGATCAGATTGCCGCCAAAGACGATGGCGGCGCTCACCACCGTAATGCCCAGCAGCAGGGGCAGGTCGGCCCCCAGTCCGGCGGTGACGGCGGCCTGGCCCAGACCAGGGTAGGAGAACACCTGCTCCACCAGTACCGAGCCGCCGAAAATTTCGCTGATGGAGGCGAATTGCAGGGTGATGGCGGGCAGGGCCACATTGCGCAGGCCATGGCGGAGGACGATGGAGGTTTTGGACTCTCCCCGGGCCCGGGCAAAGAGCACATAGTCCGACTCCAGAATGTCAATCATCTTCTCCCGGGTGTGGAGGGCGATGTTGGCCACCCCGGTGATGCTGAGGGTGAGGGCGGGGAGGATCGCGTGGTACAGCCGGTCCCCCATGGTAACGCTGGCCGCATCCACCCCGATGGGCACCGACAGGCCGATGGGCAGCACGCCCAGCCACACGGCGAAGATCATGAGCAGCACCAGAGCCAGCCAGAAGGTGGGGGTGCTGGAGATAAGCAGGCAGTAGCCCCGGATCACCTTGTCCCCCAGCCTCCCCCGGTTGGCCCCGGCCACCACCCCCAGGGTGAGGCCCAGCACACCGGAGAGCACCCAGGCAAAGGCCATGAGCCACAGGGAATTCTGCAGCCGCTGACTGATGACCCGGCTCACCGGCTGGCGGTAGAGCAGCGAGGTGCCCATGTCCCCCCGGACAAAGTCCCCCAGCCAGCCCAGATACCGCTGGACCGGCGGGTCGTTCACCCCCCAGTAGTCCTCCAGCTTGGCGATCTGCTCCTGGCTCATGGAGCCCAAAGCCGCCTGGCCCACGTTGGTCTGAAGGGGATCCAGGGGGGAGGCGGACATGAGCAGGAAGGCCGCCAGGCTGACCCCCAGCAGCAGCAGAACCATGCGGATGAGTTTTTTGCCCGTGAACAGCAGGCGGTGCTTCAAGAAAATTCCTTCTTTCCGGTGGGATATCTCAGCTCCAGCTCCACTGGTCCACGTTGTTGACGATGGACCAGCCGTGGCCGTGGGGGTGGATCTTCTGCTCCGCCACCTGGAGGCCATCCCGCACCCAGTACAGATGATCCACATTCACCAGCCACACCCAGGGGGTATCCCCGTTCTGGGTGACGCCGGTCTCACCGTCCCACTGAGCCCTTTGCCACAGGAGGTAAGACTCCTCCAGGTCGGGGCACTGGAGGGCCTCATCCATGTAGGCGTCCACGGTGGAATTGGCATAGGGGGAATACCGGGCAGAGCCGGTATCCCCATCGGTGTGGTAGATATTGTACAGCTCCATGGGGGTATGGGCTCCCCAACCCCAGATCAAAGGCTCGGTGAGGGCCCGGTCATAGGCGGTGTCCCAGCCCACCCCCTCTGTGGTACAGGAGATTCCCAGCTCCCCCAGCTGGTTGGCAAAATCAGCGCACAGGGCCTGGCGCACCGGGTCGCTGGTGGGGTAGAGCAGATTCAGCTGGGCCTTCACCCCGTTCTTCTCCCGGACGCCGTCGGCTCCCATGATCCAGCCCGCCTGATCCAGCAGAGCGGCAGCTTCCGCCGGGTCGTACTCCACCCGGGCGGTAGGATTATACCAGGGCAGGCCGTCGCACACGCTGTAAGCCGGGCTGCCGTAGCCGCCCAGCACGTTGTCGATCATTTCCTGCCGGTCGATGCCGATGTTGGTGGCCCGCCGCACCAGCACGTCTCCGGTGAGGGTACCCTCGATCACCGGCAGATTGAAGCCCCGGTTGTCCACGCTCTGATAGGAGGCCAGGGTATAACCGGCCACGCTCTGGTCGGCGTAGACGGCGGAGGTGTAGGCCACATCGGCCTGCCCGGCCTGCACCGCCAGGAAGGCGGCGTCCTCCTCCATAAAGAGGATGGTCACCCGCTTCAGCTTGGGGGCTTCGCCGTAGTAGTCCGGGTTGGCCTCCAGAATCACCTGCTGGCCCTTGTCCCACTGCTTCAGCATGTAGCGGCCGGAGCCGATGGGGTTCTGGCCGTAGGTGGCCGGGTCATAGGCGTGCTCGGGCACAATGCCCACGATGGCCATGGTATAGGGCCAGATGGAGAAGGGAGTAACCATGTGGAATACCACGGTGGTATCGTCCACCACCTCAGCATGGTCCAGCATGGTGAAATCATTCACCATGCTGGCAGCTTTGACCGTGTTGTAGGTAAAGGCCACGTCGGAGGCCGTCAGCGGCTCCCCGTCGGTAAACTTCACGTCGTCCCGGATGGTAACCGTCCAGGTCAGGCCGTCCTCACTGGCCTGCACGTCGGTGGCCAGGTCGTAGCCGATGGTCAGATCGGTGTTGGTCACCGTCAGGGTGGACTGGATCAAAGGCTCATGGACGTGCTCGCCGGCCCCCCAGCCATAGGCCGGGTCAAAGCCCGCCTCCGGCTCGGAGGTGGTGCCCATGGCGATCACCACACTGTCCTTGTCGCCGGCTGCGGCGGTGGGCGTGGGGGCGGGGTCGCCGGCGCAGCCAGTGAGCAGGCCCAGGGTCAGCAGGGCGGAAAGAGTCAGGGATAGAATACGTTTCATGGATACGCCCCCTTACAGCCATTTGGCTGCTTCATGCAGCACGGTCTGAATGGGCAGACCGTTGGCCCGGGCCAGGGCAGCCGCCGACTCGTACTCCGGGGCGGCCTTGCTGACGCCGAAGCCCTGGGCGGTCTTGACCTGAACCGGCCCCCAGGGGGTCTCCACGGTTCTGGAGCCAGGGGTGAGGAAATATTTGCCGCACCGGCGGACCCGCAGGCCGATGGTGGTGGTCTGCTCCAGCACCGCCCGGGCCAGCTTTCCCTCCTGCTCCTCCTCGCACAGCACGGTGAGCACGTGGCCGGGGCGGCCCTTCTTCATGGTACCAGGGACGGTATACACGTCCAGCGCGCCCAGCTCCAGCAGCCGGGCAGCGGCAAAGGCCAGGGTCTCGGGGGTCATGTCGTCGATGTTGCACACCAGCTCGGTGATGGAACCGTTGGCGCTCTGGGCGTCCTCCCCCAGGAAGGCCCGGACACAGTTGGCCCGGCCAGCAAAGACCTTGGTGCCCACGCCGCAGCCCACCTCGCCGCCAGTCATAGGGGGCATGGGCCCGAAGGACTGGGCAAAGTGGGTGAGGAGCGCCGCGCCGGTGGGGGTACACAGCTCCCCCATCACCTCCCCGCCGTACACCGGCACGCCGGCGAGCAGATTGGCGGTAGCGGGAGCGGGTACCGGCATGATGCCGTGGGCGCACTTCACGGTACCGCTGCCCACATGGATGGGAGAGACCACCACCCGGTCGGGCTTCAGCAGATAGATGGCGTAGCACACACCGGTAACGTCGGCCACCGCGTCCAGAGCCCCCACCTCATGGTAGTGGACGTCTCCCACCGGGCAGCCGTGAGCCTTGGCCTCCGCCTGCGCAATGGCGTCATACACGGCGCGGGCGTTGGCCTTTACCTCCTCCGGCAGGCTCAGCGCATCAATGATCTCCGCAATGTGGCCGGGGGTGGCGTGGTGATGGTGATGATGCTCATGGTCGTGATCGTGGTCGTGGTGATGATGCTCATGGTCATGGTGGTCGTGGTCGTGCTCCAGCTCTTCCTGGCCGTGGACGGTGACCTTCATATGGGTACCCGCGATGCCGCCGGAGACACCCGGCTCCGCCTCCACATGGACGCCGGGCAGGCCCAGGCCGTTCATGGTTTTGAGGAAGCCCTCCTTGTCCTCCAAAAGCTCGTACAGGGCGGACATGAGCATATCCCCCGCCGCCCCCATATGACACTCAATATAAAGTGTTTTCACTGTAATCCCTCCATCTGATTGATCATGCTGGCCAGATAGCCAGCCCCGAAACCGTTGTCGATATTGACCACGCTGCACCCGGAGGCGCAGGAGTTGAGCATGGCCAGCAGGGCGGACAGGCCGCCGAAGCTGGCGCCGTAGCCCACGCTGGTGGGTACCGCCACCACCGGGCAGTCCACCAGGCCGCCCACTACCGAGGCCAGGGCCCCCTCCATGCCCGCCACGGCCACCACGCACCGGGCGCTCATCAGAGGCTCCAGGTTGCTCAGCAGCCGGTGGAGTCCCGCCACCCCCACGTCGTACAGACGGGTGACCTTGTTGCCCATCACCTCGGCGGTAAGGGCGGCCTCCTCCGCCACCGGCATATCGCTGGTTCCGCCGGTGGCCACCACGATGTGGCCCAGAGCCGTCCGCTCTCCGGGGAAGGCGATCCCCAGCTTGGGAATGGGCCGGTAGTCCAGGGGCACCGACTGGGCCACCACCTGGGCGGCCTCCTCCCCCATGCGGGTGATCAGGATGTTGCGGCAGCCCCGCTCCCCCATGGCCGCGGCAATACCGGCGATCTGTCCGGCGGTCTTGCCCGCGCCGTAGATCACCTCCGCCGCCCCCTGGCGTACCGAGCGGTGGAAATCCACCTTGGCGTAGCCCAGATCCTCAAAGGGCTTCTGCTTCAGCTCCAGCAGGGCGTCCTCCGGGGTGGTCTCCCCCGCCTTCACCGCCCGCAGTAGCTCCAGAATATCGTGCTTGTTGTCCATGTGCTTACCTCCCCGCCAGGTCCAGCAGGACGGCGGAGAAATCCGCCTCCAGGGCCCGGTTGATCTCGCCCCGCAGGGCTATGGCCTTTTCCATCTGGTCCGCCGGAACCTGGAGCCGGGCGGCATCTCCCAGCAGCCGCACCCGGAAATCGGAAAAGCCCAGCCGGAACAGGGCGTTTTCTCCCCGCTCCACCTTTTCCAGCGCCTCCTTGGTAATGGCCGTTCCGGTGGGCACCCGGGTGGCCAGGCAGGCATAGGCGGGCTTGTCCCAGGTGAACAGCCCCGCCTCTCTGGACATGCGCCGCACCTCAGCCTTGGTAATGCCGCACTCCCGCAGGGGGGAACGCACCTCCAGCTCCCGGAGGGCCTGCATCCCCGGCCGGTCTCCCGCATCGTCGGAGGCGTTGGTACCGTCCAGCAGCACGGTATATCCATCCGCCCTGGCCCGCTGCCACAGGGTGGTGAACAGGGCCCGTTTGCAGTAATAGCACCGCCGGGGTCCGTTGGCCGCCGCCTCCGGTACCGCCAGCACATCCGCCTCCACCACCGTCAGGGGAACATTCAGTTCCTCTGCCAGCCGTTTGGCGTCGGCCAGCTCAAAGGCGGGCTGAAATACGGTATGCACATAGTAGGCCCGCACCTCCCGGCCGTATCGCCCCGCCGCCCACAGCACCAGGGCGGAGTCGGTGCCGCCGGAAAAGGCCACCGCCGTGCGGGGATGTTGAGTAAAAAATTCCTCCAGTGTCATGCGTTCGCTCCTTTGCAAAAAAAGAAGGCATACCACTTCTGGTATGCCTTCTGGCATTATTCCCGTCGTTCCTCGCGGGATCGTACCTCTCTTATCGGGCTGCCGCCCGGTGGTCCTCACTTGCAAAATGGAACCTTCGGGTTCCTGACTCAGCTTCTTGCTGCGTGGTTTATTATACGGGCTCGGCGGAAATTTGGCAAGTCTTCTTTTTTCCGTTAAAAACGGAAAGAGAAAAGCAGTTGCAAAATGACGCCCGCTTGGCTATCATATAGGCTGTAAACCGTCTATTAAAGGAGGGGCATTCCTTGCACATTACCTATGACATGGTGCGCCAGTCGGAGGAGATCCGCACCTACATCACGCAGGCCGACCAGTCCCTGTCCGCTCTGGGCTTCACCGAACACAGCTTCGCCCACGTCACCCGCTGCGCCCACCTGGCCGCCCATATCCTCAGCGAGCTGGGGTACAGCCAGCAGGAGCAGGAGCTCTCCCGCATTGCCGCATTCATGCACGACATCGGCAACGTGGTCAACCGGCACGACCACGCCGAGACCGGCGCGGTGATGGCCTTCCGGATTCTGGACAAGATGGGCATGCCCCCGGCGGATGTGGCCGCTGTCATCACCGCCATCGGCCATCACGATGACCCCACCGCCTTCCCTGTCAATCCGGTGGCCGCCGCCCTGATCCTGGCTGACAAAACCGATGTGCGCCGCAGCCGGGTGCGCAATAAGGACCACAAGAGCTTTGACATCCACGACCGGGTGAATTACGCCGCCGAGCGGTCCGAACTGACCCTGGACCCGGAGCAGCGCACCATCACCCTCTCCCTGTCCATCAACACCGAGTTCTGCGCCGTGATGGACTACTTTGAGATCTTCCTGGAGCGGATGCTGCTGTGCCGCCGAGCGGCGGAGTACCTCAAGCTCACCTTTAAGCTGGATATCAACGGTCTGACGCTTTTATAAGAAAAACCCCATAGACATAGCACAACCCCCCGGCCATCCAACGTGACCGGGGGGCTACTTTTCGACCTGGGGTTCAATCACTTTTACTACCTCTTACTTTCTGCAGATTTGCCGTGCTTTGGTCCGGTTTTTCGAAACTGCCATGGATCTCGCTTTCTCACAACGCATTGGCACTTGGTTCCGTCTTCAGCAAACTTCGCGTCAGAGGTCATCCTTTGGTGCGCTTCACTTCATTGAACGAGTTGGGAACATGTGGGAAACTGGAGTTTCAGATGCTACCGATTGCCGCGGCCCGGCATGAAAAAGATTGAGATGCGAAGCGGGATGTCTCATTTCCCTCCGAGTATCCGGATCTGCTTTCTCCTCTTGCAAGCTACCCTCTGGCTCCACCTCCCGAGCTCTTGCGCTTGCCTGCTCAGTAAGGTTGGCTCATCGGCTTCCCTGGCTGAGTTGAGCGATCTCTTTCCTCTTTTGGGAACTGAGTCTTCCTAGTACATTGGGAACACCTCTTTCTCTTTCTTTCTGGCTATATTGTACTACCAGCCCTATCATTTGTCAATAGCTTTTGTGTGAAATTACTTATTTTTTCTTTTGTGCTAAGCTCTTGCCCTTTGTCCGGCTTTGGTATAGAATAGAAATAGCGGGGCTTTTTACCCCCCATCCTGTACAAAGGAGGCAGCTTATGAGCGATTGTCTGTTCTGCAAGATCGCGGCGGGCGAGATCCCGTCCAACAAGGTCTACGAGGACGAGCTGGTCTACGCTTTTTATGACATCGACCCCCAGGCGCCCACCCATTTTCTGGTGATTCCCAAGACCCACATCGGCTCCTGCGGGGAGATCACGGCGGAGAACTCCGCTGTGGTGGCCCACGCCTTTGAGGTCATCGCCCAGGTGACCCGGGAGCTGGGCATTACCGATTTCCGGGTGGTATCCAACTGCGGCGCCCAGGCGGGTCAGTCCGTGGCCCATCTCCATTTCCACGTCCTGGCCGGACGGGATATGACCTGGCCTCCCGGCTGATGAAACGGCATACTGTTTTATTCCGGCCCCTCCCGTGCCTGGCCTGGGGAGGGGCCTGGGTCTGTTTGTCGGGCCTGACCCTGGTGCGGCTGTGGGCTCTGCTGTACGGCCGCTTGCCCAGCCTGGCTATTCCCATCCTGGCGGTCCTTCTGACGGGGACAGCTTTGCTGGTGGGGTGGCGGCTGGAGATCCCGCGGCGTTTCCTCCTCCCCTTCGGACCCACCTGGAAAACCGCCCTGGCAGCGGTGGTCGCCTTCGTGCCCGGCATGGCTCTGGACACCAGCTATCAGCTGTTCTCCGTGGGAGACATGGCCATTGGCGGCCCCCTCTTCCGGCTGCTGTGCGGCGTAGGCAGCGGACTGTTTTTCGCCTGCGTGGTGCTGGCCTTGCTTTGGGCGGGCCGGTCTTTCGGCAAGCTGCCCATGCCCCGGGGCACCGTCTTTCTGGCGGTGGCTCTGGTGGTCAACATCATCACCGCCCTGTACTGTACCGGCACCGCCACGGTATATTACTGGGACACCAACATCTACTGGAGCTCCAGCACCATGCTGGCCGGGCAGAGTCTGGGCCTCGGGCAGCTGCGGCTGGTGGTGGAGAGCGTCATCACCCAGGAATACAACTACCTGCTCTCCTTCCCCCTGTCCCTGGTGATGCGGGTGCTGGGCACCAACCGGTATGTATTCCTGTTCGCCACGGTGAATCTCTACGTACTGCCCGCCCTGCTGGGCATGCTGGTGCTGGGCCGCAGGAATAAATACGGCGGCATTTTGCTGTGCTGCGCCACCCCCATGCTGCTTTACACCGCCCTCACCGGCTTTGTGGATGTGGCCGCCGCCGGGGCGGGGATCTGGGCCTTCCTGATTTACACGGATGAATCCCGGCCCCAGGCCGCCCGGGGCATCCTTACCGGCGGGCTGCTCACCCTGGTGTTCCTGCTGCGGCGGTACTTTTTCTTCTTCACCGTGTCCTTCGGCATCGCGGCCTTTCTGGCCCTGTTGATCCGGCGGAGCCAGTGGAAATCCTTCCTGACCATGGCGGTGACCGGGGTGGGCTTCAGCCTTTTCTTCGGTCAGAGCTTTGTGGTGAGCCAGGTCCTGTCCGCCAACTACGCCGACACCTACTCCGCCTATGACCAGGGCCGGTGGATCGACCTGGTGATGCTGTGCCGCTACTACGGCTATGTGATGATGGCGGTGGCTCTGGTGTGCGTGGTGTTCCTGCTGCTGCGGTCAAAAAGCCGGTACGGCGCCCTGCTGTGCCTGTGCCAGCCGGTACTGTGCCTGTTCCTCTTCACCCGGATCCAGTCCCACGGCCAGCAGCATCTGCTGCTCTATCTGCCCGCCTTCTGCTTCGCTCTGGCCGGCGGCATGGAGCTTCTGCCGGAGAGGCGTTCTGTCCGGTGGGTACCCTGTGCGCTGGCCCTGTGTACACTGGGCAGCTCCTTCCTGCCCCGGCCCCAGCCCTCCCACCCCTCGGAAATCGCCGTACCCGACCCCCTGCCCGCCTTCACCTACGTACCCGGCCAGCGCACCGACCTGGCCCAGCTGGTGGCCCTGCGGGTATACGTGGACAGTCTTTCAGCGGAGGAACAAAAGACCGCGGCGGTGCTGGCCTCGTCCTTTACCTTTAATTCCAGCATCTATGACAACACCCTGCGCTCTTTGAATATCCCCCAGTCCGGTGGGCCCGCCACCTCCATAATCTATTTCGCCACGGTGGACAAACGGGACGGATTCTCCTGGAACGCGCTCACCGCCGACTACCTGATCGTGGCCGACCCGGTGCAGACCCATCTGGGAGCGGATAACCAGCACATCCTCACCGTGCTGGCCCAGCCGGTGCTGGACGGCACGGGGATCGGCACCGCCTACCGGCAGCTGGACCAGTCCTTCCCCCTGGAGGATGGAGTCACCGTCTACGTCTATGAGCGGACCCAGGACATCACCCGGGAGGAGTACCAGGCTATTTCAGACACGCTGGTATCTCTCTATCCCGACTATGCTCAGCAATACCAGCCCCCTGCCGAATAAATTTTTTGACAGAATAAAAAGGATACGCCGCAAGCCGCGGCGCATCCTTTTCTTTTGCCTGTCAATACTTACTGAAATCCGTTGTAAACTCATCCTGCTCCGGCATACTGCTGTGGGACATGGGGGCAATATATCCGCCAGACTTCTCAAACCTGAAGTGGGCCACCTGCTCCCGCATCATGCCGGCCTGGCCGGACAACTCCTCACTGGCGGCCGCGCTCTGCTCCGCCGTGGCCGAGTTGGTCTGCACCACATTGGAGATCTGGTCCACACCGCTGGCAATCTCCGTCAGCCGGTGAGCCTGGGAACGGTAGGCCTCCGCCACACCATGGATGGTATTCACGATCTGATGGGTGCCGTCCGCCACCACAGACAGGCTGTCGGCGGTGGTCTGGGTCAGTTCCTCGCCATGCTTGACGGCGTTGACGGAGTTCTCAATCAGCTCGTTGGTCTTCTTGGCCGCCTCGGCGCTCTTGCCCGCCAGATTGCGCACTTCATCCGCCACCACCGCAAATCCCTTCCCGGCCGAGCCGGCCCGGGCCGCCTCCACGGCGGCGTTCAGCGCCAGGATGTTGGTCTGGAAAGCAATGTCGTCAATGGTCTTGATGATGCCGCGGATGGCGCTGGACTGGACGCTGATATCCTCCATGGCTTTGCGCATCAGCGCCATCTGCTCGTTGCTCTTCTCCACCTCGCCCTGGATCTTCATCAGGAATTCCCCGGCCTCCACAGCCTTATTGGCCTCATCAGTGGCCTGCCCGGACAGCTCCTGGACGGCGGAGGACAGTTCCTGAACGGAGGACGCCTGCTCAGTGGCTCCCTGGGCCAGCGCCTGGGCGCCGCTGGCAATCTGCTCCGCCCCGGCGTTCACCTGGTCCGCCGACTGGGCAATGGAGAGCATGGTCTCTGTCAAGTTCCCCTGAATATGCAGCAGCGCGTCCTTGATCTTGGAGAACTCGCCCACATAATCCTGGTGCAGGGTGAAGGCCAGATTGCCCTCTCCAATCTGCAGCAGCACGTCGGAAACCTCGTTGATGTAATCTATGTACTCCTTCAGACGGTCCACAATACGGGCCACGTTTCCGCCCAGCTCGCTGACCTCGTCCCGGCCCCGGGTCTCCACCGTCACATTCAGCTCGCCGTCGGCCAGCTGGCTCACCGCCGCGTCCAGCCGCTTCAGCGGGCGGGTAATGGACAGGGCGATAAACACGCAGATAGCCGCCAGCAGCACAGCACATGTCACAATACCCACAACCAGAATGCGGAGAATGCCGTTGGTGTATGAGACATACTCCGCCTCCGGCATAACGCCCAGCATGGTATAGCCGACAGAGTCGATGGAGGTGGTGCTGCCATAATACGGGGTCCCGCTGCGGGTATAGGGCATGGCGCCGTGATTCTCCTTGTTCACAATGGCGCTGAGCATATTGGAGGAGTAATTGGCGTCGGTAGCATTGATGCCGACCAGAGAGCTGTCCGGATGGAACAGAATCTGCCCATTGGAATCATACAGGGTAATATAGCCGGTGTTGCCCACCTTGACGTCGGCCAGCATATCGTCCAGCGTATCCAGCTTCAGGTCCAGACCCACAATACCCTGTATCTGACCATTGACAAAGACAGGGCTGGCCACCGTTACCAGCTGGCCGTCATTGTTGGCGCTGACATAGGCCCCCGTGGCGGCGCTCCCCTGCTTCTCCATCACCAGGGTATACCACTCCCGGGTGGAATAGTCCAGGTCTGCCGGACCATAAACCCGGGCGTCATTTTGCAGAAGCTCTCCGGTTTTGAACTTACAGATCCAGAGATAGGCCATATCCTCCTGATTGTCCCCCTGGATCAGTGACAGCGTCTTCAGCAGGCTGTTATACAGCGCGCCGGTGGTAATGTCTCCCTGGGTATCCTCCATCACCGTGTCCTGAACGATCTGGGTGGCCGCCAGACACTCGGTAATTCCGTAATAGCGTTCAAAAAAGCCGTTTACCTCATAGGCTGCGGCGTTTGTGCCTGCGTCCAGTTCAGAACTCATGACCTCATTGATGGTTCCAGAACCCTGAATGCCTAAAAAGATACCCATAATAATCAATACCACAAACAGTGGTATCAGAATCCCCAACAATAGCTTTGGCACAATACCAAACTTGACATTGTTATGGGCGGCGCTTGCTCTCGTCTCTCTCATTTTCATGTCACATCCCTCACTTTCATCCCTGTATCCTTTTGGCGCAGCAGGCTCTCTATTCTATATATCGGCTCTTTTCCCAGGAAAGGAAATAGTTGCTTGATAATTCTTCATAAATTGACTTCTACTTTTTTCCTTTTCTTACTGTAAATTGACTATATACAAAAAGAAAGGCGGAGCCGGACAGAGTCATGTTCACTCTGCCCGGCTCCGCCGGAGAGAAAAGAGGCGGATTAGCCTCCTCCAAACAAAACCAGCAAAAGGCCATAGAGCACGCTGGCCGAGATGCCGTATACCAGCACCGGACCGGCGATGACAAACAGCTTGGCTCCCACTCCCATCACCAGGCCTTCGCTGCGAAACTCCAGGGCGGGGGACACCACCGCGTTGGCAAAGCCGGTGATGGGTACCAGGGTACCCGCTCCGGCATGCTTGGCCAGCTTGTCAAACCAGCCCAGGCCGGTAAACAGGGCGGCCAGGAAAATCAGCGTTACAGAGACCGCCGTTCCCGCCTGATCCTGGTCCAGGCCCCATCCTTTATATAAATTCAGCAGTCCCTGCCCCAGGGTGGAGATGGCGCCACCCACCAGAAAGGCCCACAGCAGGTTTTTGGCCATGGGGGACGGCTTGGCCTTGGCATCCACCAGGCGTTGATATTCGGAATTGGTCATGCGGTTCCCTCCCTTTTGCCGCAGTTTTCCCCCTTTTCAGGAAAACTATACGGCTCCGGTCAGCCCAGCCGGTCCCGCAGCACCTGATTCACCACCGCCGGGGCCGCCTGGCCTTTTAATTGCCGCATAACCTGGCCCACCAAAAAGCCAAAGGCCTTTTCCTTGCCCGCTTTGAAGTCAGCCACGGATTTTTCATTGGCGGAGAGCACCTGGTCCACCACCTGCTCCACCAGTCCGGTGTCGGACACCTGCTCCAGGCCGTGCTCCTTCACATAGGCGTCCACATCGCCGTCGGTTTCAAAAACCGCTTCAAAAACCTTGACGGCGGTGTTGCGGTTGACCTTGCCCTCCCTCACCAAAGCGATAAGCCGGGCCAACGTGGCGGGGGTGAGCTTCATATCCTTGGCCTCCAGGCCGTGGGCGGACAGTTGGCCCAGCACCTCCCCCATGATCCAGTTGGCTCCCTGCTTGGGATCGGTGCCCAGGGCCACCAGGGCCTCGAAAAAGTCGGCCAGTGCCTTTTGGGAGGTGATCATTTCCGTGTCATAGGCGGGCAGGCCCCAGTGGGCCTGGTAGCGGGCCCGCTTGGCCTCCGCCAGCTCGGGCAGGGCGGTCCGCAGCCCGTCCAGGTACTCCTGGCTCAGCTCCACCGGCGGCAGATCGGGGTCGGGGAAGTAGCGGTA
>NHCFR00700__coassemble_1798_pt1 | contig 13480 bp, 9 predicted proteins | sample NHCFR00700__metabat2_low_PE_032 | metagenome-assembled genome bin NHCFR00700
ATCCCCCGCCCCAACCCTTTCTTTCCCCCCGCTTTCTTTGGAAAGAAAGCGGGGCCGCGGGAGGCCCGTTGCCTCTTACGCAAAGAAAAAGGGCGCCGTGAAAACTCACAGCGTCCTTTTGTGTTATACAGATTACTCGCCCACCACGGCGGCGCAGCGGGGGCACAGCTCGGCGTGATGGCCGGCGGTGCCGATGTGCTCGTTGTGGTTCCAGCAGCGGGGGCACTTGGGAGCCTCGGACAGCTTGACGGCGATGGTGCAGGGGATCAGGCAGTCCTCGTTTTTCTCGCCCTCCAGGTTCTCGGTGGTGACGGTGACCTTGGAGACGATGCACAGGGTAGCCAGGTCCTCGTCCTTCAGGCTGGCGGCGTCCTCCGCGGACACGGAGACGGTGACCTCGGTGTCCTGGGCCTTCTTGAACACCCCGGCGTTGCGGGCGTTCTCCAGGGCCTTGTTGACGGCGTCCCGCAGGCTGACCAGCCTGTTCCACCGCGCCTGGGCGGCCTCGTCCAGGGTGAAGGCGGCGTTGTCCTCGGGCATATCGTTGAGCAGCACGCTCTCGGCGTCCACGCCCTTGGCGTGCTTCATGGCGTGCCAGATCTCGTCGGAGGTGAAGGCCAGGATGGGGGCGATGAGCCGGGTCATACCGTCCAGGATATAGTACAGGGCGGTCTGGGCGGAGCGGCGCTCTTCCTCGCCGCCGCAGTACAGCCGGTCCTTGATGATATCCAGGTAGAAGTTGGACATATCCACCACGCAGAAGTTGTACACGGCACGGTAGACCCCGTGGAACTCGTACTTGTCATAGGCGGCCCGGGCGGTCTTGACCAGCTCGTTGAAGGAGGCCAGGGCGAAGCGGTCCAGGTCCATCAGCTTGTCCACCGGCACCAGGTTGGCGTCGGGGTCGAAGTCGCACAGGTTGCCCAGCATATACCGGGCGGTGTTGCGGATCTTCAGGTAGGCCTGGGAGAGCTGCTTCATGATGTCCTTGGAGATGCGCATATCCTGGGTGTAGTCGGCGGAGGCCACCCACAGGCGGAGCATATCCGCGCCGTACTCCTTGATCACCTCGTCGGGGGAGACGGCGTTGCCCAGAGACTTGTGCATGGCCTTGCCCTCGCCGTCCACGGTCCAGCCGTGGGTGGCGATCTGGTGATAGGGGGCCACGCCGTTGACGGCGATGGAGGTGAGCATGGAGGACTGGAACCAGCCGCGGTACTGGTCGCCGCCCTCCAGGTAGAGGTCGGCGGGGTATTTCAGATAGGGCCGCTCCGCGGCCACGGCCGCCCAGGTGGAGCCGGAGTCGAACCACACGTCCATGATGTCGGACTCCTTGGAGAAGTGGGCCTTGCCGCACTTGGGGCACACAAAGCCCTGGGGCAGCAGGTCGGCGGGCTCCTTGTCAAACCAGATGTTGGAGCCGTGCTCCCGGAACAGCTGGGCCACATGGGCGATGGTCTCGGGGGTCACAATGTCGGCCCCGCAGTCGTCGCAGTAGAAGATGGGGATGGGCACGCCCCACACCCGCTGGCGGGAGATGCACCAGTCGTTGCGCTCGGAGATCATGGAGATCATGCGCTCCTTGCCCCACTCGGGCTTCCACTGGATGGAGTCGCAGGACTTGACGGCGGCGTCCTTGATGGCGTCCACGGAGCAGAACCACTGCTCGGTGGCCCGGTAGATGATGGGGTTCTTGCAGCGCCAGCAGTGGGGGTAGGAGTGGGTGATGTTCTCCTTGGCCACCAGGAAGCCTTCCTTCTCCAGGTCCTCCACCACCATGTCGTTGCCCTTGGCGTAGAACTGGCCGTTGTAGCGCTCGTCGGTCATGACGCCCTTGGCGTTCACCGGAACGGGCACCCCAATGTGGGTGAGGCCCGCCTTGTCGTACTGCTGGCAGATCTGGAAGTCCTCGGCGCCGAAGCCGGGGGCGGTGTGGACGCAGCCGGAGCCGGCGTCCAGGGTGACGTGCTCGCCGTTGAGGATCACGCTCTCCCGGTCAAAGAGAGGGTGGGTGGCGGTCATCAGCTCAAACTCAGAGCCCTTCAGCTCGGCCAGCACCTTGCAGGCTTCATAGTCAATGTGAGCGGCCTTGCACACGCTCTCGGCCAGGTCGCGGGCCAGCACGTACACGTCGCCGGAGGGCACCTGGAGCAGCACGTAGTCGAACTCGGCGTTCAGGCAGATGGCGAAGTTGCCGGGGATGGTCCAGGGGGTGGTGGTCCAGATCACGAAGTAGACCTTGGACAGGTCGGCGTACTGACCCAGCTTGCCCTTGTCGTCCCGGACGGGGAATTTCACAAAGATGGTGGTACAGGGGTCGTCGGCGTACTCAATCTCGGCCTCGGCCAGGGCGGTCTGGTCGGCGGGGCACCAGTACACCGGCTTCATGCCCTTGTAGATGAGGCCCTTCTCGGCCATCTTGCCAAAGACCTCGATCTGCTTGGCCTCAAACTCGGGCAGCAGGGTGATATAGGGGTTCTCCCACTCGCCCAGCACCCCCAGCCGCTGGAACTGCCCGGTCATCTTGGCGATATAGCCCTCGGCGTACTCCCGGCACTTGGTGCGGAACTGGGCGGTGGTCATCTCGTCCCGCTTGACCTTCTTGTCCTTCAGCACGGCGGACTCGATGGGCAGGCCGTGGGTGTCCCAGCCGGGCACATAGGGGGCGTAGTGGCCGGTCATGTTCTTGTGCTTGACGATGATGTCCTTGAGGATCTTGTTCAGGGCGGTGCCGATGTGGATATTGCCGTTGGCGTAGGGAGGGCCGTCGTGGAGGACGAAGCTGGGCTTGCCCTCGTTGCGCTTTACCATCTTGTGGTACAGGTCGTGGTCCTGCATTTCCTGGAGCATGTCCGGCTCCCGCTTGGGCAGCCCCGCCCGCATGGGGAAGTCGGTCTGGGGCAGATGGACGGTCTGGTTGTAATCCATGGGTGGTTCTCCTTCTATCGTAAATTTTGTTTTTTCAGGCAAACAAAAAGCGCCCTTGTCTCCCAAGAGACAAAGGCGCGAACCTCTGCGGTACCACTCTCGTTGTCCCGGACGGACCGGGACCGCTCAAAGGCCGGTAACGGGGCCAGCCGCGGCCGCTTACTGGAGTTCGGCGGCCATGCTCGGAGGTGATCTTCCCGGCCCGTCCTGTCCGCCTTGCACCAAAACGGCGGCTCTCTGCGCAGGGTTGGGGGCGGTACTCGTCCTCGTCACGGCATGTTTCCGATGAAAATAAACTGGGAAACGCCCTTTTACAGGCGTCTCCCAGTATCTTACCTGTTTGCGCGGGTCCTGTCAAGGGGATTTTAGCGGATCTCGTAGTCTTTGCCGAACTGCAGGTGGTCAAAGTCGATGCGGCGGGTGGGCTCCTCCACCTCGCCGTCCTCCTCCGGCCTGGGCTGCTCCTGATTGCCGCCCCGGTTGAGCTCCATCAGCTCGGCGTACAGCCCGCCCTCCTGAGAGGCCGGCTCCTCCTGGGCGGTGGGGGCGCTCTCGCTCTCCCGCCGGACCAGCTGCCCCACGCTCTGCTCGATGTCCTTGACGGTCTCGGATACCCGGTCGGGCTGCTCCACCGGCGCGCTCAGCCGGGACAGGCCGCTGAGGTAGTCCATTTCGTGCTGGTAGAGCTCCTTCAGCTTGCCCACATAGGCGGCGGTGGCGTTCTGGGCGGCCACAAGGCGGGCCTGCTCGTCCCGCACGCTCTGCTGGAGCTGGCCGATGCGGACCCGGGCGTCCTCCTCCGCGCTCTGCAGCAGCTTGTTGCGCTTCTGCTCGGCCTCGGCCACCAGATCGTCCGCCATCTTCTGGGCGGTGAGCAGGGCCTTGCGCATGGCGTCCTCGGTGGAGCGGTACTCCTCCACCTTTTCCACCAGCACCTTCATCTTGGCCTTCAGGGTGGCGTTCTCCTTGTACAGCGCGGTATAGTCCACCGTCAGGATGTCTAGAAACTCGTCCACCATGGCCATATTGTACCCGCCGAAAGACGCCTTGGCAAAGGCGTGTTCAGAGACTTCCTGCGGTGTCAGCATAACAGTATTCCCCCTGATCTATCTTAGAAATACAGCCCGTTGTTCTCCAGCTCGTCGATGAGGTCCCCCAGAATGTCCACGTTGTAGGGGGTGATGATGTACGTGGAGATGGCCACCTTCTTGATCTTGCCCTCGTTGGCGTAGGCCACGCCGGACAGGAAGTCCAGCAGGCGGCGGGCGATGTCCTTGTTGGTGGACTCCAGGTTGAGCACCACCGTGCGCTTCTCCCGCAGGTGGTCGGCGATCTCGCTGGCGTTGTCAAACCGCTCGGGCTTCACCAGCACCACCTGCAGCTGGGTGGTGGTGTGGATATTCACCACCTTGTTGCTCCGCCGCTCCGGCTCGGGGGCAAACATCCCGGCGCCGGTGTCCTGGAGCTTGGCGCTGCGCCGCTCCACCCGCTCGCCGCCGGTGCGGTCCATCCGCTCGCTGCGGGACACCGACTCAAAGTCGTCAAACTCCTCGTCCTCTTCCTCGTCCTCGTAGGGGCGGGCCAGACGCTTCAGCTCATCAAAAAATCCCATGATCGGTTATCCTCCCGAATTTCCTGTCCCGGGTCATACCGTTTTCATCGGCGGGCGGGGGCCAAAGAGGGCCGTCCCTACCCGCACCAGGGTGGCGCCCTCCCGCACGGCGTCCTCATAATCGCCGCTCATTCCCATGGAGAGACAGGTGATAGCAGTCCCATTATGGTCCAATTTCGTTCTTATGTCAACATAAAGCTGATACATTTTTGCAAAAAAAGGTCGATTTCCCCCCGGTTGCTCCACAATAGGGGGAATGGCCATCAGCCCCCGCAGCCGCACATGGGGGCAGCCCATGGCCTGCTCCGCCAGGGCGTATACCTCCTCCGGCGCCACCCCGCTCTTGGAGGCCTCGCCGCCGATGTTCACCTCCAGCAGGATGTCCTGCACCAGCTCCAGCTTGGCGGCCTGAGCCTCGATGGCCTGGAGCAGATGCTCCGAGCCCACCGACTCGATGAGGTCCACCCGGCCCACCACCTGGCGGACCTTGTTGGTCTGCAGGTGGCCGATGAAGTGCAGGGCCGCGCCGGCATAGGCGTCGTCGTCCAGATGGGCGGTCATCTCCTGCACCCGGTTCTCCCCGCAGACGGTGATGCCGCCGGCGATGGCCTGCCGGATGGTGTCCGAGCTCTGCACCTTGGTGGCGGCTACCAGGGTAACCTCCGCCGGATCCCGGCCCGCCTCCCGGGCGGCCCGGGCGATGTTCTCCTTCACCTGGGCAATCCGTTCTTCCAGTGTCATGTCAGATTCCTCCCCCATATTCTTTCTCTATTGGATGACCATGCCGTCGTACAGCTGGTCGGAGGCCACGATCACCACATCCCCCGCCCGGAGGGATTTGCGGTTGGACTGGGCCGGCTCCACCAGCACGAAGCTGTCCCCTTCATACAGCACGGTGACCGGTTTGAACTCCGCCTGCTCGCCCACCAGGGTGTACACCCCGGGGACGGAGGCCTGAGACTCCTCCCCGGTCTCCTCGTCGGTGACGGTCTGCTGGTCCACCCGGAGGGCCTGCTTGGGCACCCGGATGCCGGTGGTGGAGTCAAACACCAGCTCCACCGTCTGGCGGCGGAGCAGGGTGGTGTCCGACAGGAATTTGTCGGTGGAAAAGACCACCGCCGACCGGCCGTTTTCCACGTCGCCGATGCGCTCCACCGTCATGTCCACCTCCCCCGACCAGTCCCGGGAGAACCGGATGGTCACCGACCGGCCCTCGATCAGGCGCTGGGCGTCGGCCTGGTCCAGGGCGCACACAAAATACCATGTGGAGTTGGTGACCAGCTTGCCCACCGCCGTGCCGTCGGCCGGCGGCCGCTGGGCGGAGAGCTGGTCCAGCTGGCCGGGGGTAATGGTGTCCAGCATCTCCGGGGTAATCAGGCTCTCATACCCGTCCACATAGCCGGAGAAAATCCCCGACTGGCCGGCCACTACCCGCTGGGTGTTCTGGGCCGCCTGGGCGGACAGGGCGGAAATCTGGCTGTTTACGCTGTCCAGCGCCGCCTGCAGCTGGGCGGCGCTCTCCCCCTCCTCCGTGTCGTTGAAGGCGTACTCCCGCTTGTAGATCAGGCTCTTGAGATCCATGCTCCGGCTCTCCAGGCCGGTCAGGTCCCCTGACGCCACGCAGCCCCGCAGGGCCACAATGGCCTTAAGCACCTGCTGGCTCAGCTGGGAGGAGTCGCCGCCCCCCTGGTCCAGACGGGCGATGGCGTACTCCAGCTGCTCTTTCTCCAGCTCCAGCTGCTCCAGCTGCTCCTTGCGCTCCAGGCCGGAGCTGTCCTGGTAGAGCAGGGCCACCGTCCCGCCCCGGGACACCTTCTCCCCCTCCTGGGGCAGTACCTCCACCACGCCGCCGGCGCCGGTGAGCACCTGCTCCTGCCGCACCAGAAAGCCGGTGGCCTCCATGCTGTCGTCCACCGTGTAGGCGTAGGTCAGCGCCGTGGAAAAGGGGTCCCGGAAGCTCTGCCAGGCCGACACGCCCAGGTAGAGCACCACCGCCGCCAGCAGCAGCAGGACCACGATTTTGCTGTTCAGGGTTCCTTGCTTCATGGGATGCTCCTTGTTACTGCGCCCGCTCCTCCGTTTCCAGGGAAATGGCCCGCTCGGGGGCGATGGTGGAGATGGCGTGCTTATAGATCACCTGCTGCTTGTCCCCCGTCATAAGTACCACCACGAAGGCGTCAAAGCCCACGATCTGGCCCTTGAGCTGATAGCCGTTCATCAGAAACAGGGTCACGTTGGCCCGCTCCCTCCGGGCCCGGAGCAGAAACAGCTCCTGCAGGTTGTGTGTCTTTTGCATGTGGATGCACTCCTTTTTTCTCTGAGATGCATCCAATATATACCAATTTATGGGCGAATGCTGTCGCACCCTGGCGCTCACGCCCGGCCAAATCGTTTTTCCAGCTGGCCCCGGGTGAGCTCGATGGCCACCGGCCGGCCGTGGGGGCAGTATTTGACCTCCCCGGCCATCACCGCTTTCGCCACCTTCTCCAGCTCCGCCCGGTCATTCTTCTGGCCCCCCTTGATGGCCGCCTTGCAGGCCATGGTGTGGAGCAGCGCGTCCCGGGCGGCCTCCGGATCGGCGGTGCCGCAGGTGAGCAGCTTCCCCGCCAGCTCCAGCAGCAGGTCGGGGATCTCCCCCGCCGCCACGTCGCTGGGGGCGGAGCGGACAATGAGGGCCCCGCCGCCAAAATCCTCCGCCTCAAACCCGAACCGGCCCAGCAGAGGCAGGTGGGAGAGCAGGGCGGCTCCCTCCTCCGCCGGGGGGGTGAACACCACCGGGGTCAGGAGGGTCTGGACCATGGGCCGGTAGCCCGCCGCCTTCAGGCGGTCGAAGTTCATCCGCTCATGGGCGGCGTGCTTGTCGATGAGCAGCACCTTGTCCCCCTGCTCCACAATGATGTAGGTGTTAAGCACCTCGCCCGCCAGACGCCAGGGCTCCTCCTCCGGCTGGGGCTGAGGCTCCGGCTGGGGCGGCGGGGGAGCGGGGACGGGGACCGGCTCCGGCGGGACGGGCTTTTCCTCCGCCGGCTTGGACACAGGGGCCGGTTCTTCCATCCGGACAGGGGGGACGTACGCCGGTTTGGCCGGCTGGGACCGCACAGGCGCGGGGGCTGTGGCTGGACGAACTGTGGGTATGTTTACCACAGGCGGAACATAGGGGGCGGCTGTCCTGGGGGCCGCCGTATCCCGCAGGGGCAGAGAAGTCTGGTTGGGGGTCACCGTATCCACAGTCTGCCGGGGGACCAGCCGGGGGGCGGGGGATTCCGCCACGGCGGAGGGCCGGGTACGGTCGGCCTCCAGGGTGGATTTGACGGCATAATACACCGCGTCAAATACCTTCTTGTCGCTGCCGAACTTGACCTCCTGCTTGGTGGGGTGGACGTTGACATCCACCGCGTTCAGTCTGGTGGTCAGGTGGAGGACACAGCCGGGGAATTTACCCACCATCTTCTGGTTGGCGTAGGCCTCCTCCAGGGCGGCCATCATGGTGCGGCTTTTCACATACCGGCCGTTGACGAAAAAGTGCTGGTAGCCCCGGCTGCCCCGGCAGCAGGTGGGCAGGGAGACAAAGCCGGTCACGCTCATATCCTCCCCGGAGCCCCTCACCGGGGTGAAGCCCAGGGCCATGTCCCGGCCCAGCACGGCGTACAGGGCGGACTTGAGCTGGCCGTCGCCGGGGGTGAGCAGCTCCTGTTTGCCGTCCCGGAGGAATTTCACCCCCACCTCCGGGTGGGAGAGGGCCACCCGCTGGACCATGGCGAAGCAGGCCGCCCCCTCGGCGGAGTCCTTCTTCATGAATTTCAGCCGGGCGGGGGTGTTGTAAAAGAGGTCCTTTACCACCATGGTGGTGCCCAGGGGACAGCCCGCCTCCTCCTGGCTCACCACAACGCCCCCCTCCAGGGACAGGGCGCAGCCCAGCTCATGCTCCTGGGTGCGGGTAAGCAGCTCCACCCGGGAAACGGCGGAGATGGCCGCCAGGGCCTCCCCCCGGAAGCCCAGGGTGCCGATGGCCTCCAGGTCGTACTCGGTGCGCAGCTTGCTGGTGGCGTGGCGGAGGAAGGCGGTGGCGGTCTCCTCCGGAGCGATGCCGCAGCCGTTGTCGGTGACCCGGATGAGGGCCATGCCGCCGTGCTGGATCTCCACCGTCAGCTTGTCCGCCCCGGCGTCGATGGCGTTCTCCATCAGCTCTTTCACCACGCTGGCGGGCCGCTCCACCACCTCGCCGGCGGCGATCAGGTCGGCCACATGGGAGTCTAATTGTTGAATATGGGGCATAAACCTACCAACTTTCTAACCTGGGGCCTTACAGGGCCCGTACCAGGGTGACGGCATTGATGACCACGTGCAGGGCGATGGGGCTCCAGATGGAGCCGCCGTTGTTGTAGCACCAGGTCAGGGCCAGGGACATGGGCAGATACTCCACAATCAGCAGCAGATAGCGGAAATCTATGGTGCCGTAGGTGTAGACGAACTGCCACACGCAGTAGAGGGCGTACACCAGGGTGGAGAGCACATAGCCCAGAATCCGGCTGTACCGGCGGCTGGTGCCGAAAAGCAGGCCCCGGAACAGGGGCTCCTCCACCACCGGCATGAGCACCACCAGGATCACCACCGTGGCCAGGGGGGCCAGGGCGTACTGCTCCGGGTAGCTGAGCAGGTTGGGGTTTTTCACCGGCAGGGGGATCAGCCCCACCAGGAAGGAGAGCACCGCCCACCCCGCCAGGCCCGTGCCGAAGGCGAACAGGTTCTCCGGCAGCCAGTCCAGCAGCAGGTGAAAGCCGTGCTTCAAAAAGGTCCAGAACACCAGGAACACCAGGGTGGCCGACAGCAGATAGTAGACCACGTTGGCCTCGGCCACCGGCAGTTCCCCGTGAAAGGACCGCTGGACCCAGCCCATCACCCAGGGGAACAGGAGGACGTACAGGGCAAAAAACACCCAGCCCCGGCCCATTTCAGCCTGGGTCAGCTGGGGCCGCCAGGGGCGGCGCTGCCGGTTGTTCATCACGGTTCCCTCCTTGTTCCGCGGGTTGGGTTCTTATACCATCTGTTTGAGCTCAAAGAGCAGATTCATGGCCTCGATGGGGGTGAGGGTATTCAGGTCCACCAGCTGCAGCCGCCGGGTGACCTCACTGCCCCCCATGTCGGCCAGGGATACCTGATCGGAGGCCGGAGCCGCCGGGGCCGCGGGCGCGGCCAGGCCCCCCGCCTCCAGCTCGGTCAGAATCTGCCGGGCCCGGGAGATGACCTTGCCCGGCACCCCGGCCAGCTTGGCCACCTCGATGCCGTAGCTCTGGTCGGCGCCCCCCCGGACGATCTTGCGCAGAAAGAGGATGTCGTCCCCCTTCTTCTTGGCGGCGATATGATAATTTTCCACCCCGGGGATGGCCCCCTCCAGGGCGGTAATTTCGTGGTAGTGGGTGGCAAACAGGGTCTTGGCCCCCAGCTTTTTCTTGTCGGCGCAGTACTCCAGCACCGCCCGGGCGATGGCCATGCCGTCGTAGGTGGAGGTACCCCGGCCGATCTCGTCCAGAATGAGCAGGCTCTTGCCGGTGGCGTTTTTCAAGAGCTCCGCCACCTCGGTCATCTCCACCATGAAGGTGGACTGTCCTGCGCTCAGATCGTCGCTGGCCCCGATGCGGGTGAACACCCGGTCCACCACGCCAACCCGGGCGGAGCGGGCGGGGACGAAGGAGCCCATCTGGGCCATGAGGACAATGAGGGCCACCTGCCGCATGTAGGTGGACTTGCCCGCCATGTTGGGGCCGGTGATGATGGACACCGTGTGCTCCCCGCCGTCCATACGGGTATCGTTGGGGACAAAGAGGCTGTGTTTGAGCACCTTCTCCACCACCGGGTGGCGGCCCTCCACGATCTCCAGGCAGTCGGACTGGTCCACCTCAGGGCGGCAATAGCCGTTTTCGGCGGCCACGTTGGCGAAGGAGGTGAGCACGTCCACCTGGGCGGCGGCGGCGGCGGAGCGCTGGATGGCCCCCACCAGGGCGGCCGCCTGCTCCCGCACCTGGCAGAACAGCTGGAACTCCAGGGCGCAGACCCGGTCCTGGGCGGAGAGGATCTCGTGCTCCAGATCTTTTAATTCCTGGGTAATAAACCGCTCGCAGTTGGCCAGGGTCTGCTTGCGGATATAGGTGTCGGGCACCTGGTCGTAGTAGGACTTGGACACCTCGATGTAATAGCCGAACACCTTGTTGAAGCCCACCTTCAGGCTCTTGATGCCGGTCTTTTCCTTCTCCCGGGCCTCGATGCCCGCCACCAGGTCCTTACCGCCCGTGAGGATGCTCCGCAGCCGGTCCACCTCGGCGTCGTAGCCCAGGCGGATGAAGCCGCCCTCCCGGACGGAGAAGGGGGGCTCGTCCACAATGGCGGAGGAGATGAGCTCCCGCAGCTGGGGCAGGTCGTCCAGGGCCCGGCACAGGGCGGACAGCAGCGACGAAGCCGAACCCTCCAGCAGCTCCCGCAGCCGGGGCAGCCTGCCCAGGCCCGCCGCCAGGGACACCAGATCCCGGCCCCCGGCGGTGCCGTAGACAATGCGGCCGATCAGCCGCTCCAGGTCGGTGACCTCCCGCAGGGTGGCACTCAGCTCCTCCCGGCGGATGGGGTCGCCCACCAGCTCCTCCACCGCCCCCAGCCGCTTGCCGATGGCCACGGGGGAGAGGAGGGGTCGCTCCATCCACGCCCGGATCAGCCGGTGGCCCATGGGGGTGCGGGTCTTGTCCAGCACCCACAGAAGGCTGCCCTTCTTCTCCTTGGCGCGGAGGGTCTCGGTGAGTTCCAGGTTGCGCCGGGCGGTGAGGTCCAGCTCCATGTACTGCCCGGCGGCCAGCCAGGTCAGGGTGGTGATGTGGGAGAGGTCGGTTTTCTGGGTCTCGTACAGATAGCTCAGAAGGCCCCCAGCCGCCTGGACCGCCCCCTCCGCCCCCTGGGGGACGGCCTCCAGCCCGGCGGTAAACTGTTTTTCGGCGGCGGCACGGGCGGTATCCGCCCGGAAGCGGGTCTCCCCGCCGTTTTCGCAGCGGCAGTCCAGCTTCTGGGTCAGAAAGTCCACCAGGGCGGCGTCGCTGTACGCCCCGTCAGACAGCATGGCCTCCCGGGGCGCGATCCGGCCCAGCTCGTTGTACAGGTGCTCCTCCCCCTCCGCTCCGGCGGGGAAGAAGGCGGCGGAGAGCTCGCCGGTGGATACGTCGCAGACGCACAGGCCGGTGCCGGCGGAGTCCCGGTAGATGGCGCAGATGAAGTTGTTGCGCCCCTCCTCCAGCATGGAGGCGTTCATCACCGTACCGGGGGTGACAATGCGGATGATGTCCCGGTCCACCAGCCCCTTGGCGGCGGCCGGGTCCTCCATCTGCTCGCAGATGGCGATTTTATACCCCTTGGCGATGAGCCGGGCGATATAGGCGTCGGCGGAGTGGTAGGGCACCCCGCACATGGGGGTGCGCTGCTCCGCAGGCTTGTTCCGGTCCCGGGTGGTGAGGGTGAGGTCCAGCTCGGCGGACACCAGCTTGGCGTCCTCCTGGAACATCTCGTAAAAATCCCCCAGCCGGAAAAACAGGATACAGTCCGGGTGGAGCTGCTTCATCTTCACATATTGCTTCATCATGGGGGTCAGTTCCGACGGCATAGCGGTTCTCCTGTTCTAAGCATTGAAATGGGGGGCGGGCCTTATTCCGCCGGCTCCCCGGTAAGGGACCACTTGTTGGCCCCGGTTATTTTTACATTCACAAACTGTCCGATCAGGGACTCATCCCCCGTCAGCCGCACCAGCCGGTTACCGGGGGTGCGGGCGGTGAGACCCTTGTCGTCGGCGCCGTCCACCAGACAGCGCACCGTCCTGCCGATATAGGCCGCGTGCTTTTCCTCGGAAATCTGGTCCTGCCGCTCCACCAGCCGCTGGAACCAGGCCGCCTTTTCCTCCTTGGAGACCGGGTCCTCCATGCTGGCGGCGGGGGTGCCCACCCGGGGGGAGTAGATAAACGTGAACAGGGCGTCAAAGCGCACCTCGTCCAGCAGGGTCATGGTCTGCGCAAAGTCCTCGGCGGTTTCCCCGGGAAATCCCACGATCACGTCGGAGGTGATGACCACGTCGGGGATGGCCTCACGGAGCCGGCGCACCTTGTCCAGATAGCCCGCCCGGTCATACACCCGGTTCATGGCCTTGAGCACCCTGTCGCTGCCCGCCTGGAAGGGCAGGTGGAAACAGGGGGCGATCTTGGGGGAGGCGGCCATGGTGTCAAAGAGCTTCTGGGAGGCGTCCTTGGGGTGGCTGGTCATGAAGCGCAGCAGGAAGTCCCCGGGGATCTGGGCGGCCGCCTTCAAAAGGTCGGCGAAGTCCATGGGCTCCTCCAGGTCCTTGCCATAGGAGTTGACGTTCTGGCCCAGCAGGGTGATGTCCTTGTACCCCTCCGCCGCCAGGCCCCGGATCTCCTCCAGGATCACCTCCGGCCGGCGGGAGCGCTCCCGGCCCCGGACGTAGGGCACGATGCAGTAGGTGCAGAAGTTGTTGCAGCCGTACATGATGGACACCCAGGCCTTCACCCTGTCCTGCCGGGCCACCGGGATGCCCTCGGCGATGGAGCCGGGCTCGTCGGTGATGTCGAAGATGCGGCCCCGGCGGGTCACCAGCCGGTGCAGCAGCTCGGGGAACCGCCACAGGGCATGGGGGCCGAACACCAGGTCCACCTGGCGGTAGCTCTCCTTGATCTTCTGGGCCCGGTGGGGCTCCTGGGCCATGCAGCCGCACACGCAGATAAGCTGGCCGGGCTTGGCCCGCTTGGTATGGACCAGGGCCCCCACGTTGCCCAGCACCCGCATCTCGGCGTGCTCCCGGATGGCGCAGGTGTTGATGAGGATCAGGTCGGCCTGGGCCTCGCTGTCGGTAAATTCGTATCCCATCTCCCGCAGGTAGCCCCGCAGCCGCTCGGAGTC
>NHCFR00700__coassemble_1807_pt1 | contig 13371 bp, 10 predicted proteins | sample NHCFR00700__metabat2_low_PE_032 | metagenome-assembled genome bin NHCFR00700
TCTCCCGGGTGCGCTCGGTGACGGAGACCAGCATGATGTTCATGATGCCGATGCCACCCACCACCAGGGAAATGGCGGCGATGATCACCAGGATGGTCATAAGCACGCCCAGCATGGAGTCCATCATCTCCATCATCTCGGACATGGTCATCACCATGTATGCCCCTTCATCCTGATAGATGCGGTAGAGCATGCGCTCAATGACGCCCTTGGCGGCGGAGGAGGTGTCCTGGCTGGTGCTGGTGACCAGATAGGCCTGCATCCCGCCGCCGCCCATCTGACCGGCCAGCCCGTAGGGCAGATAGACCACGTCGTCCCCGCTGCCCTCGGTGGAGTCGGCCTTTTGGTCCAGCACGCCGATGACGGTATAGGGAATGCCGCCGATGGTGAGGGTCTGACCCAGGCCCTTGCCCTGGAACATATCCTGGTTCAGATAGTTGCCGATGACGCACACCTTCTGTTCCCGCGCCACGTCCACATAGCTGAGGAAGCGGCCCTCTTTCAGCTTTTCCCCGTTGACGGTCTGGTTCTTCTCCGGGTTGTACAGGGTCTCGCTGACGCCGTAGACGCTGGTGTGCTTATACTCGTCGGTGCCGTGGCGCACGGCGGCGGAGGCATTGAGATAGGGGGAGACGGAATCCAGGTACTGGGGATATTTCTCCACCAGCTGGTAAAAGTCCTCCGGCTCCACATCCCGGTTGTTGCCGCTGGGGTAGACGTAGACCTGGATGAGATTGACACCCACCTGTTCAAACTGGGCGTTCATGTACTGCTGCATGCCGTTGCCCAGGGAGACGATGATGATGACCGCCGCCACGCCGATGATAATACCCAGCATGGTGAGCAGGGCCCGCATTTTGCTGGTCAGCAGGCTTTTGATGGCCATGCGGAAGGACTGACCGATTTTCATACGTCCACCTCCTCCCGCTCCTCCTCGGGCTGGACCACCGCCTGGGGATCATGGGCGTCCCCGTCGTAGATGATCCTGCCGTCCTGAAGGCGGACGATACGCTTGGCTTTCACGGCAATGGAGTTGTCGTGGGTGATGAGTACCACTGTGTCCCCCTCGGCGTTGAGCTTCTGGAGGAAGGCCAGCACCTCCCGGCCGGTGCGGGAGTCCAGGGCGCCGGTGGGCTCGTCGGCCAGGATCACCGACGGCTCGCCCGCCAGGGCCCGGGCGATGGACACCCGCTGCTGCTGGCCGCCGGAGAGCTGGCTGGGCAGGTTTTTGCACTTGTCCGCCAGGCCCACCCGCTCCAGGGCGGCCATGGCCCGCTCCCGCCGCCGGCTGGCGGACACCCCGGCGTAGAGCAGGGGGAGTTCCACATTCTCCAGCACGTTGAGCTTGGGAATCAGATTGTACTGCTGGAAGATAAAGCCCAGCATCTTGTTGCGCACCTCGGCCTGCTGGTCGTCGTCCATGGTGGACACGTCCACGCCCCCCAGGCGGTAAATGCCGGAGGTGGGCACATCCAGGCAGCCGATGATATTCATGGCGGTGGACTTGCCCGAGCCGGACTGGCCTACGATGGCCACAAACTCCCCCTGGTCCACCGTCAGGGAGACGCCGTCCAGGGCATGGACCGCCTCGTCCCCCATCTGGTAAATCTTATATACGTCCTTGAGTTCAATGAGATGTCCCATGGCTTACTCCATCCCCATTGCGCTCATGATGCTGGACCCCTGGGGACTGAGGGCCACCACCACGTCGCCCTCCTCCAGACCGTCCACAATTTCGATGTAGTTGTCGTCGTTGCGGCCCAGGGTCACCTGCCGCTGCTCGGTGGCGGAGAGGTTGGCGATCAGCCCGTTCTCATCCAGGCAGCCGGGGAGGGCCACCAGCACGGTCTCGCCCCGCTCCACCGCCTCCACCGGCAGGGTGAGCACGCTGCCCGCCTCCTCCACGATGATCTTGGCGGACACATTCATACCGGGGTAGAGCTCCTCCGGAGCCCCGTTCACCTTGACGGTCACCGGATAGCTGGTGTTGCCGTTGACGGTGGTGCCGTTGATGTTCACCTTATCCACCACGCCGGTAAAGCTCTGGCTGTCCAGGGCGTCGGCGGTGATCTCCACCTTCTGGCCCACCTGGATCTTGCTGATATCCCGCTCGTCAATGGCCATGTCGAAGGTGAGCTGGGAGCGGTCGTAGATCACCGCGGGGTAGGTCACGGTGGAGCCGCTGGCGCTCATGCCGCTGATATTGTCCCCCACGTCCAGGTTCTTCTCAATGACCTCTCCGGTGATGGTGGAGGTGATGGTGTAGTCCTCCAGCTTCTCCTGGGCGTTTTGCAGGGAGAGCTGGGCGTTTTCCAGAGAAATGCGGGCGTTTTCAATCTGGGTCTTCAGGTCGGCCTCCGAGATGACTCCGATGATCTGCCCCTTGCTGACCCGGTCCCCCTCCTTCACCGAGAGGGTATCCAGATCGCCGGCGGCCTTGGCGGTGATCTGGTCGGAGGAGGCGTAGGCGAAGGTGCCGCCGGAGGCGCAGGCCGTCCCGTTCACGCTAGCGGAGCCCTGGCTGGCGTCGGAGAGCACGCCGGGGTTATTCACCAGGATGGTCACCTGCCGCACCAGGGTGCCGCCGGGGCCCACCTCGTCGGTGGCGGCGATCTCGTCCACGGTGCCGGGGATGGTCTCCGCCGTGCCGGTGACGCTGACGGTGGCCGTCTGGCCGATGTAGAAGCTCTGGGCGTCGGCGGAGTGGAAGGGTACCTTCAGCTTCATGTGGTCCCGGTCCAGCACGTCGGCCACCACGGTGCCCACTGTGACGCTGTCTCCCTGGTCCACGTAGAGCTTGGTGATGATTCCGGCGTCCTCCGCCTTCACGTTCCGGTCCTTCTGGTTGTCGCTCTGGGTTTTCAGCAGATCGTCCAGGGCCAGCTGGGCGGAGCGGACGTTGAGCTGCAGCTGCTCAATGTTGCTCTCCAGGTCCCGGGCGTCGATGCGGAAGAGCACGTCTCCCTTCTGCACCGTCTGTCCCTCCTCAAAGGGGGCCTCCAGGATCTCTCCGCTGATGAGAGTGGTGACCTTGTAGGCCTGGAGGGGTTCAATGGTGCCGGTACCGGAGACCGATACCGTCATGTCCCGCACCTGCGCCGTATAGGGCAGATAGGCGCTGCTGATAATCTGCTGTCCGGCCCCCATGCACCGGGAGAACAGGAACACGATGAGGGCCACCGCCACCAGGATAATGACCAGGCGTTTGACCCACTTGCGCTTTTTCTTGGGTGCTTTGAATTTGGGGACCTCCTTCACCGGTTGGCTCGACGGCGCGGCGGTCTCAGCAGATTTGGTCTGGGTTGCTTCCATACTGGTTTCTCCTTATTCAAAATTGTGTTCATTGTACGCCCAGGCTGGCGGCTCTGTCAACCTGGTAGCATCATATCAGCCTTGTATGTAAGGCATTATCAAGGAAGAATTAAATTTTCCTTAAAAGTAACATATACCCTCTTCCTGGTGGAAGGTCAAGAAAATTTTTCATGCTTTCGGGTATATCCCCCCGCCAGGTTGTCCACAATAGGCTCGGAGGTGCTAAACAGCATGAAAAGACCGTTTTATCAGCGCGTCGGTGATTTCATCGAGGGGAAGGGGTTTTACATCGTCCTGCTCCTCTGCGTGGCCGCCATCGGCGTTTCCGGCTGGTTCCTGTATTCCTCCTTTGCCAGGAGCTCGGAGGAGCTGGCCGCCGGAGGTCCCGCCAAGATCACCGTCACACCCACGCCCATGGCCACCGTCCAGGCGGCCATAACCGCCAAGCCGTCCGCCGCCCCGCCGGCCACGGCCACACCCAGGCCTGCCGCCACGCCCAAGCCGTCGGCGACCCCGGCGGCTACGCCCAAGCCCGCCGCCACACCCGCCGCCGCGCCCACGTCCTACCTGTGGCCGGTACAGGGTGAGGTCATCACCGACTACACCGTGGACGCCCTGGCCTACGATCCCACCATGGCCGACTGGCGCACCCACACCGGGGTGGATATCGCCGCCAGCGCCGGCACCGAGGTGCGCTCTGTCGCCTCCGGCACGGTCAGCGACGTCTCCTCCGACGTGATGATGGGCACCACCGTGGTGGTGGACCACGGCGGCGGGGTCACCAGCGTGTACGCCAATCTGGCCTCCGTGCCCACGGTGGAGGTGGGAGACGCGGTCTCCACCGGCGACATCCTGGGCAGCGTGGGCAATACCGCCATCGCCGAGAGCGCCCTGCCCGACCATCTCCACTTCAGCCTGGAGCGGGATGGCAGCCCGGTGAATCCCCTGGATTACCTGAACAACTGATTGCTTCTTTCCCTTTCCTCTCTCTATAACGGCAGGAGGCGCTCCCTTGGGGAGCGCCTCCTGCCGCTTTTCCTATCGCCGGGTAAGCTTGATGACCAGGGCGGTGCGGTCATCCGCCGCCCCCACCTGCCGCTGGCTCTCCTCCAGCAGGGCCTCCGCCAGCTCTCGGGGGCTGCCGCCGGAAAAGGCGGTCATCTGGTCCCGTACCCACTGGTCCGGCCCGCCGCCGGTCACCCCGTCGGTGACCAGCAGCACCCAGTCCCCCGCCTCCAGCCGGAGCTGACTCACATCGGGAGCGCCCCCCTCGCCCCCCGCCAGCCCGGCGGGGAGGGAGGCGCCGGTGAGCCGGCTGACGCCGCCGCCCTTCCTTACATAGGTGGGGGCGGCGCCGTACTTATAGACCGCCGCATCTCCGGTGAACAGGTCCACCCGCAGCAGATCCACCGTGGTGAAGCCGATCTCCTCCTCCCCCCGGAGGGCCAGCGCGGCGCTGATGGTCTGCAATGCGTTTTCCGGCCGCACTCCTGCCTTGAGAAACTGCTCCAGCAGGCGCACCGCCAGCGCGCTCTCTCGCTGGGCCAGCCGGCCGGAGCCCATACCGTCGCAAAGCAGCACGTAGAGAGCTCCGTCGTCGTGCTTGAACCAGGCCCCGGTATCCCCGGAGACCATCTGCCCGTCCTTCCGCCGGCAGGCCGCTCCGGCCACCGCCATCAGCGGCTCGCTCTGCACCAGAACCAACCTGTCCCGCCGCTCCCCCTCCACGACGCGCAGAGGGAAATTCACCAACCTGGACAGCTTTTCCATTCCCTCCTTCTGCCGCAGGGGGCTCAGGCCGGCCCCCTCCAGCTCCAGGCGGAGGTGGCCCGCCTCGTCGTAGTAGGCCGCCAGCTGGCATTCGATACCCTGGGCGGTCAGATACTGGCGCAGCCGCTTTTCCCGCACCGGATCCGGCACCAGTTCCGCCCCCAGCTCGGCCGCCGCGGCTCCCAGCACCTGGGCCAGCTCCCCATACTGGCGGCACACCGCCGCCCGGTTCTCCTGCAGGCGGCTGCGGTACTGCCGCCGGTAGAGCAGAGCGGACACCTCTTCATTGGCCGCCTCCAGAAATTCCGGGAACTTGACGCAGCGGTTGGCAAAATAGGCGGGGAAATCGCCCCCCTCCCCCTTGCCCCGCTCCAGCATGGCGGGAAGGGCGTCGTTGAGGGCGTTGAAGGTAGAGACATAGTCCCGCTGCCAGCAGGAGGCCTGCAGGGCACAGCGCTTGCACACCCGGTCGGCGGCCCGGTCAAATACCACGGCGGCGTCTGCATCGTTGGGCCGCCCCGGCCGCAGGGTGGCGCGCATGGACTGGTAGAGCTCCTTGAAGGCCCCGGCGGTCTCCTCCAGCCGGTTCCGGACGTAGGCCCGGGCCCGCTCCCGGGTATCCTGCCTGGGCTGGGGAGCCACCAGAGCTCCCACCTGCCGCAGGGCCTTCTGGGGGAGCACCAGGAAGATCACCGAGGCGATGAACACCTCGTAAAGCAGCGCGATATGTAGCCCACTCTCCCAGGTCCACAGCACCGTCAGGCCGTTGGTCAGCACATAGGCCAGGGCGGCCGCCAGCCGGCCCTGCCGGTGGAAGGCCCCCGCCATCACCCCGGACAGGGCGTAGGCCATGGAGTAAAAGGGCATGCCCCCGGCGGCCAGATCCATGGCCAGCCCGGCGGCCACCCCCACCGTGGCCCCCACGCCGATGCCCCCCTGACTGGCCGTGACCATCACCGCCAGGGCGGCGGTCAGCCGCCCCACCGACAGCTGGCCGGGCAGGGTCAGGTTGGCCAGGGTGAGCATCAGCGTCCCCGCCAGCAGCAGCAGGCTCACCGTCTGCCGGGGGGTAAGCCCCTCCTCCTCCCGCTTTTCCGTCCAGGGGGTAAAGGCGATGCGGTAAAAGTACACTGACGCCCCGCACAGCAGCAGCTCGGTACCGAAAAACACCAGGTTTTCCCTGGTCCACCCCTGGTCGGAGAGGTAGACAAAGCCGGTGATCCCGTCCATGGCGGCGGCGGCCAGGGGCATAAACCAGGTCTTTTTGTAGGCCTTTACGTCAAAAAAGGCAAAGGCCACCGAAAAAGCCAGAATACAGGCCGCCGTGTACCGCAGGCCCTCGGCAAAGCCCTGCATGGTGAGATAGCCGAAGCAGGCCCCCAGCAGGGCGCAGAATCCGTCCAGCCCCGAGCCGGAGGCCCCCACCAGACCCAGCGCGAAGGGGGCGTATCCGCCAAAAATCTCCGCCCCCGCCAGCAGCGCCCCCAGCAGGAACCGGATGGCGCACTCCGCCGTCCGCACCAGCACCGGGGCCCGAAATACCACCTTCCCCGTCTCCCGGGCCTCTTCCCGCAGCCGGGCCGCTTTGGTCTTCAGCTTTTCCTTTGTCGCCATGGTCCCTGTCTCCTTTGTTTGGGGCTTGTCCGCCCAGTGTGTCAGAGACAGTATATTCCACATTCTGGAAAAATCACGTCGGAACCCGGCGCACTTTGATTCGCAGAAAAGATCGAATAGAATCCTTTTTATTTTAATATTTTTATATAAATTCCAATTATATTTCACTTTCTATGCGATTTATTAAGGGATCCAATTTTTCCCTTCTCCACTTGCCGCCAATTATAATTTCCTATTATTTACAATTTAAGTCTCCCATGGTACCCTTTTTGATACAGGACCTGTATCCATGCTGTACCCACCAGAGCCGGATGGCCACCGGCCATGTGGGCAGGAAATATATAAAAATGAGGTGTTTTTATGAGTGACAACGCCGTATTGGATCCCTGCGTGGTAGACGAGCATCTGATTCGTGATGCAAACGCTGTGCTGGAAAAAATCACTGTGGCCGATGCGCCCCTTACGCTGCTTCGGAGTATCGCCCCGAATATGAATCTGCTCTCCGAAAACCAGTCCAGCACTCCCCGGGGCCTGATCCTTTCGGTGGACAACATCAAGCACATCAAGCAATATGTGGCCTATGGCAAGTCTCTCATCTGTGATGCGCAGCAGCTCCAGTCAACCATGAAGTACCCTGCGGATTTTGACGCCAAAAAATATCCCAATCTGGCCCCTGAGGCCGTCGCCAGCCTTTACCACAACATCCAGGTACACTGTGAGGAATGGAGCGACCTGGAGGCCAACATCAAGCGACAGGGCGCGGGGCTGGAGGGGTATGCCACCGACTTTCTCACCACTGGTTCCATAGTTCTGCAGTCTATCAACCAGCTTCCCCTCCTCGCCAAGCTCAAAACCACCTTGGAGCAGTTCTGCCAGCTGGACACCACCCAGTATACCATCCAGGGAGAGGACGACAAAGAGATCCTGGTGGGGATTGGAGCTCTGCTGGACCGCCTGAAGCAGGACGCGGAGTCCCGACTGGCAGCCACCCAGACTCTGTCCGACCGGCTGGGCAACTACCGCAAGCAGCTGGATAACGAACTTTTGAGCCAGCTGGCCAGAATGAAATCGGACATCGACGCCCTGATGGCCTCCGACCAGCGCGCTGATCTGCTCAAGCAGGTAAAGGCTCTGGATGACGAAATTGACAGCCTGGGCAAGCAGTACGACAAGCTGGTGGGCTACTCCTTTACCGGCTCTGCCGGCATGGTCCTCCCGCCGCTGGGTGTGATCTCCTGGGCAATCACCGGCGGTTATTTCGGCGCCAAGGCGGAGAAGATCCGCAAAAAGCGCAACCAACGCAGCACCGAACGCGACGCCATCTCCGCGGCACTGGCAAAGGAGGATGCCCTGGCCGGCATGGTGGCCCGGGCCGCCAGCCAGTCCGACCTGGCCAAGACCGTTCTGCACGACGCCCTTACCGGCATTAAAAATCTGGAGGCTCTCTGGGCCTGCATCCTGCAGTATATAGAGGACGCAAAGAAGCAGCTGGAGCAGGTTGATACCATCCACAGCCTGCTGATCTTCCAAAATAATTTCCAGACCGCCATGGCCGCCTGGTCTGAGGTCAGAGGGATCACCAAGTCCATGGTGGACGTGTTCCAGCAGGCCGAGGCTGAGCTCAATGAAACGAGTGCGGGGTGCTGAGATGGAATTTCAGGAATATCAACTGGATCAAAAGCTGCTGCGCCACACCTACCAGGACATTACTTCCTTTGCCGAAAACAGCCACAGTCAGGACCCCACCATCGGCGCGCTGCTGAAGAACGGGGCTATGATAAAAAAGCGGCTGTCCGTTCTGGAGGATCTGTGCAAAACCTCCCTGCCCAGACTCCTGGCCCACGCCAGGGACATGAGGACCCTGACCGCGCCGGATACGCTGCAAGAGGTGCTTCAGCTCTTGTCAGAGGGTACGCTGCCTCCGGAGGAGCTGGAGGCGGTGAAGGGGGAGGCGGAGCAGCTGAATACCCGGCGGCTCCAGGCCTGCGACAGCATCCTTTACGGGACGGACGGCGGCACGCCGGGTCTGCTGTCCTTCTTAAACCAGCTGCGGGACCAGTGCTACCCCATTTCCCAGTCCGACCTGGCCAAGCATGTCATCGACGTCTACCACAACAAGCGCAAGCGGCTTCAGCAGCTGACCGCCTGGAGCCAAAACACGCTGCTTCCGCTCATCGAGGATCTGCAAAGCCAGCTCAACGGCATCGACTCCGCCATGGCCACCTACCTGGACAAAAACTTCTTTGACGATGTGCTGGCCATTCTGCCGGACAGCTCCACGCTGTCCGACCTGGGCACCCGGACGGACACCTCCCTGTTCTCCACCGCCCCGGCTACCACCCGCACGGTGCCAGACGCCAACAGGCAGACTGCGTCCACCACCCAGAATGCCGCCACCCAGACCAATACGCAGAGCACGCCCCCATCCAATGTCCCCACCATCATTCAACTGGGAGGCGGCGGGAATGACAGCGCCCCGGCGGGGGATCTGAGCGCCGCCACACCGGAGGCAGTGGCGCTGAAGGCCTCTTACGAGGCTCTGAAAAACGTCCTGAACTACCTCAGCGGCAGCGTGACCTTCGCCCGGTATGTGGAGGAGCGGGCCCAGCTGCGGGAGCAGCTGGACCAGCTGACCCAGCGGTATCAGGAGGCCATGGAGCAATACCGCTGCGTGGCCTCCGACCTGGAGGCGCTGGACTCCATCCGGGTTCTGCTGGACCACGCCTCCCTCTATGTGGGCGCCCTTCTCCTGCTGGAGTCCTCGCTGCATGGCTATTTTGACGCGCTCCAGTCCCTCCGCCCCTGTCCGGAGGATTTTCAGCAGGTGCTGGAGCTGTATATCGCCTATCTGGACCGTCTGGAGCTGTGCTGGAGATAGTCCTATATTATAAAAAATCTGCCGGGACGGCTGTGTCCCGGCAGATTTTTTCAGTTTTTCGGGCGCAGCTGCCAGAACAGCACCGCCCCGGCGGCGGCCACATTGAGGGAGTCCACCCCATGGCACATGGGGATCACGGCGGTGTAGTCGCACTGGGCAATGGTATCGTTGGACAGGCCGTCCCCCTCCGCCCCCAGCACCACCGCCAGCTTGTCCTGGGCGGCCAGCTCCGGGTGGTCGATGGGGATAGCGTCCTCCCGCAGGGCCATGGCTACTGTTCGAAAGCCCATGGCCTTCAGCCGGGACAGGCCGGGCTGGGGCCACTGGCTCCCGTCCTCCCCAAGCCAGGTCCAGGGGATCTGAAAGACGGTGCCCATGCTCACCCGGACTGACCGCCGGTAGAAGGGGTCGCAGCAGGTGGGGGTGACCAGCACCCCGTCCATCCCCAGGGCGGCGGCGGAGCGGAAGATGGCCCCCACATTGGTGGCGTCGGTGATGTGCTCCAGCACCGCCACCCGGCGGGCCGTCCGGCACAGCTCCTCCACCCCGGGCAGGGCGGGACGCACCATGGCGGCCAGCATCCCCCGGGTCAGGGCGTAGCCGGTGAGCCCGGCCAGCACCTCCCGCCGGGCGGTGTAGATGGGCACGTCCGCCCAATGGCCCGCCAGCAGCCGGAGGAAGCCCTCCACCTGCCGCTCCTCCATCAAAAAGGAGACGGGCCGGCAGCCGGCCTCCAGGGCGTGGCCGATCACCTTGCCGCTCTCGGCGATAAACAGCTCCCCCTCCTTCCGGCGGCGCAGCTGGGCGTGGGTCAGGTCGGCGTACACCTCCAGTTCGGGGGCTTTGGGGTCGCGAATCTCAATCAGCCGGGCCATGCATTCCTTCATCCTTCCTGTTTTTCCACCTGCTCACCGCTCCGGCCCCAGAACGGCCGCCACGGCCTCCGCCGGGGTGTGAAAGTGGTAGTCCGCCGGGAGGGACGGGTCTGCCCCCTTCCCCCACAGGGCCAGGGCGCCGTGGATCCCCGCCGCCCGGCAGCATTTCATATCCGAGGCGCTGTCCCCGATCATCAGGACCTGATCCCGTGCCGCCCCGGTGAGGGCGCAGAACCGCTCCACCGGCTCCGGGTCGGGCTTGGGCCGCTGGGTGTCGTCGGCACAGACCACCGTTTCAAAATACTTCCCCAAGCCCAGGGGCACCATATCCCGCCGGTAGGCCTCCCGGGTTCTGGCGGTGACAACGCCCAGACCCACCCCGGCATCCCGCAGCCGGGTCAGCGCCTCCTCCACGCCGGGAAATATGCTGACCCTGTCCCGATAGGCGTAGGTGAGCTGGTTCCAGCGCTGCCGCACCTCCTCCTGGTCCTTCTCGGGAATACCCAGATGGCGCACCGTCTCCTTGGCGGGCATCACCATGGCAAACCACAGCTCCTCCCGATTTCGCTCCACGCCGTATTTTTCCCGCAAGGCCTGGATGAGAGAACACATCAGCTCCTCTTCGGTGTCCAGCATGGTGTTGTCGATATCCCAGATCACATGGGTATACTTCATGGCGTCCCGCTCAGCTCCTTTTCCAAGGCGTCCAGGAAGGCCCCGGCGTCCGCCTGGATGCCCAGGTCGGCGTTCCAGAAGATCATGGCGTTGGGGTCATTGTCCACCGCCGCCAGACGCTCCGCCCGGACCCCCGCCAGAAAGGGCCCGCTGCCGGAGGCCCCCACCGTCACCATCCACCGGGGGGAGACCTGGTGGCCGGACTGGCCGATAAGCCGTTCCATCTCCGCCCAGGTGTTCATCACCGCCGGCCGGGTGGCCCCCGCCTGGGCCCCCAGGGCGGCGGCGCAGGCCGCCAGGCGCTGGAAGTTCTGCTTCCCGCCGATTCCACGGCCTGCGGCCAGAATTCCGGCGGCATTCTCCAGCGTCTCAGTCCCCGGCGCGCCCCGGCCGGCCACCGTCACCACCGCGGGCGTCCGCAGGCGGTAGACCGCCTGCAGGTTGGAGTTGTACGCCCCTCGCCGGGCCAGCAGGCCGGATTCCTCCCGCCACAGCTCTCTGACCTGGAAGAGGCAGCTTCCGCCCAGCCGCCGGGCCAGCCCGGCGGCCAGGCCCCGGGCCTCGCCGCCGTCCTCCAGCACCAGCAGGTCGGGTCGCTCGGCCCCATACCGGCAGGCCGCCTGCTCCAGAAAGTCCGGGCGGTCCAGGACCCAGTTGACGGTCTCCGTCCCGTCCTCCGCCGCCGCAAAGGGGATGGTCAGGGGGCAATGCTTCTCCCCCGCCAGATACAGTATGGCTGTTTTCATCCTCCGCGCCTCCTCAACCGTCGCTCTCCCGGAGCCACGCCAGCAGTCCGGCGGCCTGCTCCTCCACGGTGCCCTCCAAAAACCGGCACTTTTCCCGTTTGGGCGGGGCCTCCAGGCGTTCCAGGGTCACGCCGTCCGTCCCCGTCTGGGGGCACTCCGCCGGTTCCACCAGCACCTCCCGGGTTCTGGCGGCCAGCTTCTCCTTCAGGGTGGGCAGACGCAGAAAGCAGTCCGGCACATTGTCCAGGATCACCACGGTTCCCCGTTTCAGCTCCCGGACCGTCCCGTCCACGCACACCGCCTGGGCCAGGGCCTCCCCGCCGGACCGGCAGGCGTTCAGCGCCACCACGCCGGGTACGCAGGGCGCCTCCAGCTCCTGGGCCAGCAGATAGGGCACCATGCCGCTGTCCCCCGGGCCGGTCTGCCGGCCGCACAGGATCAGCTCCGCCGGATTTTGGCGGAAGTAGGCCGCCAGATAGCCCGCCGTCCGCTCCGGCCGGAAATCCAGCTCGGTCCGCGCCTCGGCGGGGGGCAGGGCGGTCACCTGGGAAAAGCCCACCGCGTACAGCCCCTTCAGCAGCCCGGTCGCCTCCCCCACGCTCACCGCCCGCAGCTCCGCGCCGGGGTCCTGCTCCTTCAGCCGCAGGGCCAGCTCCAGGGCCGTCTCGTCAAAGCAGCCGAAGCAGTCCCGGACGTAGGAGATATCCGGATGGCCGCCCTCCACGGCCTGCCACTCCTTGGCGGGCACCATGTCGTAGTCCGGCACCGTTTTTACACATACCGCGATGTCCATACGCGCTCCCCCTCTCCCGGACGGGCCGCCTCCACCGGGCTCCCGTCCGCCGTCCGGCACTTGCCCCTGCCGAACTCCCGGTGGGGCATGCCTCCCATCCGCCGTCCCACCTCCAGCAGGGCGGCGGCGGTCTCCCGCTGCCGGGCATACTCGTCCTCATTTTCATAAAACAGGTGTACATGCACATGGCCCGCCGCCCCGTGTCCCCAGGCCGCCCACGACCCGGCCGCCTGGCGGCGGCACTCTGCCACAAAGGGCTCGATCCCCTGGGGGAAGGCCAGATCCAACAGCAGCGGGGGCCGCCCCACCGCTGCGGCGGCCATGCGGGCCTTTCCGGCGGCCGTCTCGTTGAGCAGGTGCCGCAGGGTCAGCAGCCGCTCCCGCTCTCTGGGGCTGTCCCCCATCAGCACCCCGTCTACGTCGCAGCCGCACTCCTCCAGCAGGCCCAGCAGCTCCTCCAGGCCGTTGAGTGCCTCCTCCTCCCCGGGGGCGGTAAACTCCAGCAGCAGGGTGTCCGCCCGCTGCAGGCCGGATACCCCCGCCTTGGCCAGAGCCTCGGCGTTTTCGCTCAGCAGGTCCAGGGCCTCCACCCCTAGCCACTCCGCCATGGACAGGCGCAGGCCGGTGAGTTCGCCTTTCCGCTCCAGAAAGCGGCTGACGCCGCTCAGCTCCCCGAATGGGCACAGCAGCACGCCGGTGTGGGCGGGC
>NHCFR00700__coassemble_1811_pt1 | contig 13319 bp, 8 predicted proteins | sample NHCFR00700__metabat2_low_PE_032 | metagenome-assembled genome bin NHCFR00700
TGTGCATCTTTGAGTACATCTACTTCGCCCGGCCCGACTCGGTGCTCTGCGGCCAGTCGGTCCACCAGGCCCGGCGCAACGCCGGCCGCCTGCTGGCCCAGGCCTACCCCGTGGAGGCCGACGTGGTCATCGGCGTGCCCGACTCCGGCCTGGACGCCGCCATGGGCTACGCCCAGGAGTCCGGCATCCCCTACGGGGTGGGCCTGGTGAAGAACCGCTACATCGGCCGCACCTTCATCACCCCCGGCCAGCAGAGCCGGGAGCAGGCGGTGCGCATCAAGCTGGGTCCCCTGAAAAGCTGCGTGGAGGGCCGGCGGGTGGTGATGATCGACGACTCCATCGTCCGGGGCACCACCTCCCGGCAGATCGTCACCCTCCTTCGGGAGGCCGGGGCCACGGAGATCCACATGCGCTCCTCCGCGCCTCCCTTCATCGCCCCCTGCCACTTTGGCACCGACATCCCCGACCGGGAAAACCTCATCGCCTGCCGTTACTCCGTGGAGGAGATCCGCCAGCTCATCGGGGCGGACAGCCTGGGCTTCCTCAGCCTGGAGGACCTCCACCGCATCGCCCCCGACGCCGCCTGCGGCTTCTGTGACGGCTGCTTTACCGGCACCTACCCCCTGAACTGTACCTAATTTGTAACCAAAAATGCCTTGACAAAGCGAGGTTACAGTTGTACCCTGAGAGTGTGAAGGGTACAACTGTAACCTCTATTTTGTCTGGAGGGAGCAACATGGCGGAATTTCTGCATACTCTGCTGGTGCTGACGGCGCTGGGGTCGGTCCTCACCGGCCTGCTGCTGCTGTCCCGGCCCCTGATCAGGAGCAAGACCGTATTTTACTATCTCTGGCTGCTGGTGCTGGTCCGGCTGTGCCTGCCGGTGGGGGTGACCATCCCCCTGCCCGCCCGGGCGCCGGAGACGCCGGTTCAGACTGTCGTCCAGCAGCAGCCTGCGGCCCGGCCCGTCCAGCCGGAGCAGGTCCAGCGCCCCGACGGCCAGGGGGAGACGGCGGAGCCTCAGACCCGGCCGGAGATCCAGACGGACCGGCCCGCCGCCAGCTGGCGGGGCGTGCTCACCAGTCCGGTTCTGTGGTCTGCCCTATGGGGCGTGGGGGCGGCCTTCTGCCTGGGACGGCAGGTGGTGGGCTACCGCCGGTTTGCCAGGCTGGTCAGGGAGAGCGGAACATACCCGGAGCCGGGGGCCCTGGCTCTGTTGTCCACCCTGGACCCGTCGGGCCGGGTGGGGTTGACGGTGTGCCCCTACGTGTCCACTCCCATGCTGCTGGGGGTAATCCGGCCCACCATTGTGCTGCCCTGTGAGGTGGAGGGGGACCGGCTGGGGGATATCCTGGCCCATGAGCTCACCCACGCCCGGCGGCAGGACCTGCTCTATAAATGGTTTGCCGTGGCGGTGACCAGCGTTCACTGGTTCAATCCCCTGATGGTGGTGGTGCGGCGGCAACTGAACCGGGCCTGTGAGCTGTCCTGCGACGAGACGGTGGTGAAGCGCCTGGACGCCGCCGGGCGGCGGCACTATGGAGAGACCCTGCTGGCCATGGCGGCGGGGCAATCCACCAGAAGCCTGCTGGCCGTTACCCTGAGTGAGGAGAAGAAACATCTGAAGGAGCGGCTGGTGGGGGTGATGAAATACCAAAAGCAGGGTCCGGCGGCGCTGGCCCTCACCCTGGCGCTGGCGGTGGCCCTCACCGGCTGTGCTGCCATTTGGGGGGCGCAGCCCGCTCCCTCCGCCGGGGAAGAACCGGACCCGGCGGCCCTGCTGGACGACCCGGTTCTGTACGACCTGTCCAACGGTCTGACGGCAGCCCTCCCCGCCGACCTGGACGGCCAGCTGCTGGTGGATACCCCGGAGAGTGGCGAGATCTTCTTCTCGGTGTTTGAGCGGCGCAGCTATGAGGCGGGGGGCGGCGGCGGAACCGAGGGGATGGGCTGGCTCTTTTCCATTGCCCGCTATGACCAGCCCGCCTTTGAACTGAGCCTCGCCGAGGACAACAGCGGCCGGAGCTTCTTTGCCCGGAAAGACGGCTGGTACTACGCCTGCCTCACCCCCACCGACGTGCGGTTCTACTCCGAGTCGGAGCCGGAGGAGCAGGCCCGGGAGGAGATCCAGTGGCGGGCGCTGCTTCTGCGGCTGCCGGAGGGGATTTTGCCCGATTTTATGGCCCGCAACGGCCTGGAGCCCTTTACCAGCAGCGACTACGCCAACGACGACGGCAGCCTGTGGGACGGCAAGCACTACTATATCCGCTACCACACCCCCGACTGGAGCGAGTCCATTACCATGCTCCTCTCCCAGCCCGCCAGACAGGGGACGGGGGGCATCTGGTGTGTGGAGGGGTATTTCAACAACCACATCGGCGGCGCTATCACCACCATTCCCCGGGATACCGGCATGACCATTTCGGACTACTATGCCCAGCTTCAGTCCCAGGCCGACCGGGGCGAGGGTGGCGAACTCCTCACCCCGGAGGGGGCGGCCCTGGACTGGCTGGCCTCCCGGTATGACGGGGTGACCGCCGATCAGCTCACCCGGCTGGAGGGGGAGCCCGCCTGGGACCTGTGGTTCCGGGAGCTGAGCCCCATTTTGAGCGAGGCCCTGACGGTGGGCACCCAGGTGTATGTGGATGGCCAGCCAACTCAGATGGAAAATGTGACGGGAGAGCCGCCCTATCAGCCCACCCTGTATACCCGGCTGTGGGTCAAAGCGGAGGACCCCGGCCCCCTCAACGGCCCGGCGGTGCGGTATGACGCCGGAGAGAAGGGCGCGGTGATCTTCCTGGAGCAGGACGGCTTGGTGAGGTTGGAGCACGACGGCGAGATATCCTGGTACCGGGATGCCTACGACTACGAAAATACCTCCTATGAGGTGATGGCAGAACTTCTCCAGGCATGGAAGGAAGCCGAAGCGGCGGAAAAAGCCCCGGCGGCTGACGTGTATGGGGCTTTGGAGCGGGTATTTGACTACGACTACGATGTGGAGTTTTACGGCTTCAAAGAGCCGGGCAGCGGTCCCGGTACAGTCTTCGTCCGTCAGGCGGAGCTGCCCCAGCTCCGGGAGTGGCTGGCCGACTGCACCTGGGAAGAGGTGGCAGAGCTGCCTCAGGAGGACTTTGACTCCACCGACCCGCCCGCCGGGTGCTACTCTCTGTGGCTGGTGGGCAAGGGGAGTTTCACAATGGGCTGGGGCGCTCCCTATGTGAGCAGCCGCAACCAGTATTGGTACTGTACCCAGGGCTATGAGCAGCTGTACCAGCGGATGGCCGGCCTGTGGGCGGAAAAGCAGGCGGCGGGGTTCCCGTCCAACTTCCGGGGCTGGATCACTCAGGGAGGCGGCCAGCCGCTGCTCTGGATGGGTGAAGAAAAGCGGGGCTTCTCCGACTGGGAGGAGGTACTGGATCTGATGGACGCCATGACCTGGACGCCCGCCGATCCCGGCCAGGGCCAGGGGATTACCGCCAGTCCGGAGGACCGGTATGTAACCGTCACCGTCTACCCCGGGAACCTGGTGTATTATGATCTGGAAGGTCATGGGGGACCCTGGTCCTTCTGGTATCAGGGATCTGGGGAGACCGACCTGTATGACGTGCTGCTGGACCGCTGGGAGCGGGCCGAAGCGGCGTAAGGGGGGAACGGATATGAACAACGCGGAAGAAAAGATCACCGAGGCGGAGCTGGAGGTGATGGAGGTCCTGTGGGACGCGGGGGAGCCCCTTACCCTGGGGCAGATCAAGGAGGCCCTGTCGGAGAAGAACGGGGATACCACCAAGACCCTGCTGCGGCGGCTGTGCGCCAAGGGGGCGGTGGGCCAGGAGAAGCGGCAGGTGTACTGGTACACCCCCCTGGTGAGCCGGGAGGAGGTGCGGGGCAGCCGCACCAAAAGGCTCATCGACAGGCTGTACGCCGGTTCGGCCCGGAACATGGTGGCCGCCCTGGTGCAGGCCGACCAGCTGAACCAGGAGGACATCGCCCAGCTGCGGGCGCTGCTGGATGAGCTGAGCGAAGAACAGTAGAAAAACCGGGGCCGGGCGAAACATTGCCCGGCCCCGTTCTGCCTGCTGTTATTCCAGAGAGATGACCCAGTTCAGATCCCCGTAGGTGGCGGTATCCTGGGTGCGGACCATACCTCCTCCCAGGCCGTCCCACCAGGTATCGTGCTCGTAGACCAGCTGGAGGGCGCCGATCTCCACCGCCACGATAGCCTCCTCCACCCAGTCTGGGGCGGCGGCCAGCTGGACGTTCACATGGCCGGAGGTGTAGCTGCGGAAGCCCTCCCCTGCGTCGGGGTAGCGGGTTCCGGAGGCCCCGATGAAGGTGACTTGGTGATGGAACAGGGAGGCCCCCGTCAGCAGCAGCCCGTCCGCCGTCTCCTCCTGATGGGCGTACACCGACAGCTGCCGGCCGTCCTCGCTGACCAGTGCGGTCACCGTCCCCTCGGCAAAGGCGCGGCTGTCCGAGCGGGCGGCCTGGGCCTCCACGGGGGTGAGGGTCAGGGATCCGGTGCGGGAGCCGCCCCCCTCCAGGTCCAGCAGCTCATAGGTCAGCTCGGCGGGCATCTCCTCCGGCAGCTTGTAGAGGAAGGGCATATGGACCCGGGAGAGGTAGCCCTCCTCCCGCCAGGCTACCTCCGGCCCACAGTCCAGATCGGAGAGGGGAACCCACGGCTGGCCCTGGCACACGGACTCTGCATGGGGGATCCATTCGGAGTAGACCTGGTCCCCCTGCTCCAGGAGGACGCCCCCGGCGTACACCCGCAGGCTGCGGGTGGCCAGCTGATGGGCCTCCTCCTCCGTGCTCACCAGGTAGAGCTCCAGCAGCAGGTATTCCCCCTGGCTCACCCCGTCCAGCTGGCACTGCCAGTCCCCCTCGGTCCACCGGTCGGCCTCTGACACCACCATCACCGGCCCGGCGGAGGCCCCCGCGCCGGTGAAATAGCCGACCATCCACCGCACCCCGGCGGCCAGAGCCTGATAATTCACCGCCCCCAGCACCACCGCCAGGCAGAGGACCGCCGCCGCCAGCCGCCGCACCGGGACCCGCCGCCGGGCGGTTGTTTGCTCCGCCGCCGCCAGGGTGTCCTCCACCAGGACCCGGCTGGGACCGGCCCGGTCAAAGAGATTCCGATAGGTCTGTTCCGTCATAGTTCTTCCGCTCCTTTCCATGCGTCCCGCAGCAGGGCCCGCCCCCGGGAGAGCTGACTGCGGACAGTGCCGGGGCTGCGGCCCAGAATGGCCGCGATCTCCTCGGTGGCGTAGCCCTCGTAGTAGTAGAGGTGGAGTACCGCCCGGTATTTTTGGGGCAGTCCCTCCAGCAGCCCCAGCAGCTCCCCCTCCTCCGGATTCTGGGCGGGCAGGGCCTCCGACAGGGCCACCGTGTGCCGCCGCCAGAAGGAGCCGTGGAGCTTTTTGCAGCAGTTTACCGTCACCCGCAGCAGCCAGGCCTTCCGGTGCTCCTCCTCCCGAAAGACGGGGGCGGCGCGGAGGTAGCGGAGAAAGACCTCCTGAAACACGTCGTCGGCGTCGTGGCTGCTGTGGGTCTGGGCCAGGGCCAGGCGGTACACCATGTCTCCATAGCGTTCCATCACCTGCCGCAGGCCGGTTTCCTCTCCCATGGCGTTTCCCCCTTTCTGCCCCTAACACCCCTGAGGGGGCGGGATTGCTGCACGACGGGTAAAAAAAGCGGGCGGCCTCCAGGCCGCCCGCTCTGTCTATTCCACCGCCCGGACGTGGAGCACGTCCCCGTCCACCGAGAAGCGCACCTCCAGCCCGGCGAAGGCCATGCCGTACACCCGCTCCGGATCGTGCTGGTAGGAGGGCCGGGGGTCCCGGGACAGCACCCCCACCAGGGCCTCCCGCTTGTCCTCCGGCACCCGCTCCAGAAGCTCCGGGGGGAAATCCACCTCCAGCACCTTGCCCCCCACGTTGCCGGTAAAGCCCCCGGAAGCCTCCGGGTGGGAATCGGCGTAGGGGAGATAGGGCTTTATGTCCAGAATGGGGGTGCCGTCCATCAGATCCGCCCCCGCCACCACCAGCACATGACCCAGCTCCGGGTCCTTTTCCATGCCCACCAGACGCACGCAGGACAGGCCGATGGGGTTGGGCCGGAAGGGGGAGCGGGTGGCGAACACCCCCATGCGGGTATTGCCCCCAAGCCGGGGGGGCCGCACCGTGGGGGACCAGGTATCCCGCACCGCCTGGGAAAACTGCCAGATCAGCCACAGGTGGGAGAATTCCTCCAGCCCCCGCAGGGCGTCGGGGTTGCGGTAGTCCGGCTCAAAGACCACCGTAGCGCGCAAATCCTCCACCAGCCCGCTCTGCCGGGGAATGCCGAACTTGGTGGGAAAGTCGCTGCGGATACGGGCGATGATGTGCATGGGGATCATCTGTTTCGTTCCTCCTGTGCCTTTTTCAGGGCGGCCTCCACCGGCCGGGACTTTGTAGGCTTGTTGAGCTGTTTCAGCAGGGCGGCGATCTGCCCGGACACCTGCTCCACCTCCGCCTTGAAGGTGGTGGCCGACAGCCGCAGGGCTCCATGGCCCAGGATGATGAGCTGCTCCGCTCCGTCGGAGGTGGCCACCCGTACCCGGTGGTGTTTTCCGATCTCATAGGTGGCCCGCTCGATATAGGTGTCGGCGGTCTCAGCCTCTTTGGTATATACCACATAGATATTGTGGTATTTGTATATATCCTGAACGCTGCGGGGGACCTTGTAGGCGTCAAACACCAGGATCACCACGCACTTTTTAAACCCCTGGTAGTTGCTCAGCAGGTCCATCAGCATCTGCCGGGCGGCGTCCAGGTTGGTCTGGGCCACCTGTTTCAGTTCCTCCCAGGCGAAGATGATGTTGTATCCGTCCACCAGCAGGTACTCCGGCCCTCTGTTCTGGGTCTGGACGTTGTACTTTTTGTCGTCCAGGCTGGTGCGGGCGGGCTTGGGGGGCGGTGCAAAAGCCCGGCGCTCCACCTTGCCGTAGGTCCGCTCAAAGATGGCCAGCAGCTCCTTGTCCTGCTCCAGGGACAGCCCCCGGTCCATCGGGCGGGCGGGCGGGGGAGCGGGAGCCGCCTCCTCCGGCGGCGGGGCGTCCAGGGACAGGCCGCTGTCCACGTGGGCCATCTCCTTCACCTGATCCCATTTCACGTTGTACCCCGCCCCGTGGGCGCAGAACACCGAGCCGGTGGGGTTGTCCACGTCCCGCTCCGGGTCGTAGCCCATGGCCTCCACCACAGCCTGCTGGTCATGGCAGGGGAAGTAGCCCTTTAGGGAGCAGCTCAGCCGCCCCATGCCCCTGGTGTAGGCGGCCACCTCCCGGCCGTAGTCCCGCAGGCCCGCCACCGGAGCCGCCCCGGTGAGCACGGTGGTTTCCCCGGCGGTCTCCGGCGGGTCGCAGTCGCCCCCCATCCGCTGGATGTCGCTCATGGCCCGGCCCACCTGGGGGGCGGGCACCTCCAGCCGGAAGGCGTACCAGGGCTCCAGCAGAATGTTTTCCGCCTCCATCAGTCCCTGGCGCACCGCCCGGTAGGTGGCCTGCCGGAAGTCGCCCCCCTCGGTGTGCTTCAGGTGGGCCCGCCCCGCCAGCAGGGTGAGCTTCACGTCGGTAAGGGGGGAGCCGGTGAGCACCCCCGGATGGGCCCGCTCGGCCAGGTGGGTGAGGATGAGCTGCTGCCAGTTCCGGTCCAGCACGTCCTCCGGACAGGCGGTGGCCAGCTCCACGCCGCTGCCCCGCTCTCCCGGCTCGATGAGCAGATGCACCTCGGCGTAGTGCCGCAGAGGCTCGTAGTGGCCCACCCCGATGACGGGGGCGGCGATGGTCTCCCGGTACACGATGCCCCCCTGACCGAAGGATACCTCCAGGTCAAACCGCTCCCGGATCAGCCGCTGCAGGATCTCCAGCTGGACCTCCCCCATCAGCTGGGCGTGGATCTCCTGCAAGCGCTCATTCCACACCAGATGGAGCTGGGGGTCCTCCTCCTCCAGCTGGCGCAGCTTTTGCAGGGCGGTCACCGGGTCCTGGCCCTGGGGCAGCTCCACCCGGTAGGTGAGCACCGGCGTCAGGGCGGGGGGCGTTCCCTCCCCCTCAAATCCCAGGCCCTGGCCCGCGGCGGCGGCGCTCAGGCCGGTGACCGCCACGACGCTTCCCGCCGGGGCCTCTTCCGCCAGTTGGAATTTCCGGCCGGAGTACACCCGCAGCTGGTCGGCCTTGTCCTGCCAGCCGGGGCCCTCCAGCAGGGTCTTGACCTTTAAACTGCCGCCGGTAATTTTCATCCAGACCAGCCGGGCGCCCTGTTCGTCCCGGGAGATCTTGAAGATCCGGGCGCCGAAGTCGGTGGGGTACGCCGGCCGGGGGGCGTACTGCTCCAGCCCCTGGAGAAAGTCCGCCACCCCCTCCAGGCGTAGGGCCGAGCCGAACCAGCAGGGAAACAGTTTCCGCCGGGCGATGAGGGGGGTGAGGGCGGCGTCGGGCACCTCCCCCGTCTCCAGATAGTCCTCCAGCAGGCCCTCGTCGCACAATGCGGCCTGCTCGTACAGGGCGGGTTTGTCCAGGAAGTGGGCGCACCCCTCGTCCAGCTGGTCCCGCAGCTGGGCCAGCAGTTCCCCCCGATCCGCCCCCGGCAGGTCCATTTTGTTGATAAAGAGGAAGGTGGGCACCTGATACCGCTCCAGCAGCCTCCACAGGGTATGGGTGTGGCCCTGGACCCCGTCGCTGCCGCTGACCACCAGAATGGCGCAGTCCAGCACCGAGAGGGTGCGCTCCATCTCGGCGGAGAAGTCCACGTGTCCCGGGGTGTCCAGCAGGGTGAGCTCCACCGTCTCCAGCGGGAGCACCGCCTGCTTGGAGAAAATGGTGATCCCCCGCTCCTTCTCCATGGGATCGGTGTCCAGAAAGGCGTCCCCGTGGTCCACCCGGCCCAGCTTTTTCAGTTTTCCGCAGGCGTAGAGCAGCCCCTCGCTGAGGGTGGTCTTTCCCGCGTCCACGTGGGCCAGAATGCCCACAGCCAGTTTTTCCATAGCCGACTTCCTTCCTGTCAGATGCAGTTCAGTATATCATGTTTCGCCCCCTGGGGCAACGAAAAGCGCGGAGCAGAACCATCTGACCGGCAAGTATAGAAAAACCCGGGGGAAATCCCATGGTTTTCTAACAAAAAAATTGGGAATCGCTTGCAATCTCAGGACAAGGTGGTATAATAGCACCGGTTAGCACATTTGAGTATCGTAAGAGCAAAGAAACTAGGAGGAATGTAAAATGAGCAATGCTCACAAGTATGTATACTTGTTCTCCGAAGGCAACGGCTCCATGCGGGAGCTGCTGGGCGGCAAGGGCGCCAACCTGGCCGAGATGACCAGCCTCGGTATGCCTGTGCCCCAGGGCTTCACCATCACCACCGAGGCCTGCACCCAGTACTATGAGGACGGCGAGAAGATCAACGACGAGATCCAGGCTCAGATCATGGAGTACATCTCCAAGATGGAGGAGATCACCGGCAAGAAGTTCGGCGATATGGAGAACCCCCTGCTGGTCTCCGTCCGTTCCGGCGCCCGTGCCTCCATGCCTGGCATGATGGATACCATCCTCAACCTGGGCCTCAACGAGCAGGTCGTGGAGGTCATTGCCAAGAAGTCCGGCAATCCCCGCTGGGCGTATGACTGCTATCGCCGGTTCATCCAGATGTACTCCGACGTGGTCATGGAAGTGGGCAAGAAGTACTTTGAGGAGCTCATTGATAAGATGAAGGCTGCCCGCGGTGTGACCCAGGACGTGGAGCTCACCGCCGACGACCTGAAGGAACTGGCCGAGCAGTTCAAGGCTGAGTACAAGGAGAAGGTGGGCACCGACTTCCCCTCCGACCCCAAGGAGCAGCTCATGGGCGCCGTCAAGGCCGTGTTCCGTTCCTGGAACAACCCCCGCGCCATCGTGTACCGCCGCATGAACGACATCCCCGGCTCCTGGGGCACCGCCGTCAACGTGCAGTCCATGGCCTTCGGCAACATGGGCGACGACTGCGGCACCGGCGTGGCCTTCACCCGTAACCCCGCCACCGGCGAGAAGAAGCTGATGGGCGAGTTCCTGACCAACGCCCAGGGCGAGGACGTGGTGGCCGGCGTGCGTACCCCCATGCCCATCAGCCAGATGGAGGAGAAGTTCCCCGAGGCTTACAAGCAATTCGTGGAGGTTTGCCAGACTCTGGAGAACCACTATCACGACATGCAGGACATGGAGTTCACCGTGGAGAACGGCAAGCTCTATATGCTGCAGACCCGTAACGGCAAGCGTACCGCCGCCGCCGCTCTGAAGATCGCCTGCGATCTGGTGGACGAGGGCATGATCACCGAGAAGCAGGCCGTGGCCATGATCGACCCCCGCAACCTGGATACCCTGCTCCACCCCCAGTTCGACCCCGACGCTCTGAAGAAGGCCACTCCCGTGGCTACCGCTCTGCCCGCCTCTCCCGGCGCTGCCTGCGGCAAGATCGTCTTCTCCGCTGACGACGCCAAGGAGTGGGCAGCCCGCGGTGAGAAGGTGGTTCTGGTCCGTCTGGAGACCAGCCCCGAGGACATCGAGGGTATGGTGGCCTCCCAGGGCATCCTGACCGTCCGCGGCGGCATGACCTCTCACGCCGCCGTCGTGGCCCGCGGCATGGGCACCTGCTGCGTTTCCGGCTGCGGCGCCATCAAGATGGACGAGGCCAACAAGAAGTTCGAGCTGGCCGGCCGCACCTATGTGGAGGGCGACTGGCTGAGCCTGGACGGCTCCACCGGCAACATCTACGGCGAGGCCATTCCCACTGTGGACGCCTCCATCGCCGGCGAGTTCGGCCGCATCATGGCTTGGGCCGACGAGTTCCGCGATCTGAAGGTGCGTACCAACGCCGATAACCCCCGCGATACCGCCCAGGCCGTGAAGTTCGGCGCTCAGGGCATCGGCCTGTGCCGTACCGAGCACATGTTCTTTGAGGCCGACCGCATCCCCGCCATCCGCGAGATGATCTGCTCCGATACCGTGGAGCAGCGCGAGAAGGCTCTGGCCAAGCTGGAGCCCATGCAGCAGGGCGACTTCGAGGCCATGTACGAGGCCCTGGAGGGCCGTCCCATGACCATCCGTTTCCTGGATCCCCCGCTGCACGAGTTCGTGCCCACCGAGGAGGCCGACATCGAGCTGCTGGCCAAGGACATGGGCAAGAGCGTGGCCGACATCAAGGCCATCATCGCCTCCCTGCATGAGTTCAACCCCATGATGGGTCACCGCGGCTGCCGCCTGGCCGTCACCTATCCTGAGATCGCCGCCATGCAGACCCGCGCCGTCATCAAGGCCGCTCTGAACATCAACGCCAAGCACCCCGACTGGAAGATCGTGCCCGAGATCATGATCCCCCTGGTGGGCGAGGTCAAGGAGCTGGCCTTCGTGAAGAAGACCGTGGTGGAGACCGCTGACGCCGTCATCAAGGCCGCCGGCAGCGACATGACCTATATGGTCGGCACCATGATCGAGATTCCCCGCGCCGCCCTCACTGCCGATGAGATCGCCAAGGAGGCTCAGTTCTTCTCCTTCGGCACCAACGACCTGACCCAGATGACCTTCGGCTTCTCCCGCGACGACGCCGGCAAGTTCCTGGAGTCCTACTACGCCAACAAGATCTATGAGAGCGATCCCTTCGCCCGTCTGGATCAGAAGGGCGTGGGCAAGCTGGTGAAGATGGCCGCTGAACTGGGCCGTTCCACCCGCCCCGACCTGAAGCTGGGCATCTGCGGCGAGCACGGCGGCGACCCCTCCTCCGTGGAGTTCTGCCACAATGTGGGTCTGGACTATGTGTCCTGCTCCCCCTTCCGTGTGCCCATCGCCCGTCTGGCCGCCGCTCAGGCCGCCATCAAGAATCCGCGGAAATAAGACTTCCCGGAGCGAATAGGGTTAATAGCGACCGCCCCGAGCCATTCGCTCGGGGCGGTCGCTTTCACTCCAGGCCCAGTCCATCCAGAAAAGCAGGGAAAGCCCTTTGTGCTCACATAATTTTGTTATGTGAGCACAAAGGGCTCTTTTCAGTTCTCAAAGGACTTTACTTCCCAAAAAGTAATGTGGTATAATTGGACGAAAATTTTGTGACGTGGTTTTGAAAACCAGAAAGGGGGGCTACCCTTGGAGGAAATCCGCGAACTGAAAGAGCGCCTGGAGCGGGAGCGGCCGGTGGCTTGGGAGGAGCTCCCGGACATCGGACTTTATATGGATCAGCTCATCAGCTACATGCCCCGCCAGCTCATCCGCTATGGGGAGGGGGAGAGCCTGACCTCCGCCATGGTGAACAATTATATCAAGGACGGGGCCATGCCCCGGGCGGAGGGCAAGCGGTATTCCCGCACCCATCTGGGCTGTCTGACCGCCCTGTGTGCCCTCAAGCAGGTGCTGTCGGTGAAGGACGCCGCCCTGCTGCTGGACGCGGCGGCGGAGGGGCAGGAGCCCCGGGCCCTGTATGCCCAGTTCCTGGAGGAGCTGGACCGGGCCCTGGACGTGACGGCGGGCAGCCTGGACGCCAGCGACCGGGAGGAGGACCTGCCTGATCTGGCCCTGGCCCTGGCCCTGCGCAGCTATGCCGACAAGCTGGCCTGCCAGCGCCTGCTGGAGCTGATCCGGGAGCGGCGGCCCCAGCCGGAAAAGGGCAAAAAGAGCAGAAGCGGCCGGGAACATCCGGTGGATTGAATACGGGAGGCTATAACGATATGAATGATTACGTTTTGTTGACTGACTCCTCGGCAGATCTGTCCCAGCAGCTGGTAGAGGAGCTGGGGGTGGAGGTACTGCCCCTGTGCTTTACCATGGGGGACAAGACCTACCGGAACTGGCCCGACAACCGGGAGATGGACCCGGAGGAGTTTTATCGTATGCTGCGGGAGGGGGGCATGGCCACCACCTCGGCGGTGAACGTGGGGGACTATACCGAGGCCCTGACCCCCTTCCTGGAGGCGGGAAAGGACGTACTGGTACTGGCCTTCTCCTCCGGCCTGTCCGCTACCTGCAATTCCGCCCGGATCGCCGCCCAGGAGCTGAGCGAGCAGTACCCCCAGCGGCGGGTCCGGGTGGTGGATACCCTGTGCGCCTCTCTGGGCCAGGGCCTGCTGGTATGGCATGCCGCCAGGCTGAAGCAGGCGGGTAAAAGTCTGGACGAGGTGGGGGACTGGGCGGAGGAAAACAAGCTCCATCTGTGCCACTGGTTCACCGTCAGCGACCTCCACTTCCTCAAGCGGGGAGGCCGGATCTCCTCCGCCACCGCCGTGCTGGGCACCATGCTGTCCATCAAGCCGGTGATGCACGTGGA
>NHCFR00700__coassemble_1820_pt1 | contig 13242 bp, 17 predicted proteins | sample NHCFR00700__metabat2_low_PE_032 | metagenome-assembled genome bin NHCFR00700
AGAAAGGGTCAGGGCGGGGGATTTCGATTTCCCCCGCCCCGACACCCCACCCCTTGAAACGACCAAAGAGGGGGAACTGCGGTTCCCCCATCTTTGGAATCTCCCCCAGGTTGCTCTCCTGCCGGCCTTTTACCCCTTTCCGCCGGTGGAAAGGGGTCCGCCGGAGGCACGCTGCTTCACTGACCTGTCTGAGCTAGTCCCGATCCGGTGCGCAGACCCAGCAAAAAGGCGTGGGTGGCGGCGAAGGCCACCACCGCCTCCACATCCTTACGGGTTTCGGCAGTCTGGTTATTTTCACAGAGTGAGGCCCGGAAGGTGTCCCCATCGTCTTTGGGCTGAGCCTCCACATAGGGCCGAATGTAGTGTTGATAGAGGAATTCCATAAAGTCGGTCATGACACCACCTCCTATGTCGTGTTTATTATGCACCACATTAAATGTCATGTCAAGGGGGCCTTGCCAATATGGAAAAAATTATGGAGCCGTTTGGGAAACGGCTGAAAGAGCTGCGGAAACGGGAGCATCTGCGACAGGTAGATATGGCCCAGTTTTTGAATTGCACAGACCGGCACTATCAGCGGATGGAGTACGGATATATCAATGTTCCCTCTCTGACGCTGATGGCTCTGGCTGACTATTTTCATGTAACCACCGATTATTTGCTGGGCCGGGAGGAATAGCATGCGCCGCATTGACAAACAGAGCTGGCCCCGGCGGGACCACTATGACTTTTTTGCGCCCATGTCCGACCCCTTTTACACCCTCAGCTTTCCGGTGGAGGTGACCGCCCTGCGGAACTGCTGCAAGGCCCGGGGCCTGTCTTTTTACCATGCCATGGTGTACGGCGTGACGAAGGCCATGGAGTCGGTGGAGGCATTCCACTATAAGGACCGGCAGGGTGAGATTGTTTACCATGAGCGCCTGGTGCCCAGCTTCACTCATTTGGAATCGGGGAGCGAACTGTTCCGCATCATTACCCTGGATGCGGGAGACGACATGGCGGACTTTTGCCGCCAGGCCAGGGCGCAGGCGGCAGCTCAGACGGAGTTCATCACCCAGGGACCCTGGGATGAGGACGCGCTGATCTATTTCACCTGCCTGCCCTGGTTTCCCCTTACGTCCTTGACCAACGAAAAGGATCTGCGCCCCTGGGACTCGATCCCCCGGGCGGCATGGGGGCGGTGGGAGGAGCAGGGGGCGCGCACCTGCTTGAACCTCAGCCTGGAGCTGAACCACCGCCTGCTGGACGGCGTTCATGTGGGCCGGTTTTATGAGGCGCTTGTCCGCTGGATGGAGGAGCTATGACTGTACAGGAATTTCGAGAAAAGTGGGCGGGCCATGTGCCCGGCATCCAGGATATGAAGGCCAGCTATGGGGTGCTGGTACCCCTGGTGGAGCGGCCGGAGGGACTGTGCCTGCTGTACGAGGTGCGCGCCGACACTCTGGGCCGCCAGCCGGGGGAGGTATGCTTTCCCGGCGGCAGGGTGGAGGCGGGGGAGACCCCGTCGGACTGCGCCCTCCGGGAGACCTGGGAGGAGCTGGGCATCCCCCAGGCGGCGGTGGAGCTCATCGCGCCCCTGGATCTGCTCACCCACCAGGGGGGATTTGTCATACACCCCTTCCTGGGGGTGGTGGACCCTGCCGCGGCAGTATGCCCCAGTCCGGCGGAGGTGAAGGAGGTCTTTACCGTGCCGGTGAACTGGCTGCTGGCCCACCCTCCGGCGGTGTACAGCTACGACCTGGTGCCCCAGGTGGGGGAGGATTTTCCCTATGAGCGGGTGGGCTTTCCCAGGGGCTACCGCTGGCGGGGCGGCAAGGTAACTGTGCCCATCTACGACTGGCCGGACCACCCCATCTGGGGACTCACCGGCCGGATCACCCGCCGTCTGCTGGAGGATATGGGGTGAGGGCCCCGGAGCAGTTGGGCCCCTACGTCTACCGCCAGTCGGACACCTGCTTTCCCCTGGGGCAGGACAGCCTGCTGCTGGCCGCCTTCGCCACCCTGCGGCGGGGGGACAAGGTGTGGGACTTGGGCTGCGGGGCGGGGGCGCTGCTTCTGCTGCTGGCCGGACGGGAGCAGGACCTCACCCTCACTGGGGTGGAGCTCTCCCCCGAGGACAGCGCCCTGGCCCGGGAGAATCTGTGGGAAAACGGCCTGGCGGGGGAGATCCTCACCGGGGATATTGGAGCGTTGGCTCTGCCTACCGGGGCGGCCTCCCTGGTGATCTGCAACCCGCCCTACTTCCAGGCGGGGCGGGGGGCCTCCGGCGGCCCGGCCCGAATGGCGGCTGACGGCCTGGAGCCCTGGTGCGCCGCCGCCGGGCGGCTGTTGAAAAATGGAGGCCGGTTCGCTCTGAGCTGCCGGCCGGAGCGGCTGGCGGAGCTGTTTGCCTGCCTGACCGCCCACGGCATGGAGCCCAAGCGGCTCCAGCTGGTGCAGCACGGGCCGGACAAGCCTCCTTCCGTCGCCCTGGTGGAGGGGGTGCGGCAGGGCAGGCCGGGCCTGACGGTGCTGCCCGTACACTTGATGAACCGGAGGGATTGACATGGCCGGAACCTTATATTTAGTACCCACCCCCATCGGAAACCTGGGGGACATCTCCCAAAGAATGGCGGACACGCTGGCAGAGGTGGACTTCATTGCCGCCGAGGACACCCGTGTGACCCTGAAGCTGCTCAACCACCTGGGGCTGAAAAAGCCCCTGCTCTCCTACTACCGCCACAACACCGAGGCAGGGGGCCAGGCGGTGCTGGACCGCCTGCTGGCGGGGGAGAGCTGCGCCCTGGTCACCGACGCGGGTACTCCCGCCATCTCCGACCCGGGGGAGGACCTGGTGGCCCTGTGCGCTCAGAACGGGGTGGATGTGGTGTCCATCCCCGGTCCCTGCGCCCTGGTTACCGCCCTGGCGGCCTCCGGCCTGCCCACCGGCCGGTTCACCTTTGAGGGGTTTCTGGCCATGAACAAGAAAAACCGCCGGGCCCATCTGGAGGAACTGGCGGGGGAGCGGCGGACCATGATCTTCTATGAGGCCCCCCACAAGCTGACCGCCACCCTGGATGATCTGACGGCGGCCTTTGGTCCCGACCGGCGGATCTCCCTGTGCCGGGAGCTGACCAAGCTCCACGAGGAGGTGCGCCGCACCACCCTGGGGGAGGCCGTCCGGTGGTATGCCGACAATCCCCCCCGCGGGGAGTTCGTGCTGGTGGTGGAGGGAGCACCCGAGCGCGTGGAGGAGGCCATCACCCTGGAGGACGGGCTGGCCCTGGTGGACCGGCTGCGGGCAGAGGGCCGCTCCCTCCGGGACGCAGTAAAGCTGGCCGCCAAAGAGACCGGATTGCCCAAAAATCAGCTCTATGATCTGGCGGTGGGGAAGGGCTAGAATGTACGTATTTATGAACAAATTATTACGAAACGTAATATAACGAAAAACGAATAATTTGGAAGATATTCATTGAAAAATGAATAAAAGCATATAAAACCCCTCGCCTTTCTCAAAAGGCAAGGGGTTTTTTTCTGAAAAGTTACCTTATTTTAACTGCAGCTCCCGGATGCAGTTGGGGCAGACATTCTTCCCCTTGAAGTTGATGACATCCTTGGCGTCGTCGCAGAAAATGCAGGCGGGCTGGTACTTTTTCAGTACAATGGAGGACCCGTCCACATAGATCTCCAGAGAGTCCTTTTCCGCAATGTCCAGGGTACGGCGCAGTTCGATGGGCAGGACAATCCGCCCCAGCTCGTCTACCTTGCGCACAATGCCGGTCGATTTCATATGTTAGCTACTTCCTTTCCCTATGGATTCCCATAATTTCCCTTCATTATCAAGAAACTGACATCATTATAACATATCGTATTCAATTGTCAATCAAAAAACGGGAATGTTAACAAAACTTTATGTGAACTCATGAGTATGGAAATTTTGGCATGTTTTAGGGGGACAGCCCGTATAGATGAAAGGTGAAAAGGAGGGGAAGGCCATGGCGATGGCGGTGATCTGGACGGGGATGGTGGTGGTGTCCATCCTGTGTGGACTGGCTTTGGGCAACGGGTCTCAGGTAGCGGCTGCGGCAGTAGAGGGAGCAGGGGCGGCGGTGGAGCTGTGTCTGTCCATGGCGGGGGTACTCTGCCTGTGGATGGGGGTGATGGAGGTGATGCGCCGCTCCGGCCTGTCGGAGGGGCTGTCCAGGCTGCTGCGGCCTCTGCTCAGGCGGCTTTACCCGGAGTTTGCCCGGGACAAGGCGGTGATGGACCATATCTCCGCCAATGTGTCCGCCAACCTGCTGGGGCTGGGCAACGCCGCCACCCCGCTGGGTATGGAGGCCGCCCGGCTGATGAGCCGCCGCTCTCCCGGAGTGGCCTCCGACGGGCTTTGCATGCTGGTGGTGTGCAACACCGCCTCCATCCAGCTCATCCCCACCACCGTGGCGGGGGTGCGGGCGGCGGCGGGGTGCGCCACTCCCTTCGACATCCTGCCGGCGGTGTGGCTGGCCTCCGCCCTGTCGGTGAGCGTGGGGATCATGGCGGCCTGGCTGCTGGGCAAAGTGTGGAGGAGGTAGGAGATGGGGCTGGCGATCAACATGGTGGTGCCTCTGCTGCTGGCAGGGGTGGCCCTGTACGGCATGGCCAGAGGGGTGGACGTGTACGACGGCCTGCTGGCCGGAGCCAGGGAGGGGCTGGGGGTGCTGCTGCGTATCGTGCCCGCCCTGGTGATCCTGCTGCCGGCGGTGTATATGCTCCGGGCCTCGGGAGCCCTGGAGCTGGCCGCCGGGGTGCTGGCCCCTTTGCTGGAGGGGGTGGGCATCCCGCCGGAGACAGTGGGGCTGATGCTGGTGCGGCCGGTCAGCGGCTCGGCGGCCCTGGGGGTGGGGGCGGAGCTGATTGCCGCCTATGGTCCCGACTCCCTCATCGGCCGTACCGCGGCGGTGATGCTGGGCTCCACCGAGACTACCTTTTATACCATCGCCGTCTACTTCGGGGCGGCGGGGATCGTGAAAACCCGCTACGCCGTCCCCGCCGCACTGTGTGCCGACCTGGCGGGCTTTCTGGCGGCGGCCTGGGCGGTGCGGCTGCTCTTTTAAAGAACGGGGAACCTGAGGCGCAGGCCCGGCATAGTATGAGCCGTGCGGAGTGGGGCGAGAGTTCCGCCGCACGGAGAGAAGGCGTCTGCAATGCATGGGCTGCGCGCCGTCTGGCGGCGGCTGAGAGAGGCCCTGGGCCGGGTTCCGGCCACCGACCGCTATCTGATGCTGTTTATGGCGGTGCTGTTGGGGCAATCCGCTTACAGCCTGCTTTCCGGCGGGGAAACCCTGGCCGGGAACAGGGAGATCGACGTGATTGTCCGCACCGCCTCGGCGGCCATTTTTGGCTATTTCCTCAGCGCCAGAGGGCGGCCGGACCACCGGCAGGGGGAGGGCGGCGGATTTCTGACGGCGGCGGCTGCCGCCGTGGGGCTGTTCTGTCTGCTTACCCTGCTGCTTCTGCGCAACCTGCCCCCGGAGGATCCGGCAGTCGTCAGGTCTGACTCGGCCACCGCCACGGTGGCCCAGTTCCGGGATTTTGTGTCGGGCTGCGTGGGCTTTCTCATCGGCCAGCCCTCCCAAGGGGGGCAGCCGCCCACAGACAACTGAAGCCCGGCGGCGGTCCCGCAAGGGGCCGCCGCCGGAGCGCCCGCATGCGGGAGAGACAATTCGGAGGTTTCTTGTTCTATGGCTGATATCAAGCAGGACCTGTATGGTCTGGAGTACAGCGACAGCTTTTCCTTGCAGGGGATCCAGGAGGCGGAGGTCAACCTGAACCTGACCCCCGCCCCGCCCCCGTCCGCCACGATTACCGGCGTGGTGACCGACGGCACTGATCCCATTCCCAACGCCACCGTCAAGCTGTTTGACAGCACGGGCACGCCCTTCCAGCACACCCTGACCGACGCCGCCGGCCAGTATACCCTGAACGACGTGATTCCCGGCAGCTACACCATTTCCGCCGTGGCCGAGGGCTATCTCCTCAGCGCCCCGGTGGGTGTGGCCGTCAATACCGGCGGCACCGCCCAGGTAAACCTGACCTGTACTGCCGAGGCCACCCTGTCCCTGGGCGCCATCGCCGGCGTAGTCACCGTTACCGGCACCGGCGTGCCCCTGGCGGGGGCCAAGGTTACCCTCACCAATGCGCTGCGTGAGGTGGTGGCCACCACCTACACTGTGGCTGACGGCGAGTTCGTATTCTACGATGTGGCCGACGGGGTGTATACCCTGACGGTTTCAGCCGACGGCTATCTCACCGCCGGGCCTGTGCTGGCCACCGTGGCGGGGGGCTCCATCGTCAACCTGAGAGTGGCCATGACCCAGGATGTGCGCACCTACAACGGCACCGTCAGCGGTGTGGTGCAGGATCAGAAGGGTATGGCGGTGGCCGACTGCTTCGTGGGCCTGTACCAGGTGACCGGCACGGGGGAAACCCGCACCGAGACTCTGGTGGCTGTCACCAAGACCAACACCCAGGGGATGTACCTGTTCGGCGGCGTGGTGGCCGGGCAGTATCTGGTCAAGGCAAAGCTGGAGCAGTAAGCTGGCTCCAGGTGGGGGAGCCCTTTTGCCTGGGACCGGGCGAGGAGCGGGAGGGGGCGCTGTGCCCCCTGCCCCCATACCTGCTGTGCGGGGTGGGGGTGAGCCTGTGCGTCACTGGCCCGGCGGAGGCCTGCCTGCGGCCCCGGACAGGGTGCGCCTGGTGGAGCCGCCAGCTGCTCTGCTGCTGGCGGGCCTGGTTTGCCTGCCTGCCGCCGGGAGAGTATGTGCTGGCCCTGCGGGGCGGCGGGAGTTGCCTGGAGCTGCTCCTCCGTTTGCCGCCGGGGGCCAATGTGGAAGTGCTGGCCGACCCCGGCAGCCGCCGCTGGCGGTGGCGACGGGACCCCTTTCACTATTTTTTTAACCAGCTATAAAAACAGAGGGCCGGAGAGCGTTTCTCCCCGGCCCTCTGTGCCGTTATTGCGCGGGCATGTGCCCCTCAAGCCAGGCCAGCACCTCCTGGAACACCTGGTCCCGGTTGAGCTCGTTGAGCATCTCGTGACGGCCCTCCGGATAGAGCTTGACGGTCACATCTTTGACCCCCGCCTCTTTAAACCAGCCCGCCACTTTCCGGACCCCTTTGCCGCAGGCTCCCACCGGGTCCTTGTCCCCGGCGAAGAAGTACACCGGGGTGTCCGGGTCCATTTTTTGCAGATTCTCCCGTTTGGCCAGCAGCTGCAGCCCCACCATCATGTCGTGGAACATGCTCACCGTGGGCAGAAAGCGGCACAGAGGGTCGGCGCAGTAGGCGTCCACCACCGCCTGGTCCCGGGAGATCCAGTCCGCCCCGGTGCGGTTGGGTTTGAACTGCTTGTTGTAGGCCCCCACGGACAGGGAATCCAGCAGCTTGCTGTGGGCCCGGGGGCCGGAAATCCGGGTGAGCAAACCGGAGAGAGCCCGGCCCGCCGCTACCGTCAGAGGCGGCTCCTGGCCGGTACCGGACAGAATGGCCCCGTCCACCGTGCCCGGCCAGAAGATCAGATAACCCCGGGCCACAAAGGAACCCATGGAGTGGCCCATGAGGAAATAGGGCAGGCCGGGATATGCCTCCCCTGCCAGCTGCCGCAGGGCCCGTACGTCCTTTACCACGGCCTTCCAGCCGTTCTGGTCCCCAAACCAGCCGTATTCCGAGGCGTCTTTGGCGGTCTTGCCGTGGCCCAGGTGGTCGTGTCCCACCACCGCGAAGCCGTGCTCCGCCAGGAACCGGGCGAAGGGGTCGTAGCGGCCCATGTGCTCGGAGATCCCGTGGACCAGCTGTACCACGCCCCGGGGGTTGCCCTCCGGGCGCCACCAGATGGCGGAGACGCTGTGAACCCCGTCGCTGGAGGGAAAGGTGAATTCCTGTGTGGTAACCATAGCAATCTGCCTCCATGTGTGGTAGAATAAGAAAAAATGATCTGTATGTAGTCTATTCCAAGGCCATGGATCCGTCAAGAGAAAGGAAGATCGCCATGAACGCCGTTGACCGTTTTTTAACGTACGTGCGCTATGATACCCAGTCCGACGAGCACAGCGACACCACCCCCACCACCGAAAAGCAGAAGGTGCTGGGAGCCGTCCTGGCGGAGGAACTGAACAAGCTGGGCCTGTACAACGCCCACATGGATGAATACGGTTATGTATACGCCTGGCTGCCCGCCTCCGCCGGGTGCGAGGGGGTCCCCTGCGTGGGGCTCATCGCTCATATGGACACCTCGCCCGACGCCTCCGGCGCAAACGTGCAGCCCCGGGTGGTCCGCTACGAGGGGGGCGACCTGGTGCTCAATGAGGAGCGGAACATCGTCATGCGGGCCGCCGATTTTGAGAGCCTGGCCAGATATGTGGGTCAGGAGCTGATCGTTACCGACGGCACCACCCTGCTGGGGGCGGACGACAAGGCGGGGGTCGCTGAGATCATGACCGCCCTGGAGTATCTCACCGCCCACCCGGAGATCCCCCACGGCCGCATCGCGGTATGCTTCACCCCTGACGAGGAGGTGGGCAGCGGCGCCGACCACTTCGACGTGGCCGGCTTCGGCGCGGCGGTGGCCTACACCGTGGACGGCGGGGAGCTGGGGGAGCTGGAGTATGAGAACTTCAACGCCGCCAGCGCCAGCGTGCTGGTCCACGGGGTCAATATCCACCCCGGCTCCGCCAAGAATAAGATGAAAAACGCCCTTCTCATCGCCCTGGAGTTTGCCAATATGCTGCCTCCGGCGGAGACACCCGCCCATACGGAGGGGTACGAGGGGTTCTATCACCTGCACGACATGCAGGGCAACGAGACCCAGGCGGAGCTGCACTATATCATCCGGGACCACGACATGGACAAGTTCCAGGCCCGCAAGGCCTGCCTGGGCCGGGTGAGCGACTATCTCAACGCCAAGTACGGCAAGGGTACGGTGGAGCTGAGCCTGAAGGACAGCTACTACAACATGCGCGAGAAGATCGAGCCCCACATGTATCTGCTCCACCGGGCCCGGGCGGCCATGGAGGCGGTGGGGATCACTCCGGTGGAGGTGCCCATCCGGGGCGGCACCGACGGGGCCCGGCTCAGCTTTATGGGCCTGCCCTGTCCCAACCTGTGTACCGGCGGACTCAACTTCCACGGCGTCCACGAGTATATTCCGGCGCAGGCCCTGGAGAAGATGACCCAGGTGCTGGTCCATCTGGTGCGCGCTCAGTAAAAGGAAAAGGAAAGCGGGGCCGCTCCCATCGGGAGCGGCCCCGCTTGTTTTAAATGACCATCTGAAAGAACTGCAGGAGCAGCTTGACGCCATAGAAAATGATGATGATGCCGCAGATGATGTTGATGACCCGGAGAATCTTGTCGTTGAACCGGGCGGAAAAGAACGAGATCAGAATGGTGATGCCAAAAAACCACAGGAAGGAGGCGGAGGAGGAGCCCAGAATCAGCTGGGTGCTCACGCTGCCCGGGTTGCCCGCCCGGAACCCGCCAAACAGCAGGGTGCCGTCAATGAGGGCCTGGGGGTTGAACCAGGTGACCACGCAGGCCTTGGCCGCCACCTGAGTCAGGGGCACATTCACATCCACGCTGTGGTCCATGGTGGGCTTATCCTTCAGCAGACCTATGCCGATCCAGATGACCACGGCGCCGCCCGCCAGCAGAATGATCATCTTCAGCCAGGTGAACCGGTCCATCAGGGCCCCCACGCCGAAGAAGCAGGCCAGGGCCAGGGTGATGTCGAAGAAGATGACGATAAGGGCGGTGAGCAGCGCCCGGTGCCGGGGCTGGGTGAGGGCGGAGTTGATCACGAACAGATTCTGCATCCCGATGGGGGCCACGTAGGCCAGGCCGATGCCGAGGCCCTGTAAGTATGGCGGCATAAAAAGTCCTCCCAGAAAAAGTCTTTTCTTTTTTTGTATCTGGTAGTATTATAGTACCTGATAGCCCATTGTGCAAGAGCGCAGAATTTCCGTACCAGGTAAGGAGGAACTGACCATGCAGCCTACCCATGACAACTGTCCCTGTATGGATGCCTGTCCGCTGAACCGGGCTCTGGGCCTCATCGGGGGGAAGTGGAAGATGCAGATCCTCTGCTCCCTGTACAACAACGGCCCCACCCGGTACAACCAGCTGAAAAAGACCCTGGACGGGGTTTCCAACACGGTGCTGGCCAACGCCCTGCGGGAGCTGGAGGAGGACAGGCTGGTGACCCGGCAGGAGTATCTGGAGGTGCCGGTGCGGGTGGAGTACGCCATCACCGAGCCCTGCAAGCGGCTGATCCCCATTCTGGACCAGCTGGGAGACTGGAGCATGACCCTCTGAGAGAAGGAGCGAGCATATGGCAAAGACATTGGTTTTAGCGGAAAAGCCCTCGGTGGGCCGGGAACTGGCCCGGGTGCTGGGGTGCAAAAAGGCGGGGGAGGGCTGCCTGGAGGGGGAGCGGTACATTGTCACCTGGGCCCTGGGGCATCTGGTGGAGCTGGCCCCGCCGGAGGATTACGACAAGGCGTGGGCCAAGTGGGACATGCTTACCCTGCCCATGCTGCCCGACCAGATGAAAACGGTGGTCATCCCCCAGAGCGGGCGGCAGTTCCGGGCCGTCCAGGCCCTCATGCGCCGTGGGGACGTGGACGAGCTGGTGATCGCCACCGACGCCGGCCGGGAGGGAGAGCTGGTGGCCCGGTGGATCATGGAGAAGGCGGGGTGGAAGAAGCCGGCCAAACGGCTGTGGATTTCCTCCCAGACTGACAAGGCCATCCAGGACGGCTTTGCCCATTTGCGCCCCGCCGCCGACTACGACAACCTGTACCACTCCGCCCGGGCCCGCAGCGTAGCCGACTGGGTGGTGGGCCTCAATGTCACCCGGGCCCTCACCTGCAAGCACAACGCCCAGCTCTCCGCCGGACGGGTGCAGACCCCCACCCTGGCCCTCATTGTGGACCGGGAGGAGGAGATCCGCTCCTTCAAACCCCGGGAATTCTGGACGGTGCGGGCGGGTTTTGATGGCTTTACCGCCACCTGGCGAAACCAGAACGGCCAAGCCCGCACCTTTGACCAGGAGCAGGCCCAGCAGGTGGCCGCCGCCCTCACCGGCGGCACGGGTACCCTGATTGAGGTCAAAAAGACCGCCAAGCAGACCCCGCCCCCGGCGGCCTACGACCTCACCGAACTCCAGCGGGACGCCAACAAGAAGTACGCCTATTCCGCCAAGGAGACCCTCAGCATTATGCAGAACCTCTACGAGGTCCACAAGCTGCTGACCTACCCCCGGACGGACTCCCGCTATATCTCCGACGACGTGGTGCCCACCCTGCCCGAGCGGCTGCGCAGCGTGCTGGTGGAGGAGTACAAGCCCCTGGCCCAGCAGATCCTGCTGAACCGCCCCCTCCAGACCAAGTATCTGGTGAACAATGCCAAGGTGTCCGACCACCACGCCATTATTCCCACCGAGGAGCAGCCCGAGCTGTGGCGGCTGTCCGGCCCGGAGCGCAATATTTACGACCTGGTGGTGCGGCGGTTCCTGGCGGTGCTGCTGCCCCCCTTCCAGTATGAGGAAGTGACGCTGAAGGTGCAGGTGGGGGAGCACATCCTCCACGCCAAGGGGAAGCTCGTGAAGGAGCAGGGCTGGAAGGCGGCCTATGACCGCTCCTTCTCCCTGGAGGAGGACGAGGGGGAGGAGGACGAAAGGGACCAGACCCTCCCCGAGCTCAGGCAGGGGGACAAACTGAGTGTCCAGTGGGCCAAGACCCAGCCGGGCCAGACCGCGCCCCCCAAGCGGTACACCGAGGCCACGCTGCTCACCGCCATGGAGCACCCGGCCGCCCAGGTGAAGGACAAGGACCAGGGCCGGATCCTGGAGGAGACCGGCGGTCTGGGCACTCCCGCCACCCGGGCGGACATCATCGAAAAGCTGTTTTCCGCATTCTATATCGAGCGGCGGGGGAAGGAGCTGTGGCCCACCTCCAAGGGTATCCAGGTGGTGGGGCTGGCTCCCGCCGACCTGCGCTCGGCTGCCCTCACCGCCCGGTGGGAGAAGCGGCTGGGGGATATTGCCCAGGGCAGGGAGGGGGAGACCTCCTTTGTGGAGGAGATGAAGGACTTTGCCTCCCGGCTGGTGAGCGAGGTGAAGGCCAGCGAGGACACCTACCGCCACGACAACCAGACCCGCTCCCCCTGTCCCGACTGCGGCAAGTATCTGCTGCGGGTGAAAACCAAGCGGGGGGAGATGCTGGTGTGTCCCGACCGGGAGTGCGGCTACCGCCGCAGCGTGAAGCAGACCACCAATGCCCGCTGCCCCAACTGCCACAAAAAGATGGAGTTGCGGGGTGAGGGGGAAAAGCAAATGTTCGCCTGCGTGTGCGGCTACCGGGAGAAGCTCAGCGATTTCAAGAAGCGCCGCTCGGAAAAGTCCGCTGGCAAGGGGGACGTACGCCGCTATCTCCAGCAGCAGGCCCAGCAGGAGGAGAAGGGGAGCTCCGCCATGGCGGAACAGCTGAAAAAGTGGCTGGAGCAGAACCAGTAAGGCCGGATAAGGATACAAAAAACAGCGCCTGCCGCGTTTGCGGCAGGCGCTGTTTCTGCTTGATTACTGGTCCACGATTTCGCCGGTGAGGACGGTTCTGGCCTCCACAGTCAGCTCACCGTCCACGCAGTCCACGGTGAGGGTGTCGCCGGGCTGGACCTGGTCGCCGATGATCTTGCGGCTGATGAGGGTCTCCACCCCGTGCTGCACGAACCGGCGCAGAGGCCGGGCGCCGAAGGCGGGGTCGTAGGCGCTGTCGATGATATACCGCTTGGCGGCGTCGGTGAGCACCACCTTGAGTTGCTTCTCGCTGAGCCGCTGGTTGAGCTCGTTCACCAGCAGGTCGATGATGTGGGTGATGTTGTCCTTGGTGAGGGGCTTGTAGAACACGATCTCGTCCAGACGGTTGAGGAACTCCGGCCGGAAGGAGTGGCGCAGCAGCTCCTGCACCTGGCCCTTGGCCTCCTCGGTGATCTCGCCGCTCTGGTCGATGCCGTCCAGCAGGAACTGGGAGCCCAGGTTGGAGGTCAGGATGATGATGGTGTTCTTGAAGTCCACCGTCCGGCCTTGACTGTCCGTAATACGGCCGTCATCCAATACTTGCAGTAGAATGTTGAATACGTCGGGATGGGCTTTTTCCACTTCGTCGAAGAGCACCACGGAGTAGGGGTGGCGGCGGACGGCCTCGGTGAGCTGGCCGCCCTCCTCATAGCCCACGT
>NHCFR00700__coassemble_1859_pt1 | contig 12952 bp, 13 predicted proteins | sample NHCFR00700__metabat2_low_PE_032 | metagenome-assembled genome bin NHCFR00700
TAGTTCGGAAACCCTTGTAGCCCAACGGGTTCCCGGTTTTCCAGACAACATGATTTTAACGCAAGACACCACTCTTTGGCAAGTCCCATTCACAGAAAGAAAGCGTCAAATCCTAGGATTTGACGCTTTCTACAAAGATAACTATGAAATTAAGAGCGTTTCCATGCATTTCCGCTAAAGAGTACGAGTATGGGAAGTATTTCCAGGCGGCCCACGATCATACAGAGAGACAGGATTGTCTTGGAGAACAGGGAGAAGGAGGCATAGTTGCCCATGGGACCCACCAGCTCCAGGCCGGGGCCGATATTGCCGATACAGGCAACCACGGCGGTAAAGGTGGAGCCAAAGGAGAAATTATCCACCGATATCAGCAGCGTTGCCCCCAGGGTGATGAAGATGTAGGCGGAGAAGAAAATGTGCACCGAGCGCAGGGAGCTCTCCTCCAGCACATGGCCGTCCAGCTTGACCACATTTACCGCCCTGGGATGGATTACCTGCCGGATCTCCCGGTGGATGCACCGGAAAATCAACAGGATGCGGGAGCATTTAATGGCGCCGCCGGTGGACCCGGCGCAGGCGCCGATGAACATGAGCAGTACCAGCAGGATCCGGGAGAACTCTGGCCACTGGTTGAAATCGGCGCTGGCATATCCGGTGGTGGAGATAATGGAGCCGACCTGGAAGGCGGCGTGCCGCACCGCTTCGCCAAGCGTGGCATAGAGATTCCGGATGTTTGCGGAAATCAGCGCGATGCTGAGAAAGACCACCACCAGGAAGAAGCGCAGCTCATCACTCTGAAAGACCTGCTTGATCTTTCCACGCAGCAGAAGGAAGTAGAGGGCAAAGTTCACCGAGAACAGCAGCATGAATATGGTAATGATGATCTCAAAGGCGGGGTTGTTGTAGGCGGCAATGGAGAGGTTCTTGACGGAAAAGCCGCCGGTACCCGCGGTGCCGAAGGAGTGAACCAGGCTGTCATACCAGGGCATGCCGGCCAGACGGAGGATAAGAACCTCGATGATGGTCAATCCGCAATAGATGCCGTAGAGGATCTTGGAGGACTGACTGCTCTTGGGTACCAGCTTGCTGACCACCGGGCCGGGGCTTTCCGCCTTCATCAGGTGGAGGGTGCGGGCCCCCAGGCTGGGCAGCAGGGCAATGGTGAGAATCAGCACGCCCATACCTCCCAGCCAGTGCATGAAGGACCGCCAGAACAGGATCCCCTTGGGAAGGGGCTCCACCGCCGTCAGGATGGAGGCGCCGGTGGTGGTAAAGCCGGAGGCTGACTCAAAAAAGCAGTCGATATAGGTGGGGAAATAGCCGGAAAAATAGAAGGGGAGAGCCCCGGTGGCGCTGACCAGCAGCCAGATCAGAGCCACGGCGAAGAAACCCTCTCTGGGAAAGAAGTGGTCGTTGCTCTTCAGCAGAGAGAGGAGAAAGCCCACCACGATCAGCAGGGGAATGGTAAGCAGGAATGGGGTGGGATTTTCCCGGTAGTACAGGCAGACCGCCAGAGGCAGCAGCATGGTGGCGGCCTCCACCATCAGGGTTTTTCCCGTCAGCTTGAATACCAGTCTGAAGTTCATTGAGCCGCCCCCATGTCCAGCAGAGAGTCCTCAAAGATATCGTTGATATCCAGAATCCCGTGGTTGCGGGAAATCAGGATCACGATATCCCCGGAGGAGATGACAGAGGAGCCGTCGGGAATGATGATCTTGCCGTTGCGGACCAGCACGGCGATAAGGATGCCCTTTTTCAGCCGCAGATCCCGGAGGGGAATGTTCAGGTTATGGGTGGTCTCGTTGACCATGAACTCCATGGCCTCGGCCCGGCCGTCGGCAATCTTGTACAGGGCGTTCATCACGCTGCCCTTGGAGTTCTGCATGCCCCGCACCACCTGCAGAATGTGGCTGGCGGTAATCATTTTGGGGGAAATGATGCTGTCCAATCCGGCGGCGTGGGCGATGCCCACATAGTTCTGCCGGTTGCACTTGGCCACTACCTTGGGGATACCCTGCTGCATGGCGTAGAGGGAGATGATGAGGTTGTCCTCATCCCGGTCGGTAAGAGCCACAAAAGCGTCGGTGGCGGACACATTCTCCTGCTCCAGCAGTTCCTGGTCGGTGCCGTCGCCGCAGAGGATCATGGCGTGGGGCAGCACTTCGCTGAGGTGGCGGCAGCGCTCCATGCTGCGCTCGATAATTTTGACGTGCATGCCGATGCGGTCCAGGATCACCGCCAGATAGTGGGCGATCCGTCCGCCGCCCACCACCAGCACGTCCCGGCTCTTGGGGGTGTGCCGGCCCAGCAGGCGGAAAAAGGAGGTCAGGCCCACAGGGTCGCCCACCAGATACAGGTGGTCGCCTACCTGGGGGACAAAGGAGCCGTCGGGAATGACGACCTCGCCGTTCTCCCGCTCCGCCGCGCACAGCAGCATGGACAAAGACTGAAGCTTGCGGCTCTGGGCGGACAGCGGCGCGCCTACCAGAAAATCTCCCTCCCGGACCCGGAAGCCGATGAGCTCCACCCGGCCCCGGCAGAAGGTCTCAATATTGGCGGCGGGGGGAAAGCGCAGCAGGCGGGAGATCTCCACCGCCGTGGCGTTTTCCGGATTGATGGCCAGGTCCACCCCCAATTCGTCCTTCAGGTGGGAAAATTCCATGGCGTATTCCACGTTGCGGACCCGGGCGATGGTAAATTTGGCCCCCAGCCGCTTGGCGGTGAGGCAGCATACCATATTCATTTCGTCCAGGTTGGTGGCTGCGATCACCACGTCCGCGGTTGAGACGCCCGCCTCCTCCAGGGGAGAAATCGCCGCGCCGTTCCCCTTGACGCACATCACGTCCAGCGCATCGGAGGCATGGCGCAGGGCCTCGTCATTGGTGTCAATCACCGTAACGTCATGTTCCTCCTGCGAGAGGTGCTCCGCCAGGGTGAAGCCCACCTTGCCGTTGCCCACGATAATGATTTTCAAGCTCCAAACATCCTTTCCAAGCGCATCTCCAAGATGCTGTACACATTGGTAAAGCCAATCTTAACCCAAACGAAGCCCGGATGCAAGAGCTGATGCACATTATTTTGTCGGAAGAACGAGAAAACGCTCCCTTAGCCGGCGGCAGCCGGTTAAGGGAGCGTGTTATGCCTGAAAGAATCGGTATTATGTCGTCCATTCACTGTGGATGAGGCCTACCAGATACCACTCATTCTGCCAGGGCTCAAACACCAGCTTGAGAGAGCACCAGTCGTAGCCGTTTTTGCTGGGATCGATGCCGGGAAAGTTGTAGTCCACGAAGCGGGCGGCGGGGTAGGCGTCGGACACATTTTCCAGAGCGTTGCCGCTCATCAGAACGGTGTCCACCCCTACCTCCGGCGCCTGGGCGTAGTCGGCGTTGTATACGAAACGGTCAAAATAGTCGCTGCAGGTGGAGCGGATCGGAGAGCCGGAGCCGTCCATAACACCCCACACAAAGGTCTGCTGGTTATCCTCCAGCTCCGCCACGTCCGTCTGGGTCAGCGTGCGGTCGCAGCCTGTGGACACCGTGGAGAAGGGTGTGAGGGTAACCCCCTTCTGGGGATGGACCAGGCCGGACAGTGTGGAGTAATCCTTTTCCTTCAGCAGCTCCAGAACCGACCCCGCCCGTTCCAGAAGCAAGTCGTTATCCTCCGTGTTCAACGGAACCGGGGTGGAGCGGGCGGCTGTCATCTGCGCCTGAGCCATGGGCACACTGGCGCTGGCGGCACGGCTCAGCCCATGCCCGGCGCTGAAAAGTCCGCTGCCCAGCAGGGTGCCCAGAACCAAGCCTCCTACCAGGGCTGTGGACAGAAGTAGGATTGTTCTTCGCATTGTCTCATCCTCACACGAACCGGGATTCTGTCACGACATGATATTTTAAAAGAAACGCATAAAAAATACAACAACAAAAAGTTACAAACAGAAGACATATTTGTATATCTTGCAAAGAGGGGCGGAAACAGATATAATAAAAACCATCAAACAGGAGAAATGAGGTGGCAGCCATGCATCAGCATGAGCTTCAATTCCATATTCAATGCGGCCCCGGCGACGTGGGGCGGTACTGCTTTCTGCCCGGTGACCCGGGCCGGTGCGAAAAGATCGCGGCCTACTTTGACAACCCGGTAAAGATTCAGAGCAACCGGGAGTACACAACCTATACCGGTACCCTGCTGGGGGAGAAGGTGAGCGTCTGCTCCACCGGAATCGGTGGCCCCTCCGCCGTGATCGCCATGGAGGAGCTGCACAACATCGGCGCGGATACCTTTATCCGTGTGGGCACCTGCGGCGGCATCGCCCTGAAGGTGAAGAGCGACGACGTGGTGATCGCCACCGGTGCGGTGCGCCATGAGGGAGCCAGCCGGGAGTATGCCCCCATCGAGTTCCCCGCCGTGTCGGACTATGAGGTGCAGACCGCCCTGGTGCAGGCCGCTAAGAACCTGGGTAAGCCCTGGCACGCCGGAGTAGTCCAGTGCAAGGACTCCTTCTATGGGCAGCATGACCCGGCCCGGATGCCGGTAAGCCAGGAGCTGCTGTACAAGTGGGAGGCCTGGAAGCGGCTGGGGGTGCTGGCCTCCGAGATGGAATCGGCCGCCTTGTTCTGCTGTGCCGCCGCCCTGGGAGTACGGTGCGGCTCCTGCTTCCACGTCATCTGGAACCAGGAACGGGAGGCCGCCGGGCTGGATCAGGCCGAGAGCCACGATCTGTCCGCCGCTCTGGAGGTGGGCATTGAGGCGGTCAAGCTGCTCATCCAGGCCGACCGGAACAAGTAACAGGAAAAAGGAAGGTCCGTCCCTCCGGGGACGGACCTTCCTCTGTTTTCAGCTCTGTTTTGGCTGCCGCAGGCACCGCATGGCGTTGAGAATGGCGATAACCGACACCCCCACGTCCGCGAATACCGCCGCCCACATGGAGGCCCAGCCTGCGGCGCTGAGCACCAGTACCAGCAGCTTGACCGCCAGGGCAAAGACGATATTTTGCCGGACAATAGCCAGGGTGCGCCGGGCGATGGCGATGGCGTGGGCAATTTTGGAGGGCTTGTCGTCCATCAGTACGATGTCGGCGGCCTCAATGGCGGCGTCGGAGCCCAGACCGCCCATGGCGATGCCCACATCCGCCCGGGAGAGCACCGGGGCGTCGTTGATGCCGTCCCCCACAAAGGCCAGCGCCCCCTTGGAGGAGACCTGCTTCAGCAGGGTCTCCACCTGCTCCACCTTGTCGGCGGGGAGCAGCTGGGTGTGGACCTCGTCCAGACCCAGGCGGCCGGCCACATCCTCGCCCACCTCCCGGGCGTCGCCGGTGAGCATCACGGTTTTGCGCACACCCTGGGCTTTCAGGGCGGCAATGGCCTCTTTGGCGTCCGGCTTCACCTGGTCGGAAATGACGATGTGGCCCAGGTACACCCCGTCGGCCGCCACGTGTACGGTGGTACCCACCCGGTGGCAGGGGTGCCAGGACACGCCGATGTCCTCCATCAGCTTGTCGTTGCCGGCGCAGACGGTATGACCGTCCACAACTGCCCGCACGCCCCGGCCGGACAGCTCCTCCGCCTCTGATACCCGGGCGGAATCCAGCTCCTTGCCGTAGGCCTCCTTCAGGGAGCGGGAGATGGGGTGGTCGGACCAGGATTCGGCCAGGGCGGCCAGCTCCAGCAGCTGCCCCTCTGAGCAGTCGTCGGGATGGATGGCGGTGACGTTGAAGACCCCCTGGGTCAGTGTGCCGGTCTTGTCGAATACCACGATTTCCGTCCGGGCCAGCACTTCCAGATAATTGCCCCCCTTCACCAGGATCCCGTCCCGGGAGGCTCCGCCGATGCCGCCGAAAAAGGACAGGGGTACCGAGATCACCAGGGCGCAGGGGCAGGAGACCACCAGGAAGTTGAGGGCCCGATGGATGGACTCCACCCACTGGATAGATGTAAACAGGGGAGGCAGAAAGGCCAGCACCACCGCGGCCAGCACCACAATGGGGGTGTAATACCGGGCGAATTTGGTGATAAAGTGTTCCGCCTTGGCCTTTCGCCCCGAGGCGTTCTCCACCAGGTCCAGGATCTTGGACACGGTGGATTCCTCAAAGGGCCGGGTGACCTGCACCCGCAGCAGGCCGGACAGGTTGACGCAGCCGGAGATCACGTCGTCTCCCGGCCCCGCCTCTCTGGGAAGGGACTCGCCGGTGAGGGCGGCGGTGTCCACGGTGGTGGAGCCCTCCAGCACCACCCCGTCCAGGGGGATCCGCTCCCCAGGCTTGATGACAATGGTATCTCCCACGGCCACGTCCTCCGGGTCCACCTGTTGGAGCTGGCCGTCCACCTCCATATTGGCATAGTCGGGGCGGATGTCCATGAGGGCGGTGATGGATTTGCGGGACTGGTCCACGGCGTAGCTCTGGAACAGTTCGCCCACCTGGTAGAACAGCATGACGAACACCGCCTCCGGATATTCCCCGGTGGCCAGCGCCCCGATTGTGGCCAGGGCCATCAGAAAGTTCTCGTCAAATACCTGCCCGTGGGCGATGTTGCGCACCGCCCGCCACAGCACATCCCAGCCCACGATGGCATAGGGGACCAGGAACAGGCCCAGCCTGGGCCATCCGGTCAGCGGCAGCGGCAGGGCGGCCGCAAAGAGAACGGCAGCGGCCACCAGCCGCGCCAGCATCCGCTTTTGCTTCTTGGACATCACAAACCACTCCTTCCGGCTGGGGGCCGGAGCATTTACAGTACGATGGTGCAGTCGGGCTCCACCTTCTTGCAGAGCTTGGCCGCCTGTTGCAGAATTTCCTCAAACCGGGCGTCGTCGGCGTCCAGGGTCAGCTTTTGGGTCATGAAGCTGACCGTGGCGTCATGGACCCCATCCAGCTTCTTGATGGCCTCTTCCATCTTGGCGGCGCAGTTGGCGCAGTCCAGGTTGAGCAGCTTGAAACGCTTTTTCATATCGGGTTCCTCCTTTATCCTTTTATAAAATATGCAGGGGCAGCAATTCTGCCACGTGCTCGATGCCCTGGTCCAGAATGGCGCGCACGTGGCCGTCGGCCAGGGAGTAAAACACGGTTTTCCCCTCCCGCCGGGCCTTCACCAGACGGCACTGCTTCAAAGAGCGCAGCTGGTGGGAGATGGCGGACTGGGTCATGCCCAGCAGCTGGGCGATGTCGCAGACACACATCTCCGAGGCAAAGAGGACGTACAGGATCTTGATGCGGGTGGAGTCGCCGAAGATTTTGAACAGCTCGGCCAGGTCGTACAGCACTTCCTCGTCGGGCATATCCCGCTTGACCTGATTCACAATATCCTCATGGACGTGCATATATTCGCAGCGCTCCACATCTTTGGGCTCGGGCATCCGGCCACTTCCTTTCTTAAATATATGAGCTATTGTTCATATATAATTATATGCAAGATTGTTCAAATGTCAATACCTGCTTGAAACTTTTTCTTGCGGAATGGGCTGCGGCGTGTTATGATAGGGAAAAAAGGAGGGAGCGCTGTGAAGCGGGAGGAACATCGGGAAGAAGGACTGAAGGCGCTGGACCAGTGCGAGTATATGGTGCTGGCCATGACGGATCTGGCGGGGGAACCCTATTGCGTGCCGCTCAACGCCGTGCGGGTGGGAGAGGCGATCTACTTCCACTGTGCCAGAGCGGGGGAGAAGCTGGACTGCCTGCGGGCACATCCGGCGGTGTGTCTCACGGCGGTGGGGGAGCAGCATGTGGTCCAGGCGGAATATACCACCCATTTTACCAGCGCCGTGGTCCGGGGCAGGGCGGCGGAGGTCACCGACCCGTCGGAGATACGGCGGGGGTTAAGGGCCATCTGCGCCAAATATACCCCCGATTGTCCGGGCCGGGTGGAGGAGGTCATTGAGAAGTATCTGCCCGCCGTCTCGGTGTGGCGGGTGGACCTCACCTCGGTCAGCGGCCGGAGGAAGGAGAACGGCTGAAAAGGGCCCTCCGGACCGTCATACAGACGGTCCGGAGGGCCTTTTTGTCGGTATCACAGGGTTTCCAGCAGGAAACGGCCGATGCTCTCCATGGCCTCGTTGGCCTTTTTCATGGGGAACATCTGGAACACATGCCACAGGTCGGACCACACCTCCAGCCGGCAGGGAACGGCGGCCTGGATCAGCCGGTCCCGCAGGCGGACGGAGTCGGAGAGCAGAATCTCGTTGGTGCCCGCCTGGATCAGGGTGGGAGGGAAGTCGGTAAAGTCCCCGAACAGGGGGGACAGACAGGGGTCGGACAGATCCTGGCCCCTGGCGTAGGCGTCCCGCACAGCGTAGATATAGTTCAGAGTGAGCACCGGATCAATGTCCTCCCGCTCCTGGTAGGATTTTCCGCTGGCCGTCATGTCCGTCCAGGGGGAGAGGAGGATCAGGGCCCGGGGCAGCCGCCGGCCGGCCTTTTTCAGCAGATGGGTGAGCACCAGGGCCAGATTGCCTCCTGCGGAGTCGCCGGCCACCACCACGTCCCGGGCGCCGTAGCCCTGGTACATCAGGTAATCCCAGGCCTTCATGGCGTCCTCCACCGCGGCGGGGTAGGGGTGTTCGGGGGCCAGACGGTACTCAAAGGAGAGCACCTGCCAGCCGGTGACGTTGGACAGCTTGGAGGCCAGAATACGGGAATAGCCCAGGTTGCCGCTGGTGTAGCCGCCCCCGTGGCAGTAGAGCACGGCCCGCCGCCGGTCGTGGCCCCGGTGGGGACGCACCCAGGCGCAGGGCATGTCCTCCAGGGAAAAGGGCTCCCAGCTCATGCCGGCCATGGGGGCCACCAGACGGCCCAGCAGCTGCTGGCCCTTGCGCTGTTTTTCCAGGTCCTCCAGATTCATGGTCTCCGGCGTGGCGGCGCTGTGGATGGCCCGCAGGGCCCGGAGAAAGGGGTCCAGCCGCTGGGTCTCGGCGGCGGTCCGGGGTTTGGGGGCGAGGCCCTGAAGCTTGATGTGGATCTTGTCCTGGTCCATGGGGATCTCCTTTCTGACAAATTGGGGAATAAAATATTATACCACGGCGGCAGGAAAAAGGAAAGCGGTGAGAGCCGCCAGCCTTCCCCTTGTGACCGGGGTGGGAATGTGGTATGCTATCCTTATATAAGGAGGGGATGTCATGCCTGAGAAAGCGGGCGCCTCGGAGTGGTACCGGCTGGACAACGCGGGCGTGCTCTACTCTGCTCTGCAGAAGGAGACCTATTCCGCCATTTACCGTTTTTCCGCCGTTATGGACCAGCCGGTGGACCGGCAGGCGCTCCAGCGGGCGGTGGATCAGACCATGCCCCGGTTTCCCACCTTTCGGGTGCGGATCAAAAAGGGGGCCTTCTGGTATTACTTTGAGCCCAACGACGCCCCCGGCCCCTTTGTGAAGGAGGACATTTCCAATCCCTGCCAGCCGGTGCGCTTTCGGGAGGACAACGGCTGGCTGGTACGGTTTTATTACTATGAACACCGCATTTCGGTGGAGGTGTTTCACGCCGTCAGCGACGGCGGCGGGGCGCTGGTGTTTTTCAAGACCCTGCTGGCGGTCTATCTGCGGGAGCTGGGGCATAAGATTGGAAATACCCACGGCATTCTGGATATTGGGGGGCCGCCCCGGCGGGAGGAGCTGGAGGACGCCTATGGGAAATACGCCCAGGGCAAGGGCCGGCGCTGGAAGGAGCAGGAAAAGGCCTACCAGAACACCGGCACGCCGGAGCCCTTTTATACCCTGAACGTGACCATGGGCTTCTGCTCGGTGTCCCAGCTGAAGCAGAAGGCCAAGGGATACGGCGTGTCCATCACCGAATATCTGGCGGCGGTGCTGATACAGGTGATCCTGGAGAAGCAGCACCGGGAGCGGCCCCGGAAGGAGCAGCCGGTTGCCCTGGCCATCCCCATCAATCTGAGGGCCTGGTTCCCGTCGGAGACTTTGCGCAACTTTATTCTCACCGTCCGGCCGGTTATTGATCCGAGCCTGGGGGAATATACCTTTGAAGAGGTGCTCAGTCAGGTCCACCATACCCTCCGGCTGAAGATCAACCGCCAGCGGATGCGGGCGGAGCTGACGGGCAACGTGCGCTTTACCAAAAACCGGCTGCTGCAGATTGTGCCCATTGTGCTGAAAAATCCGGTGATGTCCCTGGGCTACCGGATTGCGGGGGTGCGGCCCTATTCGGGCACCTATACCAATCCGGGAGCTTTTTCCGTGCCGCCGGAGATGGAGCCCCACATCCGGCGCATGGAGGTCATTCTGGGGCAGGCCACCAATCCCCGGGTCCACTGCGCCTCCATCAGCTATGGGGATTTGATGGAGATTACCTTTGCGGGCACCCAGCGGGAGAGCGACACCGAGCGGGATTTCTTCCGCTTCCTGGTCCGGGAGGGCATCCACGTCAAGGTGGAGAGCAACCGGGCGGAATGAGAAAAAAGGGGACGTTTTTATGCCGTATTGTGTCCACTGCGGGGTGGAGCTGGATGCCACAGCCACTTTCTGCCCTCTCTGCCATACTCCGGTGGCGGATCCGAATCAGCCGCCGGACCTGAGCGCGCCCAAGCCCTTTCCCACCCAGCGGGGAGAGGTGGCCCCCGCGTCCAAGCAGGAGCTGGCGCTGCTGGTCACCGCCATGCTGGCCTGTGTGGCCCTGTGCTGCGGGCTGCTCAACGTGTTCCTCAAGCCGGAGCGGGGGTGGTCCCTGTATGTCATCGGCGCGGCGGCCATGCTGTGGCTCTGGCTGGTGCCCCCGCTGCTGGCCAGGGGGATGCACCTGCTGCTGCGGCTGCTGGTGGATGTGGCGGCGGTGGCGCTCTACGTCTATCTGATTTCCATGGACCTGAACGGGAAAGCCTGGTTCTGGGGGCTGGCCGCGCCCATCATCTTTTGGGGCGGCGCCGTTCTCCTGCTGCTGGGCCTGGTGCTGCGGGTATACCGCCGCTCGGTCATCACCAGCCTGACCATCCTCATCGGCAGCCTGGGGGTGTTCCTGTTCGGGGTAGAGTATCTGATTGATCTGTGGCTCTACGGCCGATGGGACCCCTCCTGGTCTCTGGTGGTGCTCACCATCTGCGTGGGTCTGGTGATCCCGCTGATTATTGTACGCCGGATTCCCTCTCTCCGGGAGGAGGCCCGCAGGCGGTTTCATGTATAACCGGTATGACTTGACGATTGGGTGAGAGTGTCGTATAATGCAGAAAGCAGAATGTTACTTAGTTGGAAGTACATGCTGCGGATAAGAGAGAAGGGAGTTGCTATTATGTCGCAGGATAACGGTAAGGGTTTGGCTACCGCCAGCATGGTGCTGGGTATTGTGGGCCTGGTATTCACCTTTTTCATCAATGGGCTGATCGGTCTGATTCTGGGCATTATTGGTCTGGTTCTGGCCAGTAAGTCCAAGCAGCAGGGCTTCGTGGGTCCCATCCGCACCGCCGGCTTTGTGATGAGCCTGATCTCCGTGATCGTGGGCGTGCTGGCCTTCGTGCTGGTGCTGGCCTGCGCCGCCACCATCGGCGCCATGGGCCTGAGCCTGTAAGCGAACCGTACATGACATGACACAAGCGCCGCGGCGCCCCGTCAAGGGACGCCGCGGCGCTTTGCCTGAGAGGAGGAAACAGCGTGCTGCCCTACGTCACCCTGTTCGGACACACCCTGTCCACTTATAGCGTTCTGGCGATCCTGGGCTTTCTGGCCGGCCTGCTGCTGGTGGTGCTGGCCAGCCCCCGCTTTGCCCTGAACAGAGATGACAGCGTGTACCTCTATGTCTTTTCCTTTGCCGGGGTGCTGGTGGGGGCCAAGCTCCTGTCTCTGCTGCCGCTGCTGCCCCGGCTGGCGGCGGACCTGCCCATGCTGTGGACGGGGGAATGGGAGCAGTTTGTGCGCACCTATCTCACCAGCGGCATGGTATACTATGGCGGTCTGGCGGGGGCGGTGGTGGGCGCATGGCTCACCGCCCGCTATTTCTCCCTGCGCCTCAGCGATTTTTTCCCCGTTCTGGTCCCTGCCATCCCCCTGTTCCACGCTTTTGGCCGGGTGGGCTGCTTCTGCGCCGGCTGCTGTTACGGCGTGGAGGCCCCGGAGCCCTGGGGGATTGCCTTCACCCACGCCGTGGCCGGTCCCAACGGGGTGCCCTTGCTGCCGGTGCAGCTGTGGGAGAGTGGGGCGGAGCTGGTGATCTTCGTCATCCTGCTGTGGTATGCCGCCAGAACGAAGGCACGGGAAAGGCTGCTGCCGGCCTATGTGCTGCTCTACGCCCCCACCCGCTTTGTGCTGGAGTTTTTCCGGGGAGATCCCGCCCGGCGGCTGTACGGGCCCCTCTCCACCTCCCAGTGGCTCAGCCTGGCCGCGATCGCGGCGGCGTTCTGGCTGCTGTACCGGCGCAAAAACCATGAATATTCACAATAAAGTGAATATTATGCATATTATCGGAAAAATGCACCAGAGAAATGGGGGCCAATTCGCATATTTATGCGAATTGGCCCTTGCTTTTTCCACAGAGCTGTGCTACACTATCTCCAACAAGAACAAACGGAGGTTTTTACCATGGCTGATATCAAGAAAGTAGTGCTCGCCTATTCCGGCGGTCTGGATACATCCATCATCATCCCCTGGCTGAAGGAGAACTACAACAATCCCGAGATCATCGCCGTCTCCGGCAACGTGGGCCAGGCCGACGAGCTGGAGGGCCTGGAGGAGAAGGCCATCAAGACCGGCGCCTCCAAGCTGTACGTGGAGGACCTGGTGGACGAGATGGTGGACGACGTGATCATCCCCTCCATGCAGATGGGCGCCAAGTACGAGGACTACCTGCTGGGCACCGCCTTTGCCCGGCCCATCATTGCCAAGCGTCTGGTGGAGATTGCCAAGGCCGAGGGGGCCGACGCCATCTGTCACGGCTGCACCGGCAAGGGCAACGACCAGATCCGGTTTGAGCTGGCTATCAAGCGGTTTGCCCCCGAAATGAAGATCATCGCCCCCTGGCGTGAGTGGGACA
>NHCFR00700__coassemble_1863_pt1 | contig 12930 bp, 10 predicted proteins | sample NHCFR00700__metabat2_low_PE_032 | metagenome-assembled genome bin NHCFR00700
TGAGGCAACCGAGTCCAGAAAGATCGCAAGTTTTCAAAGCCTGGAAGGCAAAATCAAGGTCATGTAGGTTTACACCATTTTGCCGCAGCCAACACCATTTTGCACCAGGATTTACACCACTACATCGGTAAGTTATAGAAAACTATGAGGGGTTATGTAAGCACCAAAAGCCTGGAACCCCTTGAAATAAAGGGGATAAGAGGTTATGAGAAGAAAGAGGTGTGCTTATGTACCTTAAAGCGCTGGAGATCCAGGGGTTCAAGTCTTTTCCGGATAAGACGGTGCTCTCCTTCGGAGAGGACATTACCGCCATCGTGGGGCCCAACGGCAGCGGAAAATCAAATATTTCCGATGCCATCCGCTGGGTGATGGGGGAGCAGTCCACCAAGGCCCTCCGGGGGGGTAAGATGGAGGACGTGATCTTCGGCGGCACCGCCCTGCGCAAGCAGCAGGGCTTTGCCGAGGTCTCCATGGTATTGGACAACACCGACCACCTGTTTCCCCTGGAGGAGAGCGAGGTGATGGTCACCCGCCGGTACTTCCGCTCCGGGGAGAGCGAGTATTACATCAACCGCCGTTCCGTCCGGCTCAAGGACGTGAACGAGCTGTTCATGGATACCGGCCTGGGCCGGGAGGGCTACTCCATCATCGGCCAGGGCCGCATCGACGAGATTTTATCGGTCAAGAGCGGGGACCGGCGGGAGGTCTTTGAGGAGGCCGCCGGTATCTCCCGGTTCCGCCACCGGAAGGAGGAGGCCGAGCGCAAGCTGGAGCGCACCCAGGAGAACCTGGTGCGCATCACCGACAAGATCGACGAGCTGGAGCTCCAGGTGGAGCCCCTGCGGAACCAGAGCGAGAAGGCCAAGCGGTTTCTGCTCCTCCGGGACGAGCTGCGGAGTTTGGAGATCTCCCTGTGGCTGGACCAGCTGGAAAAGCTGCGGGCGGGGAATATCAAGACCATGTCCGACTATGAAAACGCCGTCCGGCAGCGGGAGGAGGCCCAGGGGGCGGTGGAGCGGCTCTACGCCGCCGCAGAGGATTTTTCCGCCCAAATGCGGGACAAGGACGTGGAGGCCGAGGGCGTCCGTTTCCAGATGATGCAGAAGCAGGCCGACGCCAACGGTCTGGAAAACGCCATTGCCGTGCTGAGAGCCAATATCCAGAACAACCTGGAGAACCGGGACCGCATCCAGCGGGAGCTGGATCAGCAGGAGGGACGGGCGGGCTCAGTGGCCGCCCAGATCCACGAGCGCCGCCAGAGACTGGAGGAGCTGGCCGGGCAGCGCGCCCAGCTTCAGGACCATCTGGAGCGCCGGCAAGGAGAGGCCCAGGATGCCGCCCGCTCCGCCGGCCAACTGGCCGGCGAGCTGGAGCAGCTGCGGCAGAAGGAGTCGGTGGAGCACGCCTCCGCCGCCGACGCCAAGGCCCTCCTCTCCGCCCTGGCCGCCGCCGAGCAGGAGCTGCTGGACCGGGACGAGAGCCTGCGGCAGGAGCTGGCCGCCGGGGAGGAGGCCCTGGACAGCGTCAGAGCCGCCCGGCAGGAGGCCGCCGCCGCCCTGGACAAGGCCCAGGAGGACCGGGACTCCCTGCAGAACATGCTCAACGGCTACACCCTGCGGGTGGAGTCCCGGCAACGGAAGGCCAAGGAGGCGGAGGAGCGCCATGTGAAGCTCCAGATGGAGGAGAACGCCATCCGCTCCCGGGTCCATATGCTCTCTGAAATGGAAAAAATGTATGAGGGCTACTCCAAAGCGGTAAAGCTGGTGATGGGGGAGGCCAAGAAGGGGCAGCTGAAGGGGATCCACGGCCCGGTGGCCGGACTGCTCCACGTGCCGGACGCCTGCACCGTGGCCATCGAGACCGCCCTGGGCGGCGCCATGCAGCACATCGTGGTGGAGCGGGAGGAGGACGGCAAGGCCGCCATCCAGTATTTGAAGCGGCGGGACGGAGGCCGGAGCACCTTCCTGCCTCTGACCTCCATGCGACCCTCCGACTTCCGGGACCAGGGGGTGCGGCAGGAGCCCGGCTTTGTGGGCCTGGGCAACGAACTCATCCAGTTTGACGCCCGGTATGAAAGGGTCTTTTCCAATCTGCTGGGCCGCACGGTGGTGGCCGAGGATCTGGACAGGGCCATCGCTATGGCGCGGAAATACGGCTACCGCTTTAAGATCGTCACCCTGGACGGCCAGGTGCTCAACCCCGGCGGCTCCATGACCGGCGGCTCGGTGTCCCGCAGTGCGGGTATCCTCAGCCGGGCCAACGAGTTGGAGCGGCTGAACCAGCAGGCGGCGGGGGTGACCGAGCAGCTGACCGCCGCCGCCCACGCCATGGAAGAGGCCCGGCGGGAGGCCGCGGCCGCCGCCTACGAACTGGAGACCGCTCAGGTCCAGCAGCGGCGGCATGAGGACGATATCCTCCAGCTCAAAGAGCGGCTGGGCCATCTGGACAGCCAGCTTGTCCAGGCCGAGGGCCGTCGGGAGCAGCAGCAGCAGGAGCTGCGCCAGGTCCAGGCCCGTTCCGCCCAGACTGAGACCGATATCCAGGCCGCCCGGCAGCGGATCCAGGAGCTGGAGGGCTCGGCCGCGGCCCTGCGGGCGGAGGCCGAGGGCAAGGCCCAGGGCCAGGCCGCCATGCAGGAACAGGCGGCCGCCATCGGCGAGGCCATTGCCGAGCTCAATATGCGCCTGGCCGCACTGGCGGCGGAGGAGCAGGCCTCCAACAAGTCCCTGAACGAGCTGGAGGCGCTGAAGGCCGACCTGACCGGCGACCGGGCGGAGCGGCAGAAGATGCTGGCGGGCTTTGTGGAGAGAAACGCCGGCCTGGAGGCGGAGATCCGGGAGAAGGAGCGCCAGCTCCAGACCCTCCGCCGGGAAAACGAGGACCAGCAGGGGGCCATCGGCCGCATCAACGAGGAAAAGCTGGCTCTGGAGGCCAAGCGGAACCAGGCCGACAAGGAGGCCCGGGAAAAAAACAGCGAATTGCTCAACTTACAGCGGGAGGTCTCCGTCTTAGAACAGAAGAAGGCCGCCGCCGACCTGGAGGAGAAAAACCTGCTGGACAAGCTGTGGGAGACCTACGAGCTGTCCCATGAGGCGGCCCGGACCCAGCGGGTGGAGCTGGAGAGCGTGCCCAAGGCCCAGCGCCGGGTGGGCGAGCTGAAGTCGGCCATCTCCTCTCTGGGCAATATCAACCTGGACGCCATCGAGGAGTTCGAGCGGGTCAACGAGCGGTACACCTACCTCACCGACCAGCGGGATGACGTGACCCGCTCCAAGAAGGAGCTGGAGGAGATCATCGCCGGGATCACCGAGGAGATGCGCAACATCTTCTCCGCCCAGTTCGCCCTGCTCAACGAGTCCTTCCAGCATACCTTCCAGGAGCTGTTCCAGGGTGGCAAGGCCAACCTGGAGCTGGAGGACCCGGACGACATCCTGAACTGCGGCATCGAGATCAAGGTCCAGCCTCCGGGCAAGGCGTTGAAAATTCTCTCCCTGCTCTCCGGCGGAGAGAAGGCCTTCGTGGCCATCGCCCTGTATTTCGCCATCCTCAAGGTGCGGCCTACCCCCTTTGTGGTGATGGACGAGATCGAGGCCGCCCTGGACGACGCCAACGTGGTGCGCTTTGCCCGCTACATGCGTCAGATGGCGGACAAAACCCAGTTTATCGTCATCACCCACCGCCGGGGCACCATGGAAGAGGCCGACGTGCTCTACGGTGTCACCATGCAGGAGCAGGGCATCAGCCGCCTGCTGACCATCAACCTGAACGACGTGGAAAAAGAGCTGCACATCAAATAGCGCCGGGGCCAATCCGTCCGGCGGAAAGGAATCAGACCACATGGGCTTTTTTGAAAAGATCAAGGCGGGACTCACCCGCACCAAGGAAAACATCGGCCACTCCTTTGACCAGCTGTTCGCCGGGGAGCTGAACGATGACTTCTACGACGAGCTGGAGGAGACCCTGATTTTGGGGGATATGGGGGTGGACACCACCCTGAAGGCGGTGGAGGAGCTTCGCCGCCGGGTGAAGGAGGAGAAGATCAAGGACATGGACTCCGCCCGGGTCTGCCTGCGGCGGGTGCTCACCGACATGCTCCAGGTGGGTGAGCCGGAGCTTCACCTCACCACCACCCCCTCCGTGGCCCTGTTCATCGGGGTGAACGGGGTGGGCAAGACCACCACCATCGGCAAGCTGGCCTCCCGGATGAAGGGGGAGGGCAAGCGGGTGCTGATGGCCGCCGCCGACACCTTCCGGGCCGCCGCCGCCGACCAGCTGGAGATCTGGAGCGGCCGGGCCGGGGTGGACCTGGTGCGGCAGCACGAAGGAGCCGACCCCGCCGCCGTGGTGTTTGACGCCCTCACCGCCGCCAAGGCCCGGGGAAGCGACGTGATCCTCATCGACACCGCCGGGCGGCTGCACAACAAGCAGAACCTGATGAACGAGCTGAACAAGATCAGCCGGGTGGTGGACCGGGAGCTGCCTGACTGCGACCGGGAGACCCTGCTGGTGCTGGACGCCACCACCGGCCAGAACGGCCTCATTCAGGCCAAGCAGTTCAAGGAGGCCGCCGGCATCACCGGCATCGTCCTCACCAAGCTGGACGGCTCCGCCAAGGGAGGCATCGTGGTGGCCATTGCTCAGGAACTCCAGGTGCCGGTGAAGTACATCGGCGTGGGGGAGGGCATCGACGACCTGATGCCCTTTGAGGCCGAGGCCTTTGTGGAAGCGCTGATTTAAGGGAGGTTATCTGACATGGCAAGAATTGACGGACGGGCCAATGATCAGCTGCGGCCCATAGAGATCATTCCCAATTTCAATAAATTTGCGGAGGGATCCTGCCTGATCCGCTGCGGCAATACCCAGGTGCTGTGCTGCGCCAGCGTGGAGGAGCGCACCCCGCCCCATGTCCCCGAGGGGGAGGGCTGGGTCACCGCCGAGTACTCCATGCTGCCCCGGGCCAACCGGGAGCGGTCCAAGCGGGACATTGCCAAGCTGAAGCTGTCTCCCCGCTCCGCGGAGATCCAGCGGCTGGTGGGACGTTCCCTCCGGGCCTGCGTGGACATGAAAAAGCTGGGGGAGCGTACCATCACCGTGGACTGTGATGTGCTCCAGGGGGACGGCGGCACCCGCACCGCCAGCGTCACCGGCGGCTTTGTGGCCCTGAGTCTGGCGCTCTACAAACTGGTGGAGCAGGGCGTGCTGGAGAGCATGCCCCTCAAGACCTGTGTGGCTGCCATTTCCGCCGGCATTGTGGACGACCAGCTTCTGCTGGACCTGTGCTATGAGGAGGACTCCGCCGCCCAGGTGGACCTGAACTGCGTCATGACAGGGGAGGGGGAGCTGGTGGAGCTCCAGGGTACCGGCGAGGGCCGGACCTTCACCATCGCCGAGCAGCAGGCTCTGGTGGACCTGTGCGCCAAGGGAATCCGGGAAGTGCAGGCCATCCAGCGAGCGGTTCTGGGAGGTTGAGCATATGAAAATGGTATTGGCCAGCAAAAACGCCCATAAGCTGGTGGAGATGAAGGACATCCTCTCCCAGCTGGGGGTGGAGGTGGTGCTGGAGTCCGACGTGGGCGTGGATGTGGACGTGGAGGAGACCGGGACCACCTTTGAAGAGAACGCCTATCTGAAAGCCCACGCCGTCATGGAGGCCTCCGGCCTGCCCGCCATCGCCGACGATTCCGGCCTGTGCGTGGACGCCCTCAACGGGGCCCCCGGCGTGTATTCCGCCCGGTATGGCGGTCCGGAGCTGGACGACGTGGGGCGGTATAAGCTGCTGCTGGAGAACCTGCGGGGCCAGCTGGACCGGCGGGGGAAATTTGTCTCCTGTATCTGCTGCTGCTTCCCCAACGGGGACAGAGTGGAGGCCAGGGGGGAGTGCCCCGGCACCATTGCTTACGCTCCCAAGGGAACGGGCGGCTTCGGCTACGACCCGGTGTTTTTCCTGCCCGGTCTGAAAAAGACCTTTGCGGAGCTCACCCCCGAGGAGAAAAACGCCATCTCCCACCGGGGTAACGCCCTGAAAAAATTCAAAATGGAATTGGAGAGCTATTTCAATGGACTTAACCAGTAAACAGCGCTCCCAGCTGCGGAGCCTGGCCAACGGCATCGACACCATCATACACATCGGAAAGGACGGCATCGGCCCCAACCTGGTGAAGCAGGCGGACGACGCCCTGGAGGCCCGGGAGCTGATCAAGGGCAAGGTGCTGGAGAACTGTCTGCTCACCAGCCGGGAGGCGGCGGAGGAGCTGGCCAAAGCCACCCGCAGCGAGGTGGTGCAGGTAATCGGAACAAAATTCGTTTTATATCGTCCAACCCATCGTAAGGATAAGAAGGACCGGATCGTTTTGGTGGCATCCAAGAAACGGGATTAAAACGGGGAGGTCTTAGCATGAAGCTGGGCATTTACGGCGGTACCTTCAATCCCCCTCACCTGGGACATCTGGCGGCGGCCCAGTTCGCCCTGGACGCCCTGAAACTGGACCAGCTGGAGTTTGTCCCGGCGGCCGCGCCTCCCCATAAAACCCTGCCGGAGGGCGGTCCCAGCGCCGAACAGCGGCTGGAGATGGTGGAGCTGGCGGCGGACGGGCTGCTGCTGCCCAAAAAGGTGAGCGTCAACGGTATGGAGCTCCACCGCCCCGGCAAGAGCTATACCGCCGACACCCTGGAGCAGCTCCAGGCCGCCAATCCCGAGGCGGAGCTGTGGCTGCTGATGGGGACGGACATGTTCCTCACTCTGCAGAACTGGCGGGAGCCGGAGGTCATCACCCGTCTGGCGGGAATCTGCACCTTTGCCCGCACCCAGTCGGACAGCGGGGAGCTGCTGGAGACTCAGGCCAGGTATCTGCAGGAGACCTTCGGGGCCCGGACCTGCGTGCTCCAGCTGCCCCACATTGTGGACGTGTCCTCCACCCAGCTGCGGGAGCTGCTGGCCCAGGGCAAGGGGCAGGAGTATTTGTCCCCGGCGGTGTACGGCTACATCATCCGCCAGGGGCTGTATGGCGTCCATTACGACCTGAAGCGGCTGCCCGACCGGGAGCTGCGGGCCTGCTCCTATTCCATGATCCGGGCCAAGCGGATCGCCCATGTGCAGGGCACGGAGGAGGAGGCGGTGCGTCTGGCCCAGCGGTGGGGCGCCGACGAGGAAAAGGCCCGCCGGGGCGCCATTCTCCACGACTGTACCAAATATTTAACCATGGAAGAACAGTTGCAGTTGTGCAGAAAATATGGTATCGTACTGGATGATTTGGAGCAGCAGGCGGTCAAGCTCCTCCACGCCAAAACGGGCGCGTGTGTGGCCCGGGATGTGTACGGGGTGAGTGACGACGTGTATGAGGCCATCTTCTGGCATACCACCGGCAAGGCGGATATGACCCTGCTGGAGAAGATCCTCTACATTGCCGACTACATGGAGCCCAACCGGGATTTTCCCGGGGTGGAGCGCCTGCGTACGCTGGCCTATCAGGACCTGGACCAGGCGGTGCTGGCCGGGTGCGAGATGAGCATTCAGGAGATGAAGGACAGAGGGCTGCCCGTTCACCCCAATACGGTGCGGGCCAGGGATTGGCTGAGGAGCAAATCAAGCGGAAAGGAACCATGCTAGGATGAATCCGGAACACAGAAATAGTACCCAGGGCGGAGCCAGATTGGAAAAGAAGCAGCAGACCTCCCGTCCGGGAAGCGGAAAGCGGCCCAAGCCTCGGCTGACCCGAAAGCAAAAGACCCTGCGAATCTTGTTTCTTGTACTGACGATTATTGCGGCCATCATTGTGGTGGGTACGGTGGTATTTCTCCTGGTCACGGCGCCCCCGGACGCCAGCCAGCTGTCCACCCCCAGACCCCAGACCACCACAGTCATAGATGAAAACGGCAATGAAATCCAGGTGGAGATCCCCGGCCTGGCTGCCAACCGGAAGGAGCAGTTTTACACCTTCCTGCTGGTGGGCCAGGATACCGGCGGCGGCGGCCTGACGGATACCATGATGCTGGCGGCCTACGACGTGCCCAATCAGACCCTGAACGTGATGAGCCTGCCCCGGGACACCTATGTGCGCTACGGAAGCCGGAACGTACTGCTCAACTCGGTTTATAACCGGGCCGGCGGCGGAAAGGACGGCATTGAGGCGCTGAAAGCGGAGGTGGGCGATCTCACCGGCGTCACCCCCGACTTCTATGTGATTGTACAGTGGGAGGCCGTGGGCGAGCTGGTGGACGCCATTGACGGCGTCTACTTCGACGTGCCTCTGGATATGAACTATGAGGATCCGGACCAGGACCTGTATATCCACCTGGACGCCGGTATGCAGCTCATTGACGGCGACAAGGCCATGCAGCTGCTGCGCTGGCGGAAAAACAACAAGATCGTCAACGGCAAGCTGGTTATCTACGGCGGCTATCCCAACGGCGACCTGGGCCGTATCGAAACCCAGCAGGCCTTCCTGACGGCGGTGCTTGAAAAGTGCCTCCAGCCCACGGTACTGCTGCCCAATCTGATGGAGTATGTGACCATCTTCCAGAAGAACGTGGAGACCGACCTCTCCGTCCCCAATATGGCCTATTTTGGCAAATCGGCCGCCAATGGCCTGGACATGAGCCAGGTGGAGTTCATCACCATGCCCTATAAGGACGCGGGAGACGGTGCCCATCTGCTGCCTGTGGGGAGCAAGATCGTGGAGGAGGTCAACGACGGATTCAATCCCTATGACCGGGAGATTACCCTGCGGGATCTGGACCTGGTGACCAGCAGCAGCTCCTCCGGGTCCTCCGGTTCTTCCGGTTCCGGTTCCACAAGTAAGCCCAGCGCCACGCCTTCCGCTGTGCCTACGGAGGAGCCCTCTGTGAGTGCCACGCCCAGCCAGCCGGTGGTGGAGAGCCCGCCGGCGTCCGCGGCTCCCAGTCAGAGCCCGGCGGTCAGCGCTGCGCCCAGCCAGGATCCGGCGGCCACGCCCACACCGGTGGTTCCCCCCACTTCCACGCCGGTGTTTACACCCGACCCCGCACCCACGCCTGTTTCGACGCCTGGAGGAAATATTGAATACGGCCCGGGCATGGAGCCCGTGGCATAAAGGAGAGTTGCAAATGACGCCTAAAGAGATTGCCTTTGCCGCGGTAAAAGCGCTGGACAGCAAAAAGGGGCAGGATATCAAGGTGCTGGAGACCGGCCATCTGACTACCCTGGCCGACTACTTCGTGCTGTGCTCCGCCACCTCTACCACACAGATCAAGGCCCTGGCCGACGTCTGTGAGAAGATGCTCAAGGACGCCGGAGAGCCCCCCCACCATGTGGAAGGTCACCGGGGCGGCACCTGGATCCTGCTGGACTTCTCCTCGGTGGTGGTCCACATCTTCAACGAGGAGGCCCGGAAGTTCTACGATCTGGAGCGCCTGTGGAGTGACGCCACTCCCGTGGATCTCAGCGAAGTGCTGACGGAAAACTGAAATGAGACAGAGCGCCGGACGGTTATGCCGTCCGGCGCTCTTTTTCCGCCGGAATACTTGCAATCCCGATATCTTTCCATTATAATATCTTAGATTGGATAATCGCCCGTTTTTTTGCAGAAACGAGGACCTCAATAAGGAAAGCGTGAGAGATTTGAAGTACGATTTTGCCGCCATCGAACCCAAGTGGCAGAAAAAGTGGGTGGAAGAGAACACCTTCCACTGTGAGGAGCACAGCGACAAGCCCAAGTTCTACGCCCTGGTGGAGTTCCCCTATCCCTCCGGGCAGGGCCTGCATGTGGGCCACACCCGGCCCTACACCGCCATGGACGTGGTGGCCCGCAAGCGCCGGATGGACGGCTACAATGTGCTGTTCCCCATGGGCTACGACGCCTTCGGCCTGCCCACCGAGAACTACGCCATCAAGAACCACATCCACCCCGCCAAGGTAACCCACGACAACATCGAGAACTTCACCCGGCAGCTGCACATGCTGGGCTACTCCTTTGACTGGGACCGGGTGATCAACACCACCGACCCCAGCTACTACAAGTGGACCCAGTGGATCTTCCTCCAGCTGTACAAGCACGGTCTGGCCTACAAGACCACCATGCCCGTGAACTGGTGCACTTCCTGCAAGTGCGTGCTGGCCAATGAGGAAGTGGTGGAGGGCGTGTGTGAGCGCTGCGGCTCCCCCGTCATTCGCAAGGAGAAATCCCAGTGGATGCTGAAGATCACCGAGTACGCCCAGCGGCTCATCGACGATCTGGACGATTTGGACTTCATCGAGCGGGTCAAGACCCAGCAGAAGAACTGGATCGGCCGCTCCACCGGCGCGGAGGTCACTTTCAAGGCCACCACCGGGGAGGACATCGTGGTGTTCACTACCCGGCCCGATACTCTGTTCGGCGCCACCTATATGGTCCTCTCTCCCGAACACGCCCTGGTGAAGGGCTGGCTGGAGGGCGGCAAGCTCCAGAACGCCGGCGAGGTGCAGGCCTACCAGGCCGCCGCCGCCTCCAAGTCCGACCTGGAGCGCACCGAGCTGAACAAGGAAAAGACCGGTGTGTGCCTGGACGGCGTGAAGGGTATTAACCCCGTCAACGGCAAGGAGATTCCCATTTTCATCTCCGACTACGTGCTGGCCACCTACGGCACCGGCGCCATCATGGCCGTGCCTGCCCACGACGACCGCGACTGGGAGTTTGCCAAAAAATTTGGCTGTGAGATCATCGAGGTGGTCTCCGGCGGCGAGGACGTACAGAAGGCGGCCTTTACCGCCAAGGACGAAACCGGCATCCTGGTCAACTCCGACTTCCTCAACGGCCTCACCGTGAAGGACGCCATCCCCATCATCACCAAGTGGCTGGAAGAGAAGGGCATCGGCGAGGCCAAGGTAAACTACAAGCTCCGTGACTGGGTGTTCTCCCGCCAGCGCTACTGGGGCGAGCCCATCCCCATGGTGTGGTGTGACAAGTGCGGCTGGCAGCCCCTGCCCGAGGAGCAGCTGCCCCTGCTGCTCCCTGACGTGGATTCCTATGAGCCCACCGACGACGGCGAGAGCCCTCTCTCCAAGATGACTGACTGGGTGAATACCACCTGCCCCTGCTGCGGCGGCCCCGCCAAGCGCGAGACCGACACCATGCCCCAGTGGGCCGGCTCCTCCTGGTACTTCCTGCGCTATATGGACCCCCACAACGACAAGGCCTTGGCCTCCAAGGAGGCTCTGGATTACTGGTCCCCTGTGGACTGGTACAACGGCGGCATGGAGCACACCACCCTCCACCTGCTGTACAGCCGGTTCTGGCACAAGTTCCTGTACGATATCGGTGTGGTGCCCACCAAGGAGCCCTACCAGAAGCGCACCTCCCACGGCATGATCCTGGGCGAGGGCGGCGAGAAGATGTCCAAGAGCCGGGGCAACGTGATCAACCCCAACGACGTGGTGGCCCAGTACGGCGCGGACACCATGCGGCTGTATATCATGTTCATCGGCGACTTTGAGAAGGCCGCCGCCTGGAGCGACAACGCGGTGAAGGGCTGCAAGCGGTTCCTGGACCGGGTGTGGAACCTGTCCGAGAACCTGACCGACAGCCTGGACTACACCGCCGCCAACGAGAGCGCCATCCACAAGGCTATCAAGAAGGTGGCTGACGATATCGAGGCCATGAAGTTCAACACCGCCATCGCCGCTCTCATGGCGCTGGTCAACGACTTCTACGCCAACGGCTGCTCCAAGGGGGAGTATAAGACCCTGCTGCTGCTGCTGTCTCCCTTTGCCCCCCATATGGTGGAGGAGCTGTGGGAGACCCTGGGCTTCGCCGGCGAGGGCATGGCCTGCCAGCAGAGCTGGCCCGCCTATGATGAGAGCAAGACCGTGGCCGCCGAGGTGCAGATGGCCGTCCAGGTGTCCGGCAAGCTGCGCTCTACCATCACCGTGCCCATGGACAGCGACGAGGCCGCCGTGGTGGCTGCCGCTCTGGCCGATCCCAAGGTGCAGAAGTTTACCGAGGGCAAGAAACTGGTCAAGACCATTCTGGTGCCCAACAAGCTGGTCAACCTGATTGCCAAGTAAGAATGGCGGAAATCCAAATCCACTCTTGACATTTGGGTCATAATAGAATACAATGGTTCTGTTAAAGCCATATCTATGTGGCCCTTTGGCGGTGGAACCCCGCCGCTTCGGAGGGAGGGGAAATCAATGTCGGAAGTCCATGTGAAGGACGGCGAGTCCTTGGAAAACGCGCTGAAGCGTTTCAAGCGCAGCTGCGCCAAGTCTGGTGTGCTGGCCGAGGTTCGCAAGCGTGAGCACTATGAGAGCCCGAGCGTCAAGCGCCGCAAGAAGTCTGAGGCCGCCCGCAAGAACCGCAAGAAGTATTACTAATCAAACACATTGCGAGGTCCTGTACCCATTAGGTACAGGACCTCGTTGTTTTTATTCGTATAGCAGAAAAGCACTCAGCCCATCCCTTAAGGGATGGGCTGAGTGCTTTAGTAAATACTTAGAACAGGTGGAACGCGGTAATCAGGCCGGAGAACACGATGGAAACGGTGGAGCACAGCTTGATCAGGATGTTCAGAGAGGGACCGGAGGTGTCCTTGAAGGGGTCGCCCACGGTGTCGCCGATGACGGCGGCCTTGTGGCAATCGGAGCCCTTGCCGCCGTGCTTGCCGCTCTCAATGTACTTCTTGGCGTTGTCCCAGGCGCCGCCGGCGTTGGACATGAACACAGCCACCACAAAGCCGGTGACGGTAACGCCGCCCAGCAGACCCACAACGGCCTCGGCGCCCAGGATCAGGCCGGTGATGACGGGGACGATAATGGCCAGCAGGGAGGGGACCACCATCTCGTGGAGGGCGCCCTTGGTGCACAGGTCCACGCAGGAGGCGTAGTCGGGATCGGCCTTGCCCTCCATGATGCCGGAGATCTCACGGAACTGGCGGCGGACCTCCACCACGATGGACTGGGCGGCCCGCTGCACGCCGCTC
>NHCFR00700__coassemble_1909_pt1 | contig 12555 bp, 9 predicted proteins | sample NHCFR00700__metabat2_low_PE_032 | metagenome-assembled genome bin NHCFR00700
CTGGCGGAGGGGGCCATCACCCTATCCCCCATCGGCATCCGCATCCACGCCCCTGTCCTGGGCCTGCCGGTGGATTCCGATATCGACCAGATTGTGCTCCACTACGCCGACGGCACGGACTACGTGCTGGAGGATGAGGATGCCTTTGTCTCCAACCGCACCTACGGCTTCGTGGACATGGAGCAGGGGGCGTTTATCTACACCTTCAACCGCATCGTGGACACCGCGGCGCTGGCATCAGTGACCATTGAGGGCACCGACTACCCCCTTCTCACCCCTCCTGAAAGGTGATGCGCAGTTTGGTGTCCAGGGGGAATTCCAGCAGCCTGTCCCCCGTCCGCCGCTCCTCCGTCAGCGCCACGGCGGTAATGGCGCAGTTGTCATAGGTCTTGTAGTAGTAGGTGCCGGTATCCGTATTGATGCAGCAGGAATACCGGGTGATATCGCAGTTCCCCTCGGGGGTTCGCACCGCGCCCCGGGGCATGGCCACCGTGTCCAGCAGGTGGAAGAACTGGCTGACGCTGCTCTCCTCGCTGTTTTCGCAGACGCAGTTGCGCTTGCAGAACGCCGTCCGGACATACCGGGAGGCGGGGGACCAGTCCCCCGGCAAACCGATTGCCCCCATACCCTGGCCGAAGGGGGGCAGCTCCAGGGCCGGATCCAGGGTGTTCTCCGGCTGGGCGGCGGACAGGCCCCGGTACTGGGTCAGATTGGTGCGGTGGAAGGGGAAGGGCGGGTTGTTGGTCAGCACCCCCACCGGGTCAGGGTACACCTTCACCCCGTCCGTCATGGGCTCGGCCACAAAGGCCCCCTGCCTGTCGGCAATGTGCCAGTGGAGAGGGGCCAGGGGCATGTTAGGCCCGAAGGGCACCCCCAGCAGGGGGATGCGCTGCATCTGCTCTGCCGCCTCTGCCGCCGTCTTGCAGGTGCCCAGCAGCCAGGGGATCAGCTCGTACGGGGCCAGGGCCTCCCCTGTCCCCCCCTCCGGCGGATAATACGCGTTGCCGGGGAAGTTGAGCCCGGCCATATAGACCCCCGACTCGTTCACCCCCTCGGCGTACAGAGGATAGCCCTCCGCCACGCTGGCCATGCCGATGATGGCCTGGTGGGTCTCCAGGGTGGGCATTTTGTGAAATTGCAGCGGAAATTGCCGGGGCGTAATCACAACTTTCTCCCCAAAGGCATATTCCAGATCCAAATTACGGCCTGTATAGGTGTCTTTTGTGGTCAGAGCGATGCTGGTACACATGACAAGACCTCCTTTTTCTTCAGTGTATCCCGTTTAAAAAAAATTCCCTGGGCGGGGCCCAGGGAATTTTTTTACATCTTTTCAGGGGCGGTGACGCCGATGAGCCCCAGGCAGTTGGCGATGACCGCCCGGACGGTGTCCGCCAGCTTCAGGCGGGCGGAGAGCACGTGGGCCTCCTCCCCCTTGATCCGGCAGGCGTTATAGAACCGGTGGAAATCGCCGGCCAGGGTGATGAGGTAGCGGTTCACGTGGGAGGGGTCGTAGTCCCGGGCGGAGAGCCGGATGGTCTCGGGCAGCTGGGACAGGGTCTTGATGAGGGCCTTCTCCTCCGCCGTCTCAAACAGGGCGGCGTCCACGGCGGCGGCGTCGGGCACCAGGGCACCCTCCTCCGCCAGACGGCTCACCAGGGAGCAGATGCGGGCATGGGCATACTGGACGTAGTACACCGGGTTGTCCGAGTCCTGCCGTACCGCCAGGTCCAGGTCAAAGTCCAGGGCGGAGGTGGAGGACCTGGAGTTGAAGAAGAACCGGGCGGCGTCCACGCTCACCTCGTCCAGCAGGTCCCGCAGGGCGATCGCCTTGCCGGAGCGCTTGGACATACGGACGGGCTGGCCGTCCTGGAGCAGGTTCACCAACTGCATCAGCACCACCACCAGCCGGTGGGAGCCGTCCAGGCCCAGGCCGTCCAGGGCGGCCTGGAGCCGGGCCACGTGGCCGTGGTGGTCGGCGCCCCAGATGTTGATGGCCTTGGAGAAGTCCCGCTTCTCCAGCTTGTTGCGGTGGTAGGCGATATCAGCGGCGAAGTAGGTATAGAACCCGTTGGCCCGGCGGAGCACGTCGTCCTTCAGGTCCAGCTTGTCCACCTGCTCCTGGGTCTTGCCCTCGCCCAGGTACTTCTGCTTGAGCAGGGCGGTGGTGTTGAGCCACAGGGCCCCGTCCTTCTCGTAGGTCCAGCCCTTGTCGGCCAGCATGCCCACCGTCTCGGCCACGTAGCCGCTGTCGTGGAGGGTGGACTCCAGGAACCACTCGTCGTACTGGATCTTGTACCGGAGCAGGTCGGCCTTCATCTTGGGGATGTTCACAGACAGGCCGTACTGGGCCATGGCCGCCTGCCGCTCCTCCTCCGGCTTGTCCTTCCAGTCGGGGCCGTGCTGGTCGTAGAAGGCCTGGGCCAGCTCCTTGATGTCGTCCCCGTGGTAGCCGTCCTCGGGGAAGGGATAGTTCTCCTCACCCAACACAATCTGGAGATACCGGGCGTCGATGGATACGGCGAACTTGTGGATCTGGTTGCCCGCGTCGTTGACGTAGAACTCCCGCCACACGTCATAGCCCGCCCGCTCCATCACGGCGGCCAGGGCGTCGCCCAGCACGCCGCCCCGGGCGTTGCCGATGTGCATGGGACCGGTGGGGTTGGCGGAAACGAACTCCACCATCACCTTCTCTCCCTTGCCCTCGTCCACCTTGCCGTAGGTGTTCCCCTCGGCCTGAATGTCGGTGAGCACCTGGCCGTACCACTTGCTGCCCAGGGTGAAGTTGAGGAAGCCGGGGCCGGCGATGGCCACCTTGTCGAAGAAGGAGCCGGCCAGCTCCAGGTGGTCCACGATGATCTCGGCGATCTGCCGGGGGGCCTTGTGGAGGGCCTTGGCCCCCGCCATGGCAAAGGAGGAGGCGTAGTCCCCGTGGGTGGGGTCCTTGGGAATCTCGATGGTGGCCTTTACCTCCGCGCCGGCGGGCAGCAGCCCCTCCGCCGCGGCCTTCTCATAGGCCGCCTGGGTCAGCTGGGCGACCTGTTCCCGGGCCGCCTGGATCATGTTGGACATCTCTATCACCTTTTCTTCAAATTCTTCTCGTTCACCGGGCCGTCACTGCTTGATGTGCAGGCCCTTTTGCCGCACCTGGATGCGGAACAGGTTCTCCCCCGCCACCGCATGGTCAATTTCGATGGCATAGTCAATTTCGATGCTGCCGCCGGCGGCGTCCAGCTCCGCCTTCATCTTCCTGGTGCTGATGCCCACCGCCAGGGCGCCGTAGGGGGTGTTGTACATGGACAGGTGCCGCCGCCCCTCCTCAAACACCATCTGGGAGTTGACCTCCCCCATCCGCAGCAGGGTCACCCGGTCCCGCTCGATCTGGAAGGTGGTCAGCGTACCCTCCAGGCCGGTGAGCTCGCTCTCCTGATAGCTGAGGGTGTAGCCCTCCGCCCCGTCGGGCTGGAGACAGCCCTCGGTGACCAGCTCTATGGTCTCCTCCTCGGCCTGCTCATAGCTCTGCCTGCCCTGGATGGAGATAATCACATTGTTTTCCATACCCTTTTGTACCTCGTGCCTATGTGGCTGCAAATTGCAAAATATTATACCGAATTTGGGTCAAAATGTAAAGGGCCGCCCCTTAATATTGGCTGATATCCACCTGCCCCACCGCCTCGGTCACGTCCCAGCCCAGGAAAATGGAGGCCAGGTGGGAGAAGTCCTCCTGCCGGTCGCTGACAAAGTAGCGGTAGGTACCCCGGCTCCGGGCGGACAGGGCGTCCGCCCCCTCCAGGGCACAGGCCACCGCCCGGGCCCCCTCCGCTCCGGCGTTGATCAGGGCCACCTCCGGGCCCATATAGGCGGAAATGACCTCCTCCAGCAGGGGGTAGTGGGTGCAGCCCAGCACCAGGGTATCCACCCCGGCCGCCTGCAGGGGGGCCAGGTATTCCGCCGCCACCGTCTCGATGACCACATCCCCCCGCCGGAACCGGCCGTTCTCCACCAGGGGCACAAACAGGGGGCAGGGCTGGGAGAGCACCTGAGCCGTCGGATTTTCTGCCTGGATGAGCCGCTCATAGGCCCCGCTGCGGATAGAGGCCTGGGTGCCGATGAGGCCGATTCTGCCGTTTTTGGTGGCCCGGGCCGCGGCAGCGGCCGCCGGAGCCACCACCCCCAGCACCGGGATGGGGTTCTCCGCCGCCAGCACCTCCAGAGCGGTGGTGGACACGGTGCCGCAGGCGATTACGATGGCCTTCAAATCAAAGGTGCGCAGAAAGGCCACATCCTGCCGGGCGTATTTCACGATGGTCTCCGCCGAGCGGCCGCCGTAGGGCACCCGGCCGGTATCTCCGAAATATACGATATCCTCCCCCGGGAGCAGACGGCGCAGCTCCCGCACCGTGGTCAGCCCCCCCAGGCCGGAATCAAACACGCCGATGGGTCTCTCGTCCAAGACCATCCCTCCTACCAGCTTTTATCCTGCGTCTATTCATCATATGCGAAATCCCGCCATAAAGCAAGGCTATTTCCGCTGAAAATGGGAGAAAAAATAACGTGGAAACCGGTCTTTTTTCTCCGGCCGGTTTGACATTTGGCTTCGGCTGATTATAATAGAGCTATAAGGGCGCCCGCGCCCCCAGTCACGACAGCGAGGAGGGTCTCATGATGAAGCTGGAGCTGACAACCAAGCAATTCCGCCGCCTGCTGGATATGGCGTATATCGGAAACTGGATTCTGAATTCCACCCGGGGAGACGACCGGTTCCGGGACTATGACGAGGTGGAGAGCCTTCTGTTTGCCAAAGCCCGGGAGGAGGGTATGCCCACCCTGGCCGAGGACTGGCAGGGAGAGGTGGTGCCCTCCCGGGCCTTTGCCGAGGGCGGCATCCACGAAGCCATTATGGAATATGAAAATAACGTGTTCTTCGACATTCTGGCGGAGGACCTGGCCCGCCGGGATATGGACGACGCCCCCATCGACGAGAGCAATTACGACGAGCTCACCAGCCGTATCGACGCCTATATCGCGGAATTTGAGCAGCACGGCACGGACAATATTCTGGTGGACAGCGATCAGCTGTGATCACCTGACAAGCAGAGCCTCCGGTCATCGGCCGGGGGCTTTTTGCGTACCTCAATTTTTTGTATTCTTTACACAAAAAATCACTTTCATAAGATTTACTTTTTGTGCTATCATTAGCACAGCAGGAAAATTTTGACCTTGGAAGGGAGACGGTATTGTGACCATCACCCAGGCAGAGGAAACGCTCAGGAGGCAGCTCGTCACGGAACTGACCAGCTTCATGCTCCATAAGCACTATTGTGAAAATGACGCGGAAGCCATTATCGCCCAGATGGACGACGACATTATCTGGATGGGGGCGGCGGAGCACGAATACGCCCGGGGCAAAGAGACGGTGGCCCACATTTTCCGGCAGTTTGTCGGACAGGTGCCCAAATGCAACATCTCAGACGAGGAATACCAGGCCCTCCAGCTCGGGCCGGAGACCTATCTGTGCAGCGGCCGGTTGTGGATCGCCACCGATCCCTCCACCCAAATCAGCCTGCGGGTCCACCAGCGCATTACCACCGCCTTCCGCTTTGTGGACGGTCTCCCCCGCTGCTGCCATATCCACATTTCCAACCCCTATGGAGAGATGACGGAGGAGGATGTGGGCTTTCCCACAAATATGGCCAGGCAGTCTTTGCTGTACCTGCAGGAGCAGATCGACCTGCAGAAGGCCCAGGCGGCGGCCCAGACGGCCGCCCTCCGGCGGCTGAGCTTTGAGGACGCCTTGACCGGGCTGTATAACCGGAACAAATTCACCCAGGTGATGAACGCCGGCAAGGAGGGGGCGCCCCTCCGGCTGGGCGTGGCCTATTTTGATCTGAACGGCCTGAAGGAGGTCAATAACGGGATGGGACACAGCGCCGGCGACGCCCTGATCCGGGACACGGCGGACCAGATCCGGGCCAGCTTTGACGGGATGGCCTATCGCATCGGCGGGGACGAATTCGTGGTGATCGACGACAGCCGCGGCGAGGAAGCCTTCCGTGCCGCGGTGGAAAGCGTCCGGGGCAGAATGAAGCGGCAGGGCATTCACTGCTCCGTGGGCGTCTCCTGGCGGGATCTCCACTGCAGCGCCGTGGAACAGTTTGAGGAGGCCGACCGGATGATGTATGAGGACAAACGGCATTTCTACAACACCCACGAAAATGACCGCCGCCGCTGAACGAAAACCAAGCGCAAGACGGGACCTGCCGGAGCAGGTCCCGTCTTATTTATGCCCCTCCCAGCAGCGCCAGGAAGAATCCTTTGAATTTATCCCAGTAGCCCATGATAAAGATCACCAACACGATAAGGGGCAGAATGTAGGTGAAATACACCCGGAACCGGGCGGGAAATCTGACCCCCTGGCCCTGGTCGGCCTCCGCCAGGAAGTTGTCAAAGCCCCAGCCATACTTGGGGGACACACAGCAGAACAGCAGATAGATCACCGAGCCGATGGGCAGCAGATTGCTGGTCACCAAAAAGTCCTCAAAGTTCATGATCGACATGCCCATTATTCTGACGTTGACCCACAGGTTGTTGCTCAGCAGGAAGGGCAGGCTCAGCAGGAAAATGAGCACCAGGTTGGCCAGCACCGCCTTGGACCGGGCGATGCCCCACCGGTCCATCCAGCAGGCCAGGATGTTTTCAAACACGGCGGTAACGGTGGACAGGGCGGCAAAGAACAGGAACACAAAGAAGAGAGCGCCCCACAGCCTGCCCCCGGGCATAGCGTTGAAAATATTGGGCAGGGTCACAAAAATCAGGTTGGGACCCTGGTCGGGGCTGATGCCGAAGGCAAAGGCGGAGGGGAAGATGATCAGGCCGGACACAAAGGCCACGCAGGTGTCCAGCACCCCCACGTTGATGGACTCCCCAAACAGCCGCCGGTCCTTGCCGATATAGCTGCCAAAAATGGCCATGGCGCCGATACCCAGGCTCAGGGTGAAGAACGCCTGTCCCATGGCGGCGTACACCGCCTCCCACAGGCGGAAGGTGCCGTCGGCGCTGTACATCAGATTCTGGAAGTTGGGCACCAGATAGAACTTCAGCCCCTCCTCCGCGCCGGGCAGGGTCACGGACCGGATGGCCAGTACCACCAGCAACGTCAGCAGGCAGAGCATCAGCACCTTGTTGACCCTCTCCACGCCGTTGCGCAGGCCCCGGCTGCAGATCACCATGCCCAGCACCACTACAATGACCAGAAAAATCAGCTGGATGCCGGGATTGGCCACCATATCTCCGTAGGCCTTGGCGACGCCGTCCTGGTCCAGGCCCTCAAACTGACCGGCGGCGATCTTGAGGAAGTACAGCAGCAGCCAGCCGGCAATGGTGGTGTAGAACATCATCAGCAGATAGTTGCCCGCCATACCGAACCAGCCGTACCAGTGCCACTTGGCCCCCTTGGGCTCCAGGGCCTGAAAGGACATGGTGATGCTCTTTCGGCTGGCCCGGCCCACAGCAAACTCCATGGCCATGATGGGCACCCCCATGATCAGCAAAAACAGCAGATAAATCAGCACAAAGGCAGCGCCGCCGTACTGTCCCACGATATAGGGGAAGCGCCAGACGTTGCCCAGGCCGATGGCGCACCCGGCGGAGATGAGCACGAAGCCCAGCCGGGACGCAAAGGTCTCTCTCTCTTTCAACACGATCCCTCCAAAAAAAACAAACAGCCTGTCAATTCTCTCCCTTGACAGGCTGAGACGGCGGACGAAATCCCATCCGCCCATTGCCGTCCTATATCATAGCGGATTTTGGAAGGCGTGTCAATGGAAACCCCGTTACAGCCAGTCCTCCACCACGTCCCGCAGCGTCACCGGCGTGACCCCGTTGCGCACCAGCAGCTCCATCAGCTGGTCAATGCGCCCGGCGCTGACGGTGAGGTTGGGCACCGACGCCTCCTCCCCGTCCTCTCCCACCACCTTGACTCCGTAGCTTTCGCAGGACATGCCGCCGCTCACCGCCATTTCTCCCACCAGTATGTAGTAGCGGCAATCCAGCGTCCGACCGTCCTCCCCTGTCTGACGGCAGGTATCCACCAGCAGTTCCCTCATGTTCCCTCGCCCCTTTCCGGCCTCGTATGACTCAATTATACATTATTTACATTATTTGTAAAGAATTACTTATCGTACCTTTTCGTCATCATTCGCCACTGTACCGGTATTCCCAGGCATCGCTGTGGGGGAGGCCGGTTCTGACAAAATTTTTCCGTCAGTATTGACAAGAGGAAAATTTAAGATATAGTGGATTATGTGGTATTTGACCACAAGCTTGGAAAGGAGTGGACATGTAATGAAACCGACCGTCTCACGGCATCCTCTGCATCGACCGCTTTCCCTTCTGCTTACCTGCGCCATGCTCCTGACGCTGCTGCTTCCGGCGGCGTCGGCGGCAGGAGAAAAGGCCTCCCTCTCCCTGGACCACACCACCCTGTCCCTGGCGGAGAGCCAGGAGTACTTCCGGGCCACCCTCACCATGGATGTTCCGGACGCCTCCTCCGGCTGGACCCAGGCGGACTGGGACAGCTGGGCAGGCGGGCTGGAGTGGTATCTCACCCGGGATGCCTCCGACAGCCCCCAGGATCCGGACCTTTACCCCAACGTCTACACCGGAGACGCGCTGAAAAACTGGATGAGCTGGGGCACCATCAACGGCGGCGGCGCCGACGGCTCTCCCTACTTCACCCTGGAGACTCCCACTGTGACGGTGGCGGACGGCAAGGCCACCCTCACCCTGGACTTCTCCCACGGGGTATTCTTTGAAAATGAGACCACAGGCAACTCCCTGCAGTCCATCGGCAGCGGCGCCTTCCGCTACACCCGCAACGTGTGGGGCAGCTTCATCGGCGACTACGATCTGTCGGTGCGGCAGGGCGCGGACACCCTGGCCTCCACCCAGCTGGAGGTGACGGTATATGAGAGCTATCTCCGCTATGACGAGCTGTATCAGGAGCTGCTGGAGATCCAGGCGCTGGCCCAGGCCAAGGGCCGCTACTTTGATATCCGCTCCTACGGCAAGTCCGTGGAGGGCCGGGACCAGTGGTACGTGGTCCTCTCAGACAGCGCCAAATCGGTGTCCGACTTTGAGACCATGAATCAGCTGGCCCTCACCGACCCGGCCTCCCTGCAAAAGCAGCTGGACGCCGGCACCCTCACCCAGCGGGTGCCCGTGCTGGTCAACAGCGTCCACCCCGACGAGGGTCCCGCCCCCGACGCCCCGGTGAATCTGCTGCGGGTACTGGCCACCGAGGACCAGATCCCCTACAACACCATCACCGGCCTGACCTCCGGCCAGAAGGTGGACATGAGCCTCTTTGATCCCAAGCTCACCGGCATTCAGGTGGGGGATTACTCCTTCACCGGCTACGGCCTGAAGATCAGCGGCGACCCCGATGATCCCAACGGCAACAACGGCCGCACCGACGCCAGCGAGTTCTACACCTTCAGCGAGGACCTGTACCTGGACGTGGACGAGGTGCTGGACCAGCTGATCATTCTGGTCAGCCCGGTGGAAAACCCCGACGGCCGGACCTACAACACCCGCCCCAACGCCAACGGCTTTGACCTGAACCGGGACTGCACCAACCAGACCCAGCCGGAGACCGCCAACATGGCCAGACTCATCAGCCAGTGGAATCCGGTGGCCTTCATTGAGTTCCACGGCTTCACCGCCCAGTTCCTGGTGGAGCCCTGCACCCCGCCCCATGAGCCCAACCTGGAGTACGATCTGCTGGTGGACAACTTCATCCTGGGGGCCGAGGCCTTCGGCAACGCCGCCCTGGCCACCCTGTCCGTCCAGCACAAGGACGAGTTTGAAACCAAGATCCAGACCTATTACACCCCCCTGCGGGACAACTACGACCCGGAGACCGGCTGGGACGCCTGGGACGATCTGTGCACCAACTACACCCCCAGTTACGCCATGCTGAACTGCGGGTCCATGGGCTTCACCATTGAGACCCCCGCCGGCAACGAGGCCGCCTGCTCCCTGCTGGAGGGCGGCATGTACGGCATCCTGCAGTACTTCACCGACAACAAGGACGACATCTACCGCAACCAGCTGGAGTTCTTCCGCCGGGGCCTGGAGAACGAGGACCACCGGGACGAGATGGAAGTCTGGTACGTGGACGCCCAGAACCAGCAGCTGGCGGAGGACACCTGGCGGGTGCCCAACGGGGAGAACGACAACTACTTCCCCGAGTACTGGGTGATCCCCGTGGGGGCCGCCGACCAGCGGGACCCCGCCGGCGCCTATGAGATGGCCCAGTTCCTGCTGGACAACGGGGTGCAGGTATCCAAGCTCACCAAGGACGTGACGGTGGGCGACGTCACCTATCACGCCGGGGACCTGGTGGTCAACATGTACCAGGCCAAGCGCAACTACGCCAACTGCGTGCTGTGGACCGGCTGCGACGCCTCCAACTCCGGCTTCCCCGACCTGTATTCCGAGTCCGTGTCCAACTTCCCCGAGATGCGGGGCTTTGACTGCGTGAAGGTGTGCACCCCCGGCGCCTTTGACGGAGCCCTTGCCTCCTTTACCCAGTCTGAGGCCGCCTCCGTGGCGGGCAAGAGCCAGTTCACCGGCGTCACCGACGGCGCGGTGGTGCTGTCCAACAGCGGCGAAGAGGCCGTGCGGGCCGTGAACGCTCTGCTGGACCAGGGCACTCCCGTGGGCCTGATCACCAGCGGCAGCTATGCCGGCGACTTCCTGGTGAGCTACAACGCCTATCAGCAGGCCGCTCAGGACTACATCCTGGTGGGCACCGGCGTGTCCCAGCTGCCCGAGGCCTATGAGATCCAGCGTCCGGCGGTGTACCTGGCCGGCCGCTACGCCGAGGGCGACGGCAACAAGGTCACCGAGGGCTACTACGCCCAGTGGTTCTCCCAGGGCTTCGGCTACCGGGATTACCAGAACGTCCACAACAACGGCACCTCCAACTACGACGTGATGGCCTATGACACCCAGCTGGGCTTCCACATCGTCTCCGACCCCGCCCAGGCCGACGTAATCGTGGGCTCCGTGGCTCTGGACGCCGGAGCCTATGGACAGGCCGCCGTGGACGCCGTCAAGGGCGGCACCCCCTACATCGCCACCGGCACCGGGCCGCTGGACTACATCAAGGAGAACCTGCTCAGCGGCTCCTTCGACTACGAGTCTCTGGGTATGGAGTCCCTCCACACCGTCACCTATCCCACCGACAGCATCATCACCGCCAGCTATGCGGGAGATGAGGACTACGTCCTGTACACTTACAGCTGCTCCGCCATCACCAAGATGCCCAACGGCGCTCAGGTACTCATTCAGGCCGCGGACAAAGACAGCCACATTGCCGGCTGCTGTCTCACCGAGGACGGCAAGGCCCTGGACGGCCGGGTGGAGGCCATTGCCCTCACCCAGAACGGCATGGATCTGACCATCTTTGCCAACTCCATCGTCAACCGGGCCCATCAGCAGGACGACTACCGCTATGTGACCAACGCCATTTACAGCAAGTGCCTGTCCCAGTCCGCCATGACCCTGGCCGACCTGACCGGCGCCTCCCCCTCCACCGGCTTCACCGACGTGCCCGCCGGCCATTGGGCCGCCGACAGCATTGCCAGCGCTACCGCCCAGGGCCTGTTTAAGGGCACCAGCGGCACCACCTTTGATCCTAGTGGCACCATGGACCGGGCCATGCTGGTGACCGTGCTCTACCGCATGGCGGGCAGCCCCTCCGCCGCCCCCTCCAGCTTCTCCGACGTACCCGCCGGCAGCTGGTACAGCGCCGCGGTGGACTGGGCCGTGGAGCAGGACATCACCACCGGCATCGGCAACAGTTCCTTCGCACCTCAGGCTCCGCTGACCCGGGAACAGATCGCCGTGTTCCTGTACCGCTACTCCGGCGCTGAGGTCCCCGCCGACGGAGCCCTCACCGCCCCCGACGCCGACCAGGTCAGCGCCTGGGCGGTGGAGGCCATGGAGTGGGCGGTGGCCGAGGGGCTGATCACCGGCTCCGGCGGCCGTCTGGACCCCGGACGCACCGCCACCCGGGCCGAGGTGGCCACCCTTCTGGTGCGCTACCAGGCTCTGTAAGCCCCACACACGTTCCTCGCAAATCCAAAAGCGGCGGCCGGACCTTGTGTCCGGCCGCCGCTCTGTTTTGCTGTCCTGCAAAAAGATACCGGCCAGCATTGCTGGCCGGTATCTTTCTCTGTGCATGGTTTGCTCTTACTTCGCGGCCTTGGCGGCACGGATGGCCTCGATGAGCATGGGAGTGACCTTGTACAGGTCGCCCACGATGCCGTAGGAAGCCACGTCGAAGATGGGAGCGGACTCGTTCTTGTTCACCGCGATGATGCACTCGGAATCCTGCATGCCAGCCAGGTGCTGGATGGCGCCGGAGATACCCAGGGCAACATAGATGCGGGGATGTACGGTCTTGCCGGTCTGGCCGACCTGGTGGTCGGCGGTGATCCAGCCGGCGTCCACGCAGGCACGGGAGGAGCCCACAACGCCGCCCAGGACGGA
>NHCFR00700__coassemble_1963_pt1 | contig 12268 bp, 12 predicted proteins | sample NHCFR00700__metabat2_low_PE_032 | metagenome-assembled genome bin NHCFR00700
CCACCTTGCCGTCGGTGTCCCGCCAGATCTCCGGGCCGGTGGTCTCGTAGTGGGCGCGGGCGTTGGCCGGGTTATTGAACTGGTCGGGCATCCAGGCGCCGGGCACGGTGTTCAGCAGCTCTTTCGCCTTGGCAATGGCGCCGCCCATGCCCTTGGCCCCCTCGGTGAGCACCAGCTCCGCTCCCAGGGCGGCCAGCAGGCTCCTCCGCTCCTGGCTCATGGTCTCGGGCATGGTGAGCACCACCCTGTATCCCCGCTGGCGGCCGATGTAGGCCAGGGCCACGCCGGTGTTGCCGCTGGTGGGCTCCACAATGGTGGCCCCCGGCTTCAGCAGCCCCTTCTCCTCCGCGTCCAGGATCATATACAGCCCCGCCCGGTCCTTGGCCGAGGACAGGGGGTTGAAGCTCTCCAGCTTGGCCAGCACCGCCCCGCCGCCGTTATCGGCCAGCCGGAGCAGCGGGGTATTGCCGATCAGCCGGGCAATGGAATCCGCAATCTTCATGGAACAGACCTCCTGATGTTTTTGTCAAGGATAGCACACAATCCCCACAAAATCAATAGGAATTTATGAGTCCCCCAGGGGAATGGACAGGTCCAGGGAATGGGTGTGGGTAAAGCTGAGGGTAAACCGGGCGCTGTCCCAGGGGTAGTTCTCCAGGATATACTCAAATTCGTAATTGCCCGGGGCCTCCCGGTCGTTCCGCATGCTGTATCCGCCGGTGGTGTGGCTGCCCCCCTCCGGGTCCCGGAACTCCAGCTCGAAGGGGGAGCGGCTGGTGGTACTGCTTACCTTTACCACCCATGCCTCTCCTGTGCCCTGCGTGCTCACCCGCTTTGCCGTCAGGCCGGTCACCTCCTCCGGCAGCTGGCCGGTCCAGGTGTTCGCGGCCAGCTCCACTGTCACCGGTCCGGCCTCCTTGTCCAGCCATACCGCCCCGTCCAGGTGCAGGGTCAGGTCTGAACGGTCCTCCACGAAGTACAGGCTCTGGAAATAGTAGGTGTACCCTCCGGAGGCGGAAATGGTGCTGTCCACGGCGTCGTAGACCGCTCCGTTTTCACCGGTGAAGTGGAAATCCAGATCCTCCAGCCAGGCGGTGTTGTCCGGGGCGTCGGAGAGATAGAGGGCGGTGCGTGTGGGGTTGAACTCCAGCCGGTCCACCAGCAGCCGCTGGCCGTCCACCTCCACCCATTCTCCCACCGGCATCTCCACCGCCGGAGCGGTCTTGGACGGATCCAGGGTGATGGCGAAGGGGAACACGTGGTCCAGGGGGTAGTTTTCCCCCTCCAGAGTGCTGCCCAGCAGCTCCACCTCCAGCGTCAGGTTCCGGGGGATCTCCTCCAGCTCCTTGAAGTGGATGTCGAACGCTTTCAGCTCCTCTGAGCTGGTGGTGCTGCCCACGGAGTAGCCGGACAAGGGCGTGCCGCTCTCATCCTTCAGGGTACAGGAGGCGTTGTAGTAGGGGTATTCTCCCCCGTCCACCCGATAGAATACCACCATCTGCTGGGCATCAGCGATGACATATTCCAACGTGAGGGTAAGCCCGTCAAGGCTCTGGCTCTGGCCGATATACTGCACATAGTCGTGCTCCACCGCGGCGGACAGGCTGGGGGAGAAGGCCACCGCCGCCGCCAGCTCCCGCAGCACGGGAACCTTGCCGCAAGCCAGAGCGAAGGTGGGCAGGGTATTCACCGCCAGGATGAAGGCGGCGCACACCCCCGCCGCGCTCCCCAGGGAGATCCCCCAGCGTTTCCCCGCCCGGCGGCGCCTGGCCCGTGCTTTGGCCCGCAGGGCGGCGCCCTCCAGGGCGGCGGGGGTCTGATTCAATTCCTGGATCAGGTCCCAATATTCCTGCTGTCGGTTCATGATGCTCCCTCCTCATCGGTCAAGTCCAGTTTCAGCAGCTCCAGCGCCCGCCGCTGCCGGGTGGACACGGTGCCCCGGGGCAGCTCCAGGGCGGCGGCGGTCTCCTCCAGGGTCAGGCCGGTGAAGTACCGCAGGATGATCACATCCCGCAGCTGAGCGGGCAGGCGGCGGATGGCCTCCTTCAGGGGGAGAGCATCGAATTCCTCCCCGGCGGTCTCGGGCAGCTCCTCCACCGCCAGCTCCCGTTTCCGGCGGCGCAGCTCGTCCCGGCACACGTTGAGCAGGATGCGCACCAGCCAGGTCTCCAGATACTTGGGCTCCCGCAGCTTGCGGTAGCCCAGATACCCCTTGTACACCGCCTCGTCCACCGCGTCCACTGCCGCCGCCTCGCTGCCCAGGGTGAGCAGGGCCGCCCGGTAGAGCTTTCCCCGGGCCTCCTCCGCCCGTTCCAGGTATTCCAGCTCGGTCAAGGCCCCTCCCTCCTTTCCTTTCACCCATTAGACGGCGGGACGGGGCACTTTGCTTGCGCCGCTCCGCATTTTATAAAAAAAGCAAGGCCCGCCGGAAGGCGGGCCTTGTTTTTGCGGGCATGGATTAGAACACAGTGACCACAGCGCCGTTGTAGGTCTCGTCAATGTAGGCCTTCACCTCGTCGCTGCACAGGGCGGCGGCCAGAGCCTGGATGGCGGGGTCGTTCTCCCGGCCCTCCTTGACGGCCAGCACATTGGCGTAGGCCTGGGCGGCCTCGCCCTCGGCGGACTCCACGGCCAGAGCGTCAGCCATGGACAGGCCGGCGTCGATGGCGTAGTTGCCGTTGATGACGGCCATATCCAGGTCGGCCAGGCGCAGGGGCAGCTGGGCGGCCTCCATCTCGGAGAACTGCAGGTTCTTGGGATTCTCCACAATGTCGTTGATGGTGGCAGTGATGCCGGCATCCTCGGACAGGGTAATCAGGCCCTCCTGCTGGAGCACCAGCAGGGCGCGGCCCTCGTTGGTGGCGTCGTTGGGCACGCCGATGAGGGCGCCGTCGGCCAGCTCATCCAGGCTGGTGGTCTTACCGGCGTACAGACCCATGGGCTCATAGTGGACCGCGGCGGCGCTCACCAGATGGGTGCCGTACTCGGTATTGAAGTCGTTCATGTAGGTAATGTGCTGGAAGTAGTTGGCGTCCAGGGAGCCGTCCTCCACGGCGTTGTTGGGCTGCACATAGTCGTTGTACTGGGCAATCTCCAGGGTGATGCCCTGCTCGGCCAGGATCTCCTTCACCACCTCCAGAATCTCGGCGTGGGGGGCGGGGGTGGCGCCCACCTTGATGACGGTGCCCTCCAGGTTGGCGCCGGTCTCAGTGGGAGCGTTGGACTCCACGGGGGTGGTCTCGTTGCCGCCGGCGGGGGTCTCGGTATTGCCGGAGGTGGAGCCGCAGCCGGCCAGCAGGCCGAAGGACAGGGCGCCCGCCAGGAGCAGAGAGGCAAGCTTCTTCATGGTACATTTCTCCTTTTCATTTCGCGTATTTCCCCAAATATGAGCACAAAAAAACGCCCTTGAATCAATTTCAAGGACGAGAGCTTTCGCTTCGTGGTACCACCTTGCTTCACCCATGCCTCACGACAGGGGCCTTATGGAGTACAACCATACTCCCGCGCGCTTACGGGCGCACCCGTCGCAGCCTGTGCGTATTCACGCAGTCGGTGCGCCGCTCCGAGACCATCTTCACCGAAACCTTCCGTACCCGTTCCCACCAATCCGGGCTCTCTGTGCCGTATCTTAACGGTTACTCTTCTCTTCCTCGCGTTTGAGGGGCGTTATTCAGTTCCCTTTGGGTTGCATTTAGTTTACAACCCCCCGCCCTTCCTGTCAACCGGGTATTGTGCATAAAAAAAGGGATAGGCAAACCCTTCAGTTTGCCTATCCCAACAATTTTTACAGCGTGCCGGGGGTACGCTTATCCCGGTTCACCTGCCGGCTGGCGTCCCGGCGGCCCTTCTTGCGGCCGCTCTTGCTGAGACGGCGGTCCACCCCCACCGCGGTATGGGTACCGATGGACTGGATGATCTGCACCAGAATCACCAGCACGATCACCGCGCCGTAGAGGATCACCACCTTGTTGCGGTAATAGCCGTAGTTGATGGCGGTGGCTCCCAGGCCGTTGCCGCCGATGATGCCGGCCATGGCGCCGTAGCCCAGGATGGTGATGGTGACGGTGGTGGCGCTGGTGAGCAGGGAGGGCATGGCTTCGGGCAGCAGCACCTTGCGCACGATCTGGAAGGGGGAGGCCCCCATGGACTCAGCGGCCTCCAGCACCCCGTGGTCCACCTCCCGCAGGGAGGACTCCACCATCCGGGCCACAAAGGGGAAGGCGGCGATGACCAGGGGCGGGATCATGGCGTTGGTGCCCACGCTGGTGCCCAGGATCACCCGGGACAGAGGGATTGCCATGATCATCAGAATCAGGAAGGGCACCGAGCGGAGGATGTTGATGATGAAGTTGATGACGCTCATCAGGGGCCGGGGCAGGGGCCGCACGCCCCCCTGCTCGCCGGTGACCAGCAGGATGCCCAGGGGCAGGCCGATGATATAGGAGAAGATGGTGGCCAGCACGGTGGAGTACAGGGTGGCCCAGATATCGCTGCCCATATTGTCCATCAGAACCTTCAGCTGTTCCTGCACGTCAGGGCTGTTGAAAAACTCAAGCATGGTAATCGGGCACCTCCTCCACGGTAACGTCCTTCTGGGCTTTCAGGTAGCTCATGGCCTTGGCGGCGTCGTTCTTGTCCTCAGGCAGGCCCAGCAGCATGGAACCGAAGGCCTTGCCGTTTACGTTGCGGGTGTCGGCCCCCAGAATGTTCACCTTCACGCCGCAGTCGATGGCCAGGGAGGCGATAAGGGGCTCGTAGGAGGAGCCGCCGTTGAACACCACCCGCACCACGTCGGCCACCGGGAACTGGTCGATGTTGGCCCCCTCGGGAAACACCAGCTTCCGGCCGGCCTCGCTCTTGGGGTTGGAGAACACCTCCTCCACGGTGCCGGTCTCCACCATGTTGCCGTGCTCCAGGATGGCCACATGGGTGCAGATCTCCTCCACCACCGCCATCTCGTGGGTGATGATGATGGCGGTGATACCCATGCGCTGGTTGATGTCCTGGATCAGCTTGAGGATGGACCGGGTGGTGGTGGGGTCCAGGGCGGAGGTGGCCTCGTCGCACAGCAGCACCTTGGGGTTGGAGGCCAGGGCACGGGCAATGGCGATGCGCTGCTTCTGGCCACCGGAGAGCTGAGCAGGGTAGGCGTTGGCCTTGTCGGGCAGACCCACGATGTCCAGATACTCCAGAGCCCGTTTCTTGGCCTCCGCCGCCGGCACCCCGGCGATCTCCATGGGGAAGCAGATATTTTTCAGGCAGGTGCGCTGCATAAGCAGGTTGAACTGCTGAAAGATCATGGCAATGGACCGGCGGGCCTGCCGCAGCCGGGCGGGGGAAAAGGTCATCAGGTCCTCCCCGTCCATCAGCACCTGGCCGGAGGTGGGCCGCTCCAGCAGATTGATGCAGCGGACCAGGGTGGACTTACCCGCGCCGCTCATACCCACGATGCCGAAAATGTCCCCGTCCTGAATGGTCAGGCTGACCTCCTTCAGGGCCTGGAAATCCCCGTCAGGCGTGGGAAAGGTTTTGGATACCTGTTTTAGTTCGATCACGGAACCGTACCTCTCTAACTGTAAAAATGGTCTGGAAACCGCCCGGATAGGACCAAAAGGGCGGAATTTCGCGCATACGATATTCTATGCCAAGCCTGTCCAACTGTCAAGCCAAAAAGCCCTCCGGCGGGCCAACGGGCCCGCCGGAGGGCTTTGGGATCAGTGTCCGCAGGAGCAGCAGCCGCCGTGCTCCTCATCCTCGCAGGGCAGTTTCAGGTTGTCGGGCACCTCTTTCCCCTGCCGCTTGTAGTAGTCGGCCAGGGCGGCCTTGATGGCCTCCTCCGCCAGCACGGAGCAGTGCATCTTGTAGCCGGGCAGCCCGTCCAGGGCCTCGGCCACCGCCGCGTTGGTCAGCTCCATGGCCTCCCCGATGGTCTTGCCGCGGATCATCTCGGTGGCCATGGAGGAGGTTGCAATGGCGGAACCGCAGCCGAAGGTCTTGAACTTCACGTCGGTGATCACGTCCCCGTCGATCTTCAGATACATCTTCATAATATCCCCGCACTTGGGGTTGCCCACCTGGCCCACCCCGTCGGCGTCCGCAATCTCCCCCACATTCCGGGGATGTTCAAAATGGTCCATGACCTTTTCCGAATACAGCATGTGATATTCTCCTTTCCAATTATAAGACCCAGGTGGGCTTTTGAGCATCTTTATCCCACACGGGGGACATCTCCCGCAGGTACTTCACCACGGCGGGCACTTCCTTCAAAATATACGCCACGTCCTCCTGGGTGTTGTCCGGCCCCAGGGAGAGGCGGAGGGACCCGTGGGCAATGGCGTGGGGCAGGCCGATGGCCAGCAGCACGTGGGAGGGGTCCAGGGAGGCGGAGGAGCAGGCGGAGCCGGAGGAGGCGCAGATCCCCTTGGCGTCCAGGTGGAGGAGCAGGGCTTCTCCCTCCACCCCCTCAAACACAAAGGAGGCGGTGCCGGGCAGCCGCTGGCTCCGGCTGCCGGTGACCTTGGCGTAGGGCAGCTTGGTGAGCCCTTCCAGCAGCTGGTCCCGCAGGCCGACCAGCCGGGCGGACTCCTCGGCCAGGTGGTCCACCGCCTCCTGGAGAGCAGCGGCCAGGCCCACGGCCCCGGGCACGTTCTCGGTGCCGGAGCGGCGGCCCTTCTCCTGCCCGCCGCCCTGGATCAGGGCGGGCAGCCGCAGGGGCTTTTTCATATAGAGGGCCCCCACCCCCTTGGGTCCGCCGAACTTGTGGCCGGACAGGGAGAGCAGGTCCACGTTCCACGCCTGCACATCCACCGGGATATGGCCCACCGCCTGGACGGCGTCGGTGTGGAAGAGCACCTTGTGAGCCTTGGCGATGGCGCCGATCTCAGCAATGGGCTCAATGGTGCCGATCTCGTTATTGGCCGCCATGACAGAGATGAGGATGGTGTCGGGGCGGATGGCCGCCTCCACGGCGGCGGGGTCCACCCGGCCCTCCCCGTCCACCGGCAGGTAGGTCACCTCATAGCCCTGCTTCTCCATCCACTGGGCGGTGTGGAGAATGGCGTGGTGCTCAATGGCGGTGGTGATGATATGGCCGGTCTTTTTGCCCTTGAGGGCCATCAGCTCGGCCACCCCACGCAGGGCCCAGTTGTCCGCCTCGGTGCCGCCGGAGGTAAAATAAATCTCCTCCGGCTGGGCGTTCAGGCAGCGGGCCACCGTGGCCCGGGCCTGCTCCAGATCGCTCTTGGCCTGCTGACCGAAGGCGTACAGGCTGGAGGGGTTGCCGTAGCCCTGGGTGAAGTAGGGCAGCATGGCCTCCAGAGCCTTGGGGGTGACGGCGGTGGTTCCGGCGTGGTCAGCGTAGATCATCTTATGTTTCATGGAGAGAACTCCTTTCTATTTACTTAATTCCTATATGTTTACTATGATTATAGCATACCTATCCAGTTTGTCAAGCAAAACTTTCCCGACGGATTTCCGTTGACGGGAAATCCTGGGGATGATATAGTGTGCGTAGGCCCATATTTCGTATGTAAACCAGGGGTGGACTATGGACAAACGACTCTTGAAAAGTATCCTGCTCATCATCACCTACGCGGTGGTGCTGGTGATTGCGCTGGCCCGGCTGGACGTGGTGCTGGGGGCTGTGAGGTATGTGCTGGGGCTGTTCCGGCCTTTGATCATCGGCTTTGCCCTGGCCTTCATTCTCAACCGGCCCTGCCACTTCTTTTTCCGGCTGTACCGCCGGGCACTGGGGAAAACCCCCGCCGCCGGAGCCGCCCGGCCCCTGGCGGTGGTCACCTCCTATGTGGCGCTGGTCTTGGTGGTGACCGGGGTGTTCTCCTTTGTACTGCCCAAGCTGGCTGAGAGCATCCAGACCTTTATTCTCAACCTGAGCGGCTATATCTCCAATGTTCAGGGGTGGCTCAACCAGCTGGCCGACTACTTCCATTTGGATATGCAGACCCTGGATCTGTCCAGACTGAACCAGACCCTGGAAAATCTGCTCAAGCAGGCTCTGGGCTTTCTGTCCAGCCTGGGTCCCCAGCTGCTGGAGTTCACCACCGGCATCGTCTCCCTGGTGGTCACCGGGGTGCTGGCCCTGGTATTCTCCATCTATATGCTCTCCGGCAAGGAGAAGCTGCTGAGCCAGTGCCGCCGGGTGCTGCGGGCCTATGTGCCCGCCAAGATCGCCGACCCCCTTACCAACGTGGTCCATCTGACCAGCGACACCTTCACCCGCTTTGTCACCGGCCAGCTCATTGAGGCCTGCATCCTGGGCGGGCTGTGTACGGTGGGGATGCTGTTCATCCAGCCGGACTACGCCCCCCTGATCGGGGTCACCATCGGCGCCTCGGCCATTATTCCGGTGGCGGGAGCCTATATCGGGGCCATGCTGTCGGCGGTGCTGCTGCTGATGGTCTCCCCGCTGAAGGCGCTGATCTTCCTGGTGTTCCTGGTGATCCTCCAGCAGATCGAGGGCAACGTGATCTATCCCAAGGTGGTGGGCTCCTCCATCGGGCTGCCCGGCATCTGGGTGCTGGCCGCCGTCACGGTGGGCGGCGGACTGCTGGGCCTGGAGGGCGTGCTCTTCAGCGTGCCGGTGGCTTCGGTGCTCTATACCCTGCTCCGCCGGGACGTGCATAAGCGGCTGGACGAATCCAAATCCGAATAAAAAAAGTGTGCCGCTGTGCGGCACACTTTTTTTACAGCGTTTTGACCTGATAGTCCAGGGTGCGGCTCTCTCCGGGAGCCAGAGTGATGCAGAAGGCCTTGTCCGCCAGCTCGGGCCCCTCCCCCGTGATGGCAGAGGCCCCATGCCAGGGCTCGATGCACAGATAGGGGGCCTGCTTGTGGGGCATGGTCCAGAAGGCCAGCATGGGCCAGCCAGGGAAGGACACCTCCACCCCCCGGCCGCTCTTTCGGCTCACCAGCCGGACCGACTGGGACTTGAGGCCGTGGAAGATCAGGGTGTCCAGCTCGTCAAACCAGCGGTACGCCAGAGGCAGGGTGTCTGTGTCCTCCAGGCAGGGCAGGGTGCGGTTCCAGTCCATCCCCTCCCCGTCGGGCACCAGGGTGGGGCAGGTCTCCCGCTGGGGGAACACGATGTCGTAGTCGGTAAAGGACTCCCCCGGGTCCAGGGGGCAGCGGAAGCCGGTGTGGGCCCCCAGGCAGAAGGGCATGGGCTCGCTGCCGGTGTTGGTCACCGTCACGGCGGTGGAAAAGCCCCCGTCGGTGAGCTGCTGGCGCACCGTCAGCCGGAAGGACCAGGGGTAGAGGGCCAGGGTGGCCTCGTCCTGCTCCAGGGTAAGCTCCGCCCAGTCCTCCCCCCGGCCGGTGACGGCAAACTCCCGCCGGCGGGCAAAGCCGTGGCGCTCCATGGATACCTCTTTCCCCTTCACGTGGATCTTCCCGTCCTTCAGGCCGCCCACAATGGGGAACAGCAGGGGATTGCGGCCCGGCCAGTAGGCCGGATCCCCCGACCAGATGTACTCCCGGTCCGCCTCATCCCGATAGGACACCAGCTCAGCCCCCAGGGTCTCCACCCGGGCGGTCCGCCCGCCCCGCTTCAGCTCCAGTTCCATACCAAACGCCTCCTTATTGCAATTACCTGTATGATACCTCTCCCGCCCAAGGATTGCAAGGCCGAAGCGTTTGACATACGGGCCATTCGGGGATAAAATAGAAGTATTCTGTAAATAGGAAGGAGCAGCCCATTATGCTGTTTGCCCCATATGAGCGCCTCCAGTACGCCCGATCTCCTCTGGTGGAGGTGATCTGCCAGCTCCGCTTCCCCACCATCCTGTCCATCGGCGCCAACGAACCCGCCGCCTTTCAGGAGGCGGTGCGAAAGGACTTCCCCCGCTACGCCGCCCGGCAGGAACAGGTGCCTCCCAAAGTGGTGAAGAAGGGAAACGCCACCGCTCTGGAGCCCCAGAAGCCCATCACCAACTACCACTTCGTCTCCGAGGACGGCCGGTGGAAGCTGAACCTGACCCAGAATTTCATCGCCCTGTCCACCCTGAGCTATCAGCGGTGGGAGGACTTTGCCGCCCGGCTGGACCAACCCCTGGCCCAGTTCATCCAGATCTACCAGCCCGCCTTCTTTGAGCGGCTGGGCCTGCGGTATGTCAACGCCATCTCCCGCCAGCGGCTGGGGCTGGAGGACCAGCTGTGGGACGACCTAATCCGGGACCACTATGTGGGCATCCTGGGCCAGCCCGACGTGGAGGAGACCGAGATCACCAAGTGCTCCCTGGATGTGGAGACCCCTCTGGTGGGGGGCTACCGCATGAAGGTCCACGCCGGCCCCGGCCTCATCGGCGGCGGCAAGACCGACAAGGAGGTCAAGTTCATCCTGGACTCCGATTTCTCCGCCTCCGGCCAGCTCACCGCCGACTCGGTGCCCGCCAAGCTGGAGGATATGCACCGCTTCGCCCTGTGCCTGTTCCGGGGGGCCATCACTGACGAGCTCCACCAGGCCATGGGTCCCACCCTGCTGAGCGAATAAGGCCATGGAACAGATCGCCATACGCCCCGCCCGGCGGGAGGAGCTGGAGGATATCTGGGCTCTGGTCCGCCGGGCGGTGGCCCACATGAACCAGCTGGGCAACCCCCAGTGGGGGGAGGACTACCCCACCCGGGACTTTTACGCCGGGGACCTGGACCGTGGGGAGCTGTACGCCGCCCTGGTGGAGGGCAGGCTGGCGGGGGTGGCCTGTATCAACACCGCCGAGTCTCCCGAGTACGACCCGCTGCCCTGGACCACCGCCCGCCCGGCGGTAGTGATCCACCGTATGGCGGTGGACCCGGCCTGCCAGCGGGGGGGCGTGGGCTCCGCCTTCTTCCGCTTTGCCGAGGACGAGGCCCGGCGGCTGGGGCTGAAGGCCATGCGGCTGGACACCTATTCCCTGAACCACAGGATGCAGGCCCTGATCCGGAAGATGGGCTTTACCCAGGTGGGGGAAATTCACCTTCACGGCCGGCCCCTCACCTATCCCTGCTTTGAAAAAGACCTGCGGAAGGACGTGGGAGCATGAAAAAGCTGCTGCTGGTGGTGGACTACCAGAAGGACTTTGTGGATGGAGCTCTGGGCTTTCCCGGCGCGGAGCGGCTGGACGGCCCCATTGCGGAGAAGATCACGGCCTACCACGCCGCCGGGGACGACGTGGCCTTTACCCTGGACACCCACCAGGAAAACTACCTGGACACCCAGGAGGGAAAAAAGCTGCCGGTGCCTCACTGTCTGATGAATTCGGAGGGCTGGCAGCTCTATGGAAAAACGGCGGAAGCCCTGGACCGGGCCCGGGACATGGTGATCTGCAAACCCGCCTTTCCCTCCCTTTGGCTGGGCAGCTGGCTGAAGGAGCAGAAGTATGAGCGCATCGAGCTGGTGGGGCTGGTATCCTATCTGTGCGTGCTGTCCAACGCCATCATCGCCAAGGGGGCTCTGCCGGAGGCGGAGCTGGTGGTGGACGCCGCCTGTACCGCCGGGCCCGATCCCAGACTCCACGCCAACGTGTTGGAGCTGATGGAGGCCCTTCAGATCACGGTGTGTAACCGGGAGGTTGAATGACCATGAAGGAACATATGAATTACACCCTGCTGTGTGACTTTTACGAGCTGACCATGGGCAACGGCTACTTCCAGACCGAGGGGTACGCCGATCAGATCTGCTACTTCGACGTGTTTTTCCGCACCGTCCCGGACGGGGGCGGCTTTGCCATCGCCGCCGGACTGGAGCAGGTCATCGACTATGTGGAGCAGCTGCATTTTACCGAGGAGGACATCGCCTATCTGCGGAGCAAGGGCTGCTTCTGCGAGGAATTTCTGGACTATCTGCGCCGTTTCCGCTTTACCGGCGACATCTGGGCGGTGCCGGAGGGCACCCCCATCTTCCCCCGGGAGCCCATTCTGACGGTGCGGGCCCCCGCCATTGAGGCCCAGTTCATCGAGACCTTCCTGCTGCTCACCCTGAATCACCAGTCCCTCATCGCCACCAAGACCAACCGGATCGTCCGGGCGGCGGAGGGCCGGCCGGTGAGTGAGTTCGGCTCCCGCCGGGCCCAGGGGCCCGACGCGGCCGTTCTGGGGGCCCGAGCCTCCTATATCGCCGGCTGCGCCGGCACGGCCTGCACCCTGGCCGACGAGATCTACGGCTCCCCCGCCGGGGGCACCATGGCCCACTCCTGGGTACAGATGTTCCCCGACGAGTATACCGCCTTCAAGACCTACTGCCAGCTCTATCCCCACTCGGCCACCCTGCTGGTGG
>NHCFR00700__coassemble_2150_pt1 | contig 11092 bp, 10 predicted proteins | sample NHCFR00700__metabat2_low_PE_032 | metagenome-assembled genome bin NHCFR00700
CGAACTCGCCGCCGTACTTCTTGGCGGCGGACAGGCCGAACACGTGGTCGTCCTCATTGATGGTGCCGCCCACGGCGCACAGGGAGTTGTGGCAGTTGGTAAGCACATAAGGCACGGGGAACTCCTTCATGCCGGAGGCCCGGGCAGTCTGGATGATGCCCACATAAGTAATGTCATGGGAAGCCATGGCGTCAAATTTGATGGCCAGGCTGTCCATGGAGTCGCCGGTGTTGTGGGCTTTCAGGATGGCGTAGGCCATGGTACCTTTTTTGGCCTCCTCCGGGGCGGGCAGGCCGGCGGCGGGGCCGTCCTGAGCGGGCAGGAAGGCGCCGTTTTTATAGTACGCGCCCTGTGGAGTAATCTTCAGCATGGGTATCCCCTCCGTTGTGATTCAAATTATATCTATCATACCAACAATTTGCGAGAAGTGCAAGCTGTTTTGCGCGGACTTGCAAATCAGGAGAACCAAAAATTTATGTCAACTTTTTTGTCCTAGCGCCTTGACGGGGTATAGGGAATACGGTAGAATAAAAACATATTTTGCCGAGGAGTTCTGTTATGAAAAAGGCCGTTTCCCTGCTTTTAACCCTGGTATTGCTGATTGGAATGGTGCCCGCCATAGCCGCCGGGCCGGCGGGCGCCCTCTCTGTTTATTTTTATGAGGAATCCGCCGGACGCTATGGTGGACTGGTCCAGACCGACCGGGTGAACATCACCCTGGATGGGGCGGAACTTACCCCGGAGGATGTGCCCGCGCTGGTGCAGTATCCCGAGGGGAAAAACGGACGCACCCTAGTGCCGGTGCGCCTGATCGCCGAGGCCCTGGGGGCCACCGTGACCTGGGTGCCGGATACCCGGCAGGCCATCCTGACGCAGGGAGAGGACATCATTGTGCTCACCCTGGGCTCCGCCTCCGCTCTGGTCAACGGCCAGAGTGTGGAGCTGCCCGACGGGGTCCCCGCCGGTGTGGTAAAGTGGGACGGGAAGGAGAGCACTATGGTGCCCCTGCGCTTTGTCTCCGAGCAGCTGGGGGCGGAGGTGGCCTGGGACGGCGGAACCTTTACCGCCGTGATCACCTCTCCGGCGGGACCGGAGCCCACGCCGAGCCCCACCCCCGTGCCCACGCCTACGCCTACCCTGACGCCAACGCCCACTCCCACGCCGACGCCTGATGTGACCCCGACGCCTACCCCCACTCCTACGCCCACGCCCACACCGCCTGCCAACGGGGACAAGGGGGCGGTGACGGAGATCTCCTTTTCGGCCAGCACCCAGGTGGTGACCATCACGGCTGACCATGTGCCGGAGTACCGGGTCATTGATCTGGGGGACCGGGTGGTGATCGACGTGCTGGGCGCAGTGTGCCCGGAGGCGGTGGAGAACACGGTGGCCATCGCCACGGACAGCGATGTGATCTCCGCCGTCCGCTATCTCCAGCACGACGACGATCTGGGCTACGGCTATCCCCACTCCCTGCGGGTGGTGCTGGACCTGAAGGGGGGCGCGTCCTACACCAAAAATATCATTGTGGAGGCGGGCCAGAATCAGATCCGGGTCACCCTGCTGCCGCTGGATATTCCCGGCCTGCCGGAAGCGCCGCTGGACCCCAACAAGTACACCATCGTGATAGACCCGGGCCATGACGGCACGACTTTGGGGGCGGTGTACCCCGATGCCAGCGGGACCAAGATTTACGAGAAGGACCTGACCCTGTCCATCTCCAACAAGCTGAAGGCGGAGCTGGAGAAGGCTGGCTTCAACGTGGTGATGACCCGGACGGGGGAGACGGCGGGGGACCTGTACGAGCGGGCCGCCCTGGCCAACGCGGTGGAGGCCGACCTGTTCGTCAGCATCCACATCAACGCCTCGGGCACCGTGCCCACCTTCCAGGGTCTGTATACCTACCACCATCCCGACAGCCAGCGGAGCAAGAATTTCGCCCAGGCGGTGCAGAGCGCGGTGTGCGCCGCCTCCGGGGCCATTGACCGGGGGATCGCCTCGGCCAACTTTGTGGTGCTGCGGGAGACCGATATGGCGGCGGTGCTGGTGGAGTGCGGCTTCATGTCCAATGTGGAGGAGCTGGAGCGGCTCAAGACCGATTCCTACCAGCAGAAGCTGGCGGAGGGTATTGCCCAGGGCATTACCGATTATCTCAACACCGGCGCGATCCAGAAATAAGCGCAACGGGGGCGCTCCACTGTGTGGAGCGCCCCTCGTATTTTGGATCAGAGCCGCCGCAGACCCTCCCAGCAGGCCATGATGAAGCAGTGCGGCAGAAACTTGCTGGCCACCCGCTGCACCAGGGCGGGCAGGCCGCAGGTGGTGACGGCCAGCACCTGGCTGTCCCGCAGGGCGCGCCGGGCCACCGTCTCCGGCCGGAGAGCGAAGGGGTAGCTGCGGACGGTGCGACCGTTTTTGGTGTCCCGGGCCACCTGCATGAATTCGGTTTTGATCCAGCCGGGGCACACCGCTGTCACCTTGATGCCCCGGGGAGCCACCTCCCACCGGAGTGCCCGGCTGTACCGCAGCAGAAAGGCCTTGGTGGCGGCGTAGACGTTGAAGCCGGGCAGGGGCTGGAAGGCGGCGGAGGAGCAGATCTCCAGGATGCAGGCGCCCCGGCTCATGTGGGGAATGGCGGCGGCGGTGAGGGCCACCGCCGCCCGGCAGTTTAAGTCGATCATGTCCGCCGTCTCCTGGAGGGTCATGTCGGCGTAAGTGCCGAACTTGCCAAACCCGGCGGAGTTGACCAGCACCCGCACGTCGGCGCCCGTTTCCCGCAGCAGGGCGCGCAGGGTCTCCACGCTCTCGGTTTTGGTCAGATCCAGGGCCAGGGGCCGCATGGGGGTGGACAGCTGGGCGGCCAGCTCCTCCATCCGCTCCCGGCGGCGGGCCACCCCCCAGATCTCGTCCAGGCCGCCCTGCCGGTCCAGCTGGCGGATAAAGGAGCGGCCCAGGCCGGAGGAGGCGCCGGTGACAATGGCGATGTTCATACACAATGCCCTCCCTTGGCATGATTGTTTTCCCTAGTATCCCACAAATTGCCCGGCCTTTGCAAGAGAGAAGCGAAATTGTTGACGGCGGTGGGGCGGACGGGTAAAATAGAAGCTGCTATCACTTGATGGAAAAGAGGATTTGTGATGAACCATCCTATGGTATTGCTCTATAATCTGAACAACGAGAAGGGCGGCAAAATCCGGCGTATGTGCCTGCCGCTGGGCCTGCGCACCCGGCTGGTGGAGCCGGCGGAGTACGGTCTGACCCTGAGCCAGCTGGTGGAGGGCCAAGGGCCCGAGACACCCTGGACGGGTGAGTGCTTTTCCGACGAGCTGCTGCTGCTGGTCAACTGCCCCGGTCCGCTGCTGGACCGGTTCCTCCAGGGCTTCCGCCGGAACAGGATTCCCCCGGTGGGCCTGAAGGCGGTGCTTACCCCCACCAACTCCGGCTGGACCTCCCTGGAGCTGCGGGAGGAGCTGGCCAAGGAGCGGGAGGCCATCCGGCAGGGCCAGGGAGCCCATAATAAGGAGCAGGAGGGGTAAAACCGCCGTTTTGGGGCAAACTGGCTCCATCCTTGGAGTGTGAGGTGTTTGCTGTGGAACGGCTCATCTGCCTTTTGACCGGATATGCGTTCGGCTGCTTTCTGACCGGGGAGCTGGTGGCCCGCCGCCGCACTGGAGCGGGGGCGGACCGGCTGGGGACGGGGAATCCGGGCATGGCCAACCTGGCCCATGAGCTGGGGTTGGGCTGGGGGCTGCTGGTGCTGCTGGGAGACGTGTTGAAAACCGCGCTGGCCTGCCTGATTGCCTGGCTGTTGTCCGGGGCGGCTCTGGGCCGCCTTGCCCTGCTGTGGACCTGCCTGGGGGCGGTCCTGGGTCACAACTTCCCGTTCTGGCAGCGCTTCCAGGGCGGGAAGGGGGTGGCGGTTACCTGCGCGGGACTGATCCTGTATGCTCCGCTGTGGGGGACGGCGGCCTGCCTCACCGGGCTGGGCGTGACCCTGGCCACCGGCTGGCTGCCCCTGGGGGCGGTGGTGATTCCCGCCGTCTTTCTCCCCCTGGCGTGTCTGTTTCACGGCGGGGAGGCCGGGGTGCTGGCCGCCGCCCTGACGGGGCTGATGGTAAGCCGTCACTATCATGGCCTGGGCCGGATCCTGCGGGGGGAGGAGCCCCGGAAACTCCGGCCGGGCAAATCAGAGTAAAGTCGAGGGATACTGCGATGCATGACGAACTGACCAAAAAGGACCTGCAGATGATGAAGGAGGAGCTGGATTACCGGCGCATCCAGCTGCGTCCTCAGCTGCTGGAGGCGGTGAAGGAGGCCCGGGCCTTCGGTGACCTGAGCGAAAACTTTGAATACAAGGCGGCCAAGCAGGAGAAAAACCGCAATGAGAGCCGCATCCGCTATCTGGAGAACATGATCCGTACCGCCCGGGTGCTGAAGGAGGAGGGACCCGCCGACGGGGTGGGCCTGTACGACAAGGTGACGGTCTACCTGGAGGATGAGGAGGACACCGAGACCTATCAGGTGGTGACCACCATGCGGCAGGACGCCCTCCACGGCCTCATCAGCAAGGAGTCTCCGGTGGGCAAGGCCCTGCTGGGCCGCAAGGTGGGGGAGACCGTACATATCCAGGTCAATGAGAAATACGGCTATGACGCCAAGATCCTCTCTATTGAAAAGGGAGAGGACGACGGCTCCGTGCCTTTGCGGGGCTTTTAAAAAAGCGGGAACGAAAGCCGTTCCCGCTAAAATATATTCTTCAGGGTGAGCTGCTCGGCCTCATAGAGCAGTTCAATCTGAGTGACCAGCCGGGCGTTGGCGGCGGCGTATTCTCCATACTCCCGGCTGTCCAGCAGGGCCAGGGTCTCCCGGAACCCGGCGTAGATGGCGTCGGTGTCCGCGTGGCGGAGGAGCACGTGGAGATAGACGTCCCGGTCTGCCCAGACCTCCTTGGCCTGGACGGTGAGTGCCCGGGCCTGCGCCCAGTCCTCCGCCGCCGCCAGCTCGTCGGCCTGCTCCAGCAGTCTCCCCAGGGTGTCGGTAAAGCCGTGGAGAGATCGGATGTGGAGCAGCGTACCGGTGAAGATGGCCGCCAGCAGGATCAGGGCGATCCACAGCCGCTTCATTTCTCCACCTCCTTTTTGGACAGATAGACCCGGTTTTCCTCATCCACCGTCAGCAGGAATACGTCCTGGGTCCCCTTGACGTGGTGCTGCCTGAGCTGCTTTTCCAGCCACTCCTCATTGAGGCCCCGGCTGTGGAGGGAGCGGGTGATCAACCGCCCGTCGTTGATGATGACCATGGGCAGACCCGGCTCCTGAGGAGTCAGACCCATCTGCTGGGCGGTGACCGGCTGCTGGGCGGCGTAGGGGAGGACGGAGAGCTGCCCGTTGGTCTCCAGAATGGCGTATTTTACGGTGGACAAATCGGTGATGCCCTGCATCCTCAGCTCCTCCATCAGCTCGTCCAGGGTGAAGCGGTTTTTCTTCATCTCGTTCTGCCGCAGCTTGCCGTTTTCCACGATGACGCTGGGCCGGCCGCAGAGTACCGCCCGGAACCGGACGCTGCGCATGGTGAGCACCGACAAAGCCATGGTGAGGCACAGCAGGGTGAGGATGGGAATGAGGCCGGTGAGCAGGGGAATGCCGAAGTCCTGCATAGGCACCGCCGCCAGATCAGCGATCAGCAGGGCCAGCACCAGCTCGGAGGGCTCCAGCTCCCCCACCTGGCGCTTGCCCATCAGGCGGATGCCGATGATGATGAACGCATATAAAATGATGGTGCGCAGAAAGGCGATGACCATAGCGGACCTCCCCAAACACAGTCTTTCTGATTCAGTATGGCCGGGGCGGCCGTCATTATGCGGCTGGAACCGGAAGGAAAGGGGAATTCCTTGAAAAAAAGAAGCAAAAAACTGCTGCTGGCCGGCGGGATCGCGGCGGCGGTGCTGGTGTGGGCGGGGCTGGATACCAGTCTGACGGTGCAGACCTATACGGTGGAGAGCGGCAAGGTGGATGCGCCGGTGCGCCTGGCGCTGCTCACCGACCTCCACTCCTGCGACTACGGCGAGGGGCAGCGGGAGCTGCTGGAAGCGGTGGAGGAGCAGGATCCCGACCTGGTGCTGCTGGGCGGAGACATTGTGGACGACGGGCCGGAAATGCCGGAGGAGCGGGCCCTGGATACCGTGGAGGCGCTGGCGGAGCGGTGGCCCACCTATTATGTCACGGGAAATCATGAATACCGCACCGGCCGGGCGGAAGAGATCAAAGAGCTGATTGCCGGGCGGGGCGCGGTGGTGCTGGAAGGGACGTGCGGGCTGGTGACGGTTGGGGGGCAGACCCTCCAGATCTGCGGCGTGGACGACCCGGCGGTGGGGGCGGCCGTCTGGCAGAGCCAGCTGGAGAACGTGACCGCCGCGCAGGAGGGGGATGTGTGTTCCATCCTGCTCTCCCACCGGCCCGAGCGGGTGACGGACTACACCGGCCGGGGCTTTGACCTGGTGCTGTCCGGCCACGCCCACGGGGGCCAGTGGCGGATTCCTGTCCTGGGTGTCGGCCTGATCGCCCCCAACCAGGGGCTCTTTCCCCGGTATGCCGGCGGTACTTACGACCTGGAGGGCACCACCCTTGTGGTCAGCCGGGGCCTGGCCCGGGAGAGTACCCGGATTCCCCGGCTGTATAACCCGCCGGAGGTGGTTATCATAGAGCTGGCACCATAAAAAGCGCCCGGAGCCATGGCTCCGGGCGCTTCCGTTTTGCTTTATGATATACTTGTGATGTTCAGGATTCCGGTCGTGCCACGGGGCACCTGTACCTGGAAGGTGTGCTCGGCGCCCTCTCCGTCGTGTTCCGGGTCCACGGAGAGCAGACCAACCTCCTGGGCGCCGTCCTCCGTCTGAAGGGTCAGCCTGGCCAGCTGGACAGGCGCCTGAACCTCCCCGTCGGTGGTGAGGGTCACCGTATAGGTGGCGAAGTCGTCCGTATAGTCCGTCAGGGCGAAGGTAAGCTGGTCCCGGAGGATCACGCCGCCTGCGGCAGCCGTGCTGATCAGTCGAGCGCCGAACTGCCGGTCCATACTGGCCTCCGCCACTGTCAGACTGGTGTCAGGCACCAGGAAGTCCATGGTGACGCTCCCGCTGTCGGCCTCGGCGGTGACGGTGCACCGGCCTGGGGAGAGGGCGGTGACCACAAAGGAGGCGCTGCGGTCGTCGGTAAAGTCCCGGTCCACCTTCAGAACGTCCGGTCGGGAGGCGGAGTAGTTCACATCCGCCCCCACCGGGCCGTCCATACCGGCGTCAAAGTACCAGGCGTAATAGTAGGGGATGAACGGTATGTGAGGCTGGCTGGGGTTGTCCACGCACAGGGCGTCCTGCGCCTCGTCCTCCAGGCAGACCACCCAGGCCTCGTCCAGCTGGGGACAGGGATGACGGATGACATAAGAATTCCGGAAGGGTTCGGCAAAGGGCAGGCCGGCGGAAGGACGGTCCTCTGACGGGTCGTGGATAGTGACGGTGCAGGACTCCGTCCCCGCTCCGGCAATGACGGCCCGCACCGTGGCAGTGCCCGGCTCCAGGCCGGTGACGGTGCAGGACTGATCCTCATTTACCTGGAGGGAGGCCGCCTGGGTGCCGCCGGAGGGGAAGGTGATCTCCCAGTGCGCACCGTTGTTGCTGGCGTTGGCGGGGATGGAAGAGGCGGTGAGACGGAAGGCCTCGCCCACATCCAGGTCCAGCTGACGGATGGAGATGCCCACGCCGGTGGCGGGGATCAGCTCATTTTCCACCCGGACCAGACAGGCGGCGGAAGCGTTCTCGGTCCGGACCGTAATGGTAGCGGTGCCCGCCGTCAGGGCGGTGACTGTTCCGCTGTCGTCCACGGTGGCCACGGCGGGGTTTGAGCTGGTCCAGGTAAAGGCAGTTCCCTCCGGTTCCACAGTGGCGGAAAGCCGGGCGCTGTTCCCCGCGGTGAGGGTGAGGCTGTCGCGATCCAGGGACACCCGTTCGTCTCCCTCCTGCCGTTCCAGGGTGAGGGTCTGCCGCAGGCTGGGGCGTACCAGGCGGGTGACCAGGGCGGCCACGCTGGACCGGTCGATCACGGTGTCCGGGTAGAAGGTGCCCTTCCCGTCGCTGCCGGTGAGCACACCGGCCCGGTAGAGCAGATAGATGGCGTCATAGTGCCCTGTCCCCTCCGGCACGTCGGGAATCATGCCGTCCTCCACCGTGTTGATGGGCTCCAGCGCCTCTGCCGGCAGAGCGCTGGCCAGGATGGCGGCGAACTGGTCCCGGTGGGCGAGGACGTTGGGACTGGCCGCGGCCTCGTCAGTGAAGATGCCGTTCTCCCCGGCATAGTCCAGATAGACCTGGTACCAGGGGGAGCCCTGGGCAAACTCCGCCGCACCGGTGTGGTAGATGCTGTGGATGCGGGCGGCCAGGGCCACCGTCTCTGCCAGGGTGATGGACATGCCCGGCTCGAACTCCCCCTTGCCGGTGCCCTGCATGAGACCCAGCTCGTAGGCCGCTCCCACGCTCTCTGCGTACCAGCTGGAGGCGGGCACATCCCGGAAGGTGCCAGAGGAATAGGCGTTGACAGGCTGGAAATGCTCCAGCCCCTCTCCCGTTGCCGCCAGGACGGGTGCGGCGGTCAGCAGTGCCGCGGCCAGAAGGGCAGCCAGCAGATGTTGCAGATACTTCATGGAATCAACCTCCTTTTTGATACGGCCATGTTTCTGAACTCACCATACCACATTTCTGAAAGCAAAACAATAGCCTGACGGGAGGTCAATTTTTGTCCAAATTTCCGATTTTGAGTCGTGAGAGAAAAAGAGAGTTGCCGCAGGGGGAGATTTAGAGTACAATCGAACAAATACCATGGGAAAGAAAGGCGTGATACGGGAGATGAAAGCGACCTTGATTCTGGAGAGCGGCGCGGTGTTCCAGGGGGTCAGCATCGGCTCGCCCGCGGACCGGGTGTGCGAGATGGTGTTCAACACCTCCATGACCGGCTATCAGGAGATTCTGACCGATCCCTCCTATGCCGGACAGGGCATCGTGATGAGCTATCCTCTCATTGGCAATTACGGCGTGAACCATGAGGACAACGAATCCTCCCGCCCCTGGGCGGAGGCGTTTATTGTGCGGCACCTGGCCCGGCGGGGGAGCAATTTCCGCTGCGAGGGGGAGCTGGACGCCTATCTGAAACAATATGATATTACCGGGATCGAGGGCGTGGATACCCGGGCGCTTACCAGAATACTCCGCAGTCAGGGGACCATGAACGGCATGATCACCTGTGCGGAGCATTTTCATGTGGAGGAGTGCCTGGAAAAAATCCGTGCCTACCGGGTGGCGGGTACCGTGGAGCAGGTGACCCGCAAGGAGCCCCAGCTCTATCCCGCCCTTGGGGAGCAAAAGCTGCGGGTGGCCCTGATGGACTATGGCGTGAAAGAGAACATGATCCGCTGTCTGCAGAAGCGGGGCTGCCAGGTCATGGTTTATCCTGCCCACACGCCCGCGGATACCATTCTCAGCGGCGGCTATGACGGGGTGATGCTGTCCAACGGCCCCGGCGACCCGGCGGACAATGTGGAGATCATCCGGGAAGTAAAGAAGCTCTACGATTCCAGCCTGCCCCTCTTCGCCGTCTGCCTGGGCCATCAGCTGCTGGCTCTGGCCACCGGCGCCGAAACCCGGAAGATGCGCTTCGGCCACCGGGGGGGCAACCATCCGGTGAAGGACCTGGCGGCGGGCCGGGCCTTTATCACCAGCCAGAACCACGGCTATGTGGTCACCGCCGAGAGCGTGGACCCGGCGGTGGCGGAGATCTCTCACGTCAACGTCAACGAGGGCAGCGTGGAGGGCCTGCGCTACAAGCAGCGGCCCAACTGCTTCACCGTCCAGTTCCATCCGGAGGCTTCCCCCGGCCCCATGGACACGGAATATCTCTTTGACCGATTTGTGGACAGCATGAAGGGAGGGGAGCGGTAATGCCCAAGAATCCTGATATCAAAAAGGTGCTGGTGCTGGGCTCCGGCCCCATCGTCATCGGCCAGGCCGCCGAGTTTGACTACGCCGGTACCCAGGCCTGCCGGGCTCTGAAAGAGGAAGGCGTGGAGGTGGTGCTGGTCAACTCCAACCCGGCTACCATTATGACCGACAAGGACATCGCCGACCATGTGTATATCGAGCCGCTGAACATCGCCAGCGTGGAGCAGGTGATCCAGAAGGAGCGGCCCGACTCCATCCTGCCCACCCTGGGGGGCCAGACCGGACTGAACCTGGCCATGAACCTCCACGAGCAGGGGATTCTGGAGCAGTATGGGGTGCGCCTGCTGGGCACCAGCCCCGAGTCCATCCGCAAGGCGGAGGACCGCCAGGGCTTCAAGGACGCCATGGAGGCCATCGGCCAGCCCTGCGTCACCTCCGACGTGGTGGAGAGCGTGGAGGACGCGGTGGCCTTCGCCGCCTCCATCGGCTACCCCGTCATCGTCCGCCCGGCCTACACCCTGGGCGGCACCGGCGGCGGCATCGCCTATGACGAGTGGTCTCTGCGGGAGATCGCCGACCGGGGCATCCACCTGAGCCGGGTGGGCCAGGTGCTCATCGAGCGGTGCATCTCCGGCTGGAAGGAGATCGAGTTCGAGGTCATGCGGGACTCCGCCGGCAACGTGATCCAGATCTGCTCCATGGAGAACGTGGACCCGGTGGGCGTCCACACCGGCGACTCCATCGTGGTGGCCCCCACCCAGACCCTGGCCAACCGGGAATTCCAGATGCTCCGCAAGGCCTCTCTGGACATCATCTCCGCCCTGGAGATCGAGGGCGGCTGCAATGTGCAGCTGGCCCTGAACCCCGACTCCTTTGAGTATGCCGTCATCGAGGTCAACCCCCGTGTGTCCCGCTCCTCCGCCCTGGCCTCCAAGGCCACCGGCTATCCTATTGCCAAGGTGGCCGCCAAGATTGCCCTGGGCTACACCCTGGACGAAATCCCCAACGCGGTGACCGGCAAGACCACCGCCTGCTTCGAGCCTACCCTGGACTACTGCGTGCTGAAGATTCCCCGCCTGCCCTTCGACAAGTTCACCACCGCCAGCCGTACCC
>NHCFR00700__coassemble_2357_pt1 | contig 10200 bp, 7 predicted proteins | sample NHCFR00700__metabat2_low_PE_032 | metagenome-assembled genome bin NHCFR00700
AAGATGCCGTCGGGGATACAGTGGGGGAACTCCGCCTGCTGGGCGTGGAGGTCCTCCAGGGTGCAGATGGAATCGGACTTGGTATTATAGGCCACCAGATCCCCCTCGTGGAGGTTGGGGCAGATGGTGTCGGGGGCGGCGGTAGCGCCGCCCAGGTCCAGGCAGGTGTGGAAGGAGCTGTCGGGCTGCTTGGCGCACTCCACCACCTTGGCGGCCACCACAGGGCCGTAGATCTTGTGGCCGGGCTGGATGTCAGCGGGGATGGAGGGTTTGTCCCTGTCCAGGGGGTGATAATCGTTGAGAATGGCGGCGGGGACGATGGCGGCATAGGGGAAGTCCCGCTCGTCCAGACCCAGCTCGCTGAGGCCGCAGAACATGCCGTTGGACACCACGCCCCGCAGCTTGCCCTTCTGGATCTTCACGCCGCCGGGGAGGGTGGACTTGTGGAGCGCCACCGGCATCAGGTCGCCGGGGTGGATGTTCCAGGCTCCGGTGACGATCTGGATGGGCTCGCTCTGGCCTGCGTCCACCTGACAGACCCACATGTGGTCGGAATCGGGGTGGCGCTCCATGGACAGCAGTCGGCCCACCACCACGTTGGAGATCTCCTCCCCCAGGTCGTGGGTCAGCTCCACCTTGGAGCCGGAGAGGGTCATTGCCTCGGCAAATTCCTTGTCAGAGGCAGTTACAGTAACAAATTCATTCAGCCATTTTCTGCTCAGATTCATGGTTTCTCCACCTCTTTCTCAGAACTGCTCCAGGAACCGCACGTCGTTTTCAAAAATCAGCCGCAGGTCGGCGATCTTGAACCGGCGCATGGCGGTGCGCTCCAGACCGATGCCGAAGGCCCAGCCGGAGTACACGTTGGGGTCGATACCGCTCATCTCCAGCACCCGGGGATGGATCATCCCGGCGCCCAGCAGCTCGATCCAGCCCTCGCCTTTGCAGGTGGGGCAGCCCACGCCGCCGCACTTGTGGCACTGTACGTCCATTTCGCAGGAGGGCTCGGTGAAGGGGAAGTGGTGAGGGCGGAACCGGGTCTTGGTGCCCTTGCCGTAGAGCTGCTCCACCACCGTGTTCAGGGTGCCCTTCAGGTCGGCCATGGTAACGCCCTTGTCGATGACCATGCCCTCCACCTGGTGGAACATGGGGGAGTGGGTGGCGTCCACCTCGTCCTTGCGGTACACCCGGCCGGGGGCGATGATGCGGATGGGCAGGGGCATGGTGTCCATGGCCCGCACCTGCATGGGGGAGGTCTGGGAGCGGAGCATCACCCGGCTGTCCTCGTCAAAGTAGAAGGTGTCGCTCCAGTCCCGGGAGGGGTGGCCCTCCTCGGCGTTGAGGCGGTCGAAGTTCAGCTCGGCCAGCTCCACCTCGGGGCCGTCCAGCACGGTGAAGCCCATGCCGATGAAGATGTCCTTGATCTCGTCCAGGGCGATATACATGGGGTGCCGGTGGCCCCGCTTCACCGTCTTGCCGGGAACGGTGATATCCAGAGCCTCAGCCTTCAGCCGGTCCTCCAGCGCCTTGGCCTCCAGCTCCTTGCTCCGGGTATCCAGGGCCCCTTCCAGGGCGGAGCGGACCTCGTTGGCCAGCTGGCCCATGACGGGCCGCTCCTCGGCGGACAGCTTGCCCATCTGCTTGAGCACCGCAGTCAGCTCGCCCTTTTTGCCCAGGTACTTGACCCGCAGAGCGTCCAGCTCCTGGGCGTTCTGGGCGTGCTCCAGGGCGGAGAGCGCCTCCCGGCGGATCTGTTCCAATGTTTCCTTCATATATCGCAGCTCCTTTGCTTTTTTGACATGAAAAAAGCCCTTCCTCCCAAAACCTGGGACGAAAGGCAAACCTTCCGCGGTACCACCCGCAATTCCCGCCTCTGGCGGGCACTCTCAGCCCCGATAACGTGGGGCCACGCCGTCCCTGTCTCCAGGGCCGCTCCGGGACGAACCGAGGGGGCCGAACCCTGCATCCGCTTTCAGCCGGTGACGGACGCTCTCTGCCGGGTCGGGAACCGATCTTTTTCCCTTCTTCGCATGTAAAACTATATATATCACAGATTTCTCCAAAGTGCAAGATAAAAATTGACGGGAAAGGGCCGTGCGCATATAATGGACTCGAACCACAGCAAGTATAACGGATTGGGAGCGTGAACAGCATGCGGATCGTCACAGCGGAACAGAGCCGGGAGATGGACCGGGTTGCCATAGAGGAGCGAAAAATTCCCTCCACCGACCTGATGGAGCGGGCGGCGGCGGCGGTAGCCGACGAGGTGATGGCCCTGATGGGGGACACCCCCGGCCGGGTGGTGTGCTTCTGCGGCCCGGGCAACAACGGCGGCGATGGGGTGGCCTGCGCCCGGCTGCTGCTGGAGGCGGGCTTTGAGGTGCGCTGCGTTCTGGTGGGCAGCCACGAGAAAATGACCATGGATACCCGGGCCATGGAGGCCAAACTGGCGGCGGCCGGAGGGAAGTTGGAGCCCTTCCAGCCGGATGACGGAGCCTTTGCCGCCTGGTGCCTGGAGTGCGGCGCCATGGTGGACGCCATATTCGGCACCGGTCTCCGCCGTGGGGTGGAAGGGGACGCTCTGACCGCCATCCATATGATGAACACCTGCGACATTCCGGTGGTGTCCGCCGACATTCCCAGCGGGGTGGAGACCGACACCGGCCGGGTGCTGGGGGCGGCGGTGGAGGCGGCGTCCACCGTTACCTTCACCCTGCCCAAGGTGGGCCATTTTGTGGGCAAGGGCGGCCTGCACACCGGCAAGCTGGTGGTGGCGGACATCGGGATTCCGGAGGACCTGGTGAACGGGGCGGACTGCCCGGTGTGCAGCGTGGGAGAGGGAGAGGTCCGTTTCCCCCGCCGGCCGCTGGACGCTCACAAGGGCGATTTCGGCAAGTGTTACATCCTGGGGGGCAGCGTGGGCTACTCCGGGGCCCCGGTGCTGGCGGCCCAGGCGGCGGTGCGCTCCGGCGCGGGGCTGGTGACGGTGGGTGTGCCCGCCCCCGTCTGGCCCGTCGCCGCCGCTAAGCTGGAGGAGGCTATGCCCTATCCGCTGCCCGCCGGGAAGGAGGGGCAGCTCTCCCTGGAAGCCGGGGAGGCGGTCCATGGCCGCCTGGACGGCTGCGGTGTCTGCCTGATCGGTCCCGGACTGGGCCGGGGCAACGGGGTGTCGGCGGTGGTGCGCCAGCTGCTGCGGGAAATCCATGTGCCGGTGGTGCTGGATGCCGACGGCATAAACGCCCTGGAGGGACATATAGATGTACTGGACGAGCGGAAGGGACTGCACACCATTCTGACCCCTCATGACGGGGAGTTTGCCCGGCTGGGGGGCGACCTGTCCGGCGGGGACCGGCTGGGGGAGGCCCGGCGCTTTGCCATGGAGCACGGCTGTTGTCTGGTCCTCAAGGGGCACGGCACCATTACCGCTTTCCCCGACGGCACCGCCTACGTCAATACCACCGGCAATCCCGGGATGGCCAAGGGGGGCAGCGGGGATGTGCTGTCCGGCGTCATCCTGTCCCTGCTGGGCCAGGGGATGCCCGCCCGGCAGGCGGTGCCCCTGGCGGTGTGGCTCCACGGCGCCGCCGGCGACCTGTGCGCCGCCGAGATTGGGGAATACGGTATGACCCCCTCTGATCTGGTGTCCGCCCTGCCCCGGGTGATCCGAACGCATATGGAGTAAAAAGGAGGGTGGTCTGTGGGCCGCTGGTTGGGAGTATGTACCTTGACGATAACCCTTTGTCTGACCCTGACCTGCTGCGGCGGGGAGGGGGGAAGTCAGGCCGAGCAGCTGGCCCTGGATATCCGGGCGGAGTATCTGGAAATGGCGGGATGCACCGCCTCCATGGAGGTGACTGCGGACTATGGCCAGCGGGTATACGACTTTGGCGTGGAGCTGACCTGGCAGCGGGAGGGGGAGAGCGTGCTCACCATTACCGCGCCGGAGAACGTGGCCGGAGTCACGGCCCGGCTGGAGCAGGACCAGGCCTATCTGGAGTATGACGGGGTTCGGGTGGAGACCGGCCCCCTGGACGGCACCGGCCTGAGTCCGGTATCGTCGGTGCCGGTGCTGCTGGACTACGCCCAGACCGGCTATATCGCCGCCTGCGGCCTGGAGACCCTGGGAGAGCGGGAGGTGCTGCGGGTGGACTGCCGGGACCCGGAGGCCCAGCCGGGCACCGGCCGGGAGTGTGCCCTGTGGTTTGACCCGGATACCCACGCCCTGCTCCGGGGGGAGCTGTCCCAGGACGGCTATACGGTGATTCAGTGTGCCTTTTCGGACTTTCAGCTGATTCCGGGTGCGGAGGACTAGGCTTCCAGCCCGTCCAGCCTCCGATGGAGGACGCTCCGGCAGAGGAGAAGCGCCACAGCGCAGGAGACCAGCTCGGCAACCGGGAAAGAAGCCCACACCAGTCCGGTGCGGATGGTGCCCAGAACCAGGGCGGCGGGGAGGAGGAGGGCCACCTGCCGCAGCAGAGTGATGACCAGACTGGCGTTGGCGGAGCCCAGGGCCTGGAGGGCGGAGCACAGCACGATGGATACCCCGGCGCACAGGAAGGACAGGGCGATGACCCGCAGGGCGGGAATCCCCTCGGCCAGCACGGCGGCGTCGGCCTCAAAGATGCCCAGCAGCGGCCCGGGCATCATCATCATCACCGCGGTGCCCACCACCATCAGGCCCACGGCCAGGGACAGGGCGAAACGGATGGTGCCGGTGATCCTGGCCTTGTATCTGGCCCCGTAGTTGAAGCTGATGATGGGTACCAGAGCGTTGGTGATGCCGTACAGCGGCATGAACAGGAAGGACTGGAGCTTGAAGTAGGCCCCCAGAATAAAGACGCCGGCGGAGGTGAACAGGGGGAGGATCAGATTCATTCCCAGGTTCATTACTGTGGCCAGGGCCTGCACCATGGCCGCCGGGATACCCACCCGCAGCATGTCAGCCAGAATGGCGGGGACGGGCCGGAAGGCGCGGAAGGACAGGGTGACGGAAGGGGTGCGCCGCACCATCACCAGTCCCACCACCATGCCCACCAGCTGTCCCGTCACCGTGGCGATGGCGGCGCCTGCCACCTCCAGCTTGGGGAAAGGGCCTATACCGAAGATGAGCAGGGGGTCCAGAATCAGGTTGATGACCGCGCCGATGCCCTGGATCACCATGGGCCCCACTGTGTTGCCGGTGGCCTGCAGGGTGCGCTCCCCGGCAAATTGCATGCAGATTCCCAGGGAGGCGCCGGTGACGATGGCCAGATACTGGCTGCCGTAGGTCACCACCTGGGGTACGTCTGAAAAGAGGGTCAGGAAGGGGCGGGCCAGGCTGACCCCCAGAACCAGAAAGATCAGCCAGCAGACCAGGTAGAGAAAATAGCCGTTGGCGGTTACCCGGTCGGCCTCCTCCCGGCGGCCCTCCCCCAGCCTCCGGGAGAGCAGGGCGTTGAAGCCCACTCCCACGCCCACGCACACGGCGATCATCAGGGTCTGCACCGGGTATACCAGGGACAGGGCCACAAAGCTGTCCCCACTGAGCTTGGCGACAAACATACTGTCCACCAGGTTGTAAAGGCCCTGGATCAGCATGGACAGCATCATGGGCCAGGACATGTTGAGCAGCAGCCGGCGTACCGGCATCACCGCCATTTTATTTTCGTTCAAGAAGATTCCTCCAGTCATACCAAAACGGGTATCGGGATACGCCTCAGCGTGCCCCGATACCCGTTTTTTCCCACGGCGTAGCAGCCCGTGGGGGGTTAAAATGTTTGGATGTAGCGCAGATCGTGACAGACCATGTGGTGGGGGAAGGGCACCAGCTGAACGGTGCCGTCCCAGGAAAAGCCGTGGCGCTCATAAAACCGCCGGGCGCCTGCATTTTCCCGCAGTACAAACAGCGTGCAGCCGGGATAGCCCGCAGCCCGCAGGCGGCAGAGGGCCTCCTCCAACAAAAGGGAGCCGTAGCCCTGACCTGTGTGGGCGGGCTCAGTGTAAAGGGAGATCACCTCACCCCAGCCGGAGTAGGCGCTGGAGTCAATGACCAGTTCCTCGCTCTGCCGGGGGCTGGGGCCGGAGCGGACCGGCCCGTAATTGCAGCAGGCCACCGGCTTTTCGCCGTCGCAGAGCAGCAGGCCGCGGCACCGTCCGGTGGCATGGTCCTCCCGAAAGAACGGGAGCCAGTGGTCCTCGGTGGTCACGTCCCGCAGGTAGTCGTCGGGCACAAAGCCGGGATAGGCAGCCCGCCAGCCCCGGCAGTGGATGGCGCTCATGGCGGCAAAGTGCGCCTCTGTGGCGGCGTCCACAAAGTGGAGATCAGGCATGGGCGGCCTCCCTGACCTCCTCCTGCTGTCGCTCCGCCTCCTGCTTGGCCAGACCACGGGCGTTGGCCAGCATCAGCTTGATGCGGTTTTCCTGGTTGATCTTGGTGGCGCCGGGGTCGTAGTCGATGGCCACAATGTTGGAGTAGGGGTAGTCGTCCTTCAGCTTGCGGATCATGCCCTTGCCCACAATGTGGTTGGGCAGGCAGCCGAAGGGCTGGGTGCAGACGATGTTGGGGGTGCCGGAGTGGATGAGCTCCAGCATCTCGGCAGTGAGCAGCCAGCCCTCGCCCATCTTGTTGCCCTCGCCCAGGTATCCCTTGATGAGTTGCCGCAGGTCCTCAAAGGTGCCGGGAGCCCGGAAGCCGCCCTTCTTCATGGCGGCAATCATGGCCCGCTGGCACTTCTCCACGTAGCCCTTCAGCACCTGGCAGGCCTTTTTCTTCACCCACTTGCCGCCGTAGATGTTCACGTCCACCTCGCGGTTGTAGATTTTGAAGATGATGAAATCGGTAAGGCCGGGCACCACCGGCTCCGCCCCCTCGGACAGGAGGAACTGCTCCAGATTGTTGTTGCCCAGGGGGGAGTACTTGATATAGATTTCGCCCACCACGCCCACTCGAACCTTGGGCTCCCCAGCCACGGGAATGGCCTTGAAGGCGGCCACGATGTGGTCAAAATTGGACACCATACTCTTGAAGGACAGGCCTTTGCCCTGGCTCATCTCGGCCAGCAGGTGATCTTCCACCTGCTCGATGACCTGGTCGGTCTGGCCGGGGTTGACCTCATAGGGCCGGACCTGATTGGCGGTCTGAACAATGATATCGCCGTACATCATGGCAAACACGGCTTTCCGCAGGGTACCCAAGCCCAGCTTGAAGCCGGGGTTGTGTTCCAGGCCGGACATGTTCAGGGAGATGACGGGCACGAACTCCAGCCCGGCCTTTACCAGGGCTTTACGCAGCAGATGGATGTAGTTGGAAGCCCGGCAGCCGCCACCGGTCTGGGTGATGAGCAGAGCTACTTTGTGGGGGTCATACTTGCCGCTTTTCACCGCGTCAATAAGCTGGCCGATGACCAGCAGGGCGGGGTAGCAGGTATCATTGTGGACGTATTTCAGCCCCTCGTCCACGATATTGCGGTGATTGGTAGTAAGCATTTCCACCTTGTAGCCCTCGGTCTCGATGATGCGGGCCATCAGACCGAAGTGGACGGGCAGCATGGTGGGGAAGAGGATGGTGTACTCCTTTTTCATCTCCTGGGTGAAGAGGAGCCGTCCGGTTTTGTCATAAACTAACTGTGCCATTGATTTGTTCCTTTCGCCGGAGGAATTACCAGTATTCCACCTGATAGTCGTAGGTGCCAGTGGATTTGTTGTAGCCGCCACGGGCAGAGGACCAGTGCAACCCTTCATAATCGACATGCAGGCAGGCAATGCCGCCATATGCGCCGGACTTTGTGGTGCGCAGGCTGAACTTGGTCTTGCCCATCATCACCTGAGCCACCAGACATTTCCGGAACATGTCCGCGCTGGTGATGTTGTTGGGGTCCAGCTGCTCCCAGGCGGGGTCGTACTGGTCGGGCATGGGATAGTCCTCTCCGTCCCAGTAGTGATTGCGGGCCATCACGTCGGGGCCAACCAGGCAGTAGGTGTGGTTCAGGGTGGGCTTGGAGGAGACCGGGTCGTCAAAGGTGCAGTCCACATAGAGCCACTCCCCGTCCACGTAGACCTGATTCCAGGCGTGGGAGCCGCCGTTGCCCATGCCGGAGATCATGATACAGGGGATGCCGGAGCGGATGCACATGGTGCGGAAGAGCTCGGCATAGTTCTGGCAGATGCCGTATTTGGTGGCCAGCGTCACGTTGTTGGGCAGGCTGTATGTCTCCTCCGCCTGTTGGAACGCCTGCTCCACCTTGTCCAATGTGGCCTGGGTGGTGCCATAGGGGGCAGAGACCAGAGGGTTATAGGTCAGGGTGTTGACCAGATAGTCGTGAATGGCAGTGACGGTCTCCCGGTCAGTGGAACGCTGCAGACCGGCCAGAGGCCCGCCGGCCAGGTCATCCTCCCCTGCCAGAGTAGGGGTGCTCTCCGGGTTCAGTCGGAAGTTGACCCCGTCGGCCACGGCGCCCAGAGCGTCCAGGCTGACCATGGGGTATTTTCCGTCCAGGGTATAGATGGCGCCCCGGAATTCCGCCTCCTTTACCTGGAGTACCAGGGGTGAGAGCTCCGCGGTGCCCATGACGTGGCCCCCGGGCGGCGCGGCCCAGAAGTTGAGAACCGGGACGGTGACATCCCCGTAGTAGTAGGCGGGGATGCGTAAGGAGAGGGTATTTTCATACTCGCTGGCGTAAAAGCTGGAATCGGAGAACACGTTGCGGTCATCCAGAGCCTCCACAGGGATATAAAATTTTCCGGCAATGTCCACCACACCATAGACGGGAATGCCGGCCACGTACAGCTTGCGCCCTGTGGCCCGTACGGTGGTGTCCGCCGGTTTCACTACCAGGGAGAGGGTCTCCCGGGTTTCCGGCAGAGCCAGCCGGCAGACCAGGGCGCACACCTCCGCCCGGGTGATGCTCCGCTCCGGAGTGAAAGTGCCGTACATATCCGAGCCGGTGAGGATCCCCGCGTTGTAGAGGGTGAAGATCTCCTGGGAATAGGGAGTAGAGGCCGTCACATCCGGCAGGGCGGTAATCTGGTTGATGGCCCCGTATTCCGTCTCCGGCAGGGCATGGGCCAGCAGGCCTGCAAGTTCTGCCCGGGTTGCCGGCCGGTCGTAGCGGTCAAACTGACCCTGGGTGACCAGACCCAGTTCCAGGGCCTGCTCCACCGCGCTGTCATACCAGTGCTCGCCGCTCTGGTCCAGTACGCCGTCGCCTCCCTGATAGATGTCCCGCAGGCGCACGCAGAGGGAAATGATCTCCGCCACCTGCATCTGGGCGGAGGGAGAGAACTGGCCGCCGCCGGTGCCCGACATCAGCCCCAGGGTATAGCTCTGGGAAATGTAGTCGTGGGCCCAGTGGGAGGTGGGCACGTCGGCAAAGGACTGCTCCGCCCGGATAGGCTGAAAGCTGGCCAGGGCGGAAGAGGAAAAGAGGGCGAGGGAGAGCGCCAGGGCAGTCAGGGAACGGGAGACGTTACGCATGACAACACACTCCTTACCGTAAATCTTGGCTTATTGGGGTTGAGTGCTGCTTTTCCGGGCATCCATTGCTGCCATGAGGGATCGGACGCGGATGGTGACGGCGCCCAGATTGCTGATATCGTCGATCTTCAGCTGGGTGTAAAGCTTGCCGCCTTTCTCCAGAATGTCCCGCATCTCGTCGGTGGTGATGGCGTCGGTGCCGCAGCCGAAGCTGACCAGCTGCACCACCTGCATGTCGCTCTGAGTGCACACATACCGGGCGGCGTTGTACATCCGGCTCTGGAAGGTCCACTGGTTGAGCACCTTCCGGGGTGCGTAACCCTCCAGATAGCTGAGGGCGTCCTCGGTGACCAGCACAAAGCCGAAGGAAGTAATGAGGTCGTTGATGCCGTGGTTGATCTCCGGGTCAATGTGGTAGGGCCGGCCGCAGGCCACCACAATGGGCATGTGGTGCTCCCGGGCGTACTGGATGTACTGCTTGCCGGTCTCCCGCACGTCGTGGAGGTAGGCGTCATAGGCCTCATAGGCGGCCTTTACCGCCCGCTCGGTTTCCCGCTTGGGGATGGAGAACGTCTCCTCCATCAGCTGAGAGATGCGCTTGCCGAAGTCCTTGTGCCGCCACAGGCCCACGTAGGGATCCAGATACTTGACCTGCTTCAGAACGGGCACGTTGGCGGCCAGCAGCTCGGGGTAATAGGCCACCACCGGGCAGTTGTAGTGGTTGTCGCCGATGCCCTCGTCGTTGTTGT
>NHCFR00700__coassemble_2390_pt1 | contig 10052 bp, 10 predicted proteins | sample NHCFR00700__metabat2_low_PE_032 | metagenome-assembled genome bin NHCFR00700
TGATGATGCAGTCGGGCTCGCCCACACCGTGGAAGGCGCCGGCCATGAAGGGGTTATCCTCCACCGCGTTGCAGAACACCACCAGCTTGGCGCAGCCGAAGCCCCCCTGCTCGGCGGTAAGCTGGGCGCACTCCTTGATGGTGCGGCCCATGACTCCCACGGCGTCCATGTTGATGCCCGCCCGGGTGGAGCCCACATTGACGGAGGAGCACACCAGCTCGGTGCGGGCCAGGGCCTCGGGGATGGAGGCGATGAGCTTGCGGTCGGCCTGGGTGGCCCCCTTCTGCACCAGGGCGGAGAAGCCGCCGATGAAGTTGACCCCCACCGCCTTGGCGGCCTTGTCCATGGCCACGGCAAAGGGAACGTAGCTGTCGGTCTCGGAGGCCCCGGCCACCAGGGCGATGGGGGTGACCGAAATGCGCTTGTTGACAATGGGGATGCCGAACTCGGCCTCGATGGCCTCTCCGGTGGCCACCAGCCGCTCGGCCCGGCGGGTGATCTTGTCATAGATCTTCCGGCAGGCCACGTTGGGGTCGGGGTCGGCGCAGTCCAGCAGAGAGATGCCCATGGTGATGGTGCGCACGTCCAGGTGCTGCTGGTCGATCATGTGGATGGTATCCAGAATTTCCGTTGTATTGATCATGGCAGTCACCCTCAGATGCGATGCATGGCGTTAAAGATGTCCTCCCGCTGGGCGCGGATGGACAGGTCCCGCTCCTTGCCCTCCTGCTCCAGCAGGGCGGCCAGTTCGGCGAAGGGCAGGTCGCAGTGGTTGGCGTCCACCAGCATGACCATGGTGAAATAGTCCTGCAGGATGGTCTGGCTGATGTCCAGAATGTTGACGTTGTGCTGGGCCAGCAGGGCGCATACCGTGGACATGATGCCCACCCGGTCCTTGCCCAGAACGGTGACGATGGCTCTCATACAAAAACTTCCTTTCTCTTTATACCGTGGGATGCAGCTCGTCCAAAGTCAGGCCGAAGGCCGGGAGAAACCGCTCCACAAAGTAATCCACTTCCGGCAGGCCGTAGCCCTTCAGGGCCTCCAGGGTCTGTTCGGCGGCCTGGCGGAACTCTCCGTTGCCCGCCTTCAGCTCCTCCACACACTTGAGGTAGGCGGAGAGCTTGTCGGCGGCCTTTACCAGGGCCTGGGTATCCGGGTCGTACTCCTCCCGCACCAGAGGCTGGAAGGCGGGGCGCAGCTCGTCGGGCAGCATGGCCAGCAGCTTGTCGGCGGCCACCTGCTCCACCTGCCGGTAGGCCTCCCGGATGTCGGGGCTGTAATACTTGATGGGGGTGGGCAGGTCGCCGGTGAGGATCTCCGGCGCGTCGTGGTACAGCGCCGCCGCCGCCGCCAGGCCGGGGTCGGCCGGCTTGCCCAGCACGTCCCGCCGGATCACCGCCAGGGTGTGGGCCAGCACCGCCACCATGTGGGAGTGCTCCTGAATATTCTCCTGGAAGGTATTGCGCATCAGTCCCCAGCGGCTGATGTACCGCATCCGGGACAGGTAGGCGAAAAAGGGATACAGTCCCTCCATACGGCTCCCCCCTCTTAAAAAACATACTATTTTACCACAGCCTTCCGGCTCTTGTAAACCGGAACAGAAAAAAGCGCCCCCATGGGGCGCTTTTACGGTCACGAATTGTTCTGTGTCTCAAAGGCCGCCACGCTCTGCCGGAACTGGTTCCCCTCTTCGTCGGTGCCGTGGACCTCCACCCGCACCGGCTTGGACAGGTCCAGAGAGAACAGCCCCATAATGGACTTGGCGTCGATGACGTACCTGCCGGAGCATACATCCACCTCGCAGGGGCAGTAGCTGGCGGCGTTGACAAACTGCCGCACGTCCTCGATGGAGGACAGCGACACGCTAAACTCGATCATTGTGGAGCACCTCCTGAAATCCTCTGTACAAGGGCGCCGCCCTTGCTTTATAATAGGGTTTACCCCATTATAGACTGACCGGGGGAAAAATTTCAATGGAAATGTCCCGTTTCGGAAAAATTTCCGGCTTTTTTCACAAACGCCCGAATGGGACGGAGGAAATCACCATGCGAGTTGCCATTTATACCCTGGGCTGCAAGGTCAACCAGTACGAGACCCAGGCCATGGAGACCGAGCTCACCCGCCGGGGCCACACTCTGGTGCCCTTTGACGGGGCGGCGGAGGCCTATATCGTCAACACCTGCACCGTCACAGCGGTGAGCGACAAGAAATCCCGCCAGATGATCCGCCAGGCCAGAAAGCGCTCCCCCCACGCCATCGTGGCGGTGTGCGGCTGCTACGCCCAGACCGACCCCGCCGCCGTGGAAGGGCTGGGGGTGGACCTGGTGATGGGCACCGCCCACCGGATGGAGTTTCTGGACCGGCTGGAGGCCCTGAGCCCTGACGGGGGCCAGGTGGTGGAGGTGGACGACGCCCTCCGCCGCCGGGACTACGAGCACCTGCCCGCCGGCGGGCTGGAGGGCCGCACCCGGGCCATGCTGAAGGTGGAGGACGGCTGCGTCAACTTCTGCACCTACTGCATCATCCCCTACGCCAGAGGGCCCATCCGCTCTCTCCCCCTGGAGCGGGCCGCCGCCGAGGCCGCCCGGCTGGCGGGCGAGGGGTATCGGGAGATCGTGCTCACCGGCATCGAGCTCTCCTCCTGGGGCCGGGATCTGCCGGACAAGCCCCACCCCATCCAGCTCATCGAGGCGGTGTGTGCCGCCGCGCCGGGCTGCCGGGTGCGCCTGGGCTCTCTGGAGCCCCGCACCATTACGGAGGACTTCTGCCGCCGGGGGGCCGCTCTGCCCAATCTATGCCCCCATTTCCACCTGTCCATGCAGTCGGGCTGCGACAGCGTGTTAAAGCGGATGAACCGGAAGTATGATACCGCCCGGTATTATGAGAGTGTAAAATTACTCCGGGACCACTTTGACCGCCCCGGCATCACCACCGACCTTATCGTGGGCTTCCCCGGCGAGACCGAGGAGGAATTTTCTCAGACGCTGGATTTCATCCAGACCTGCGCCTTTTCCGCCATGCACATTTTCCCCTACTCCCGCCGCACCGGCACCCCCGCCGCCGCCATGCCGGAGCAGGTGTCCAACGCGGTCAAGGAAGAGCGGACTCACCGGGCGGGGGCCGTGGCCCGCGAAATGCACCGGGCCTGGCTGGAGAGCTGGGTGGGTCAGACCCTGCCGGTGCTTTTTGAGGAGGAGAAGGACGGGCTGTGGCGGGGCCACGCCCCCAACTACACCGAGGTATTCGTGTCTGGCGAGGGATTGCACAATGCAGTCAACGAGGTAACCATAACAGGCCTTCAGGGTGAAGGCCTGTTGGGTGTCCTCAGCGTTTCCGGTGGGGCAGATGGGCCTTGAGGGCCTCCTGCCAGGCGTCCAGCCGCTCCCTGGGGAGCAGCCAGTTGATCAGGAGGGACATGACTACCCCCACGCCGGTGTCCAGCATCCGGTTGAGGGAATAGGAGATGTAGTTGTCCGGGCCAATGCTGAACAGCAGCAGGCAGAGCACCACGCCGCCGGGCTGCACCGCCCCCACCCAGAAGATCTGGGCCAGGACGATCAGGATCACCACCCCCACGAACAGCAGGGGCACCAGCAGCAGGTGGTTGTCCCCCTCGGGGTAGAAGATCAGGTAGATGCGGTAGAGAAAAATCCCCAGAAACCCGCCGATGATGGTGCCGAACAGCCGGTTGCCCCCGTGGAGCTTGGAGTGCTCCATGGTGGCCCCCATGCCGAAGATGGCGCCGATACAGGCAAAGGCGGGGTTTCGGTTCAGAAAATAGTAGATCAGGGCGCAAAGGGAGGCGGAGAGGGCGGTCTTGAGGTTGCGCAGTCCGATGTGGACGGCGGGCTTTTGGGCGGCGTCTTTCACAGCAATCACACTCCTGGGCGCTGATACCATTACGATACCACAAACCAAGCCCTTTTTCCACATGAAGTGCTCCAAATGTGGAAAACCGGGCCAACAACTTGGAGGAATGACATGAGCCGGGCAGACCAGCTGTTTATGGAAAATTGCAAGGAGATTCTCTCCCACGGGGTATGGGACACCGACCTGCCGGTGCGCCCCCGGTGGGACGACGGCGCCCCCGCCCACACGGTGAAGAAATTCGGCATCGTCAACCGCTACGACCTGCGGGAGGAGTTTCCCGTGCAGACCATCCGCAAAATGGCCTTCCAGAGCGCCCTGGACGAGCTTTTGTGGATCTGGCAGAAGAAGTCCAACAACATCCACGACCTGAGCAGCCATATCTGGGACGCCTGGGCGGACGAGAGCGGCTCCATCGGCAAGGCCTACGGCTACCAGCTGGGGGTGAAGCACCAATACCCCGAGGGGGAGTTTGACCAGGTGGACCGGGTGCTCTACGACCTGAAGCACAACCCCGCCTCCCGGCGGATCCTCACCAGCCTGTACAACCACCACGACCTGCATGAGATGGCCCTCTACCCCTGCGCCTGGTCGGTGACCTTCAATGTCAGCGGAAAGACGCTCAACGCCGTTCTCAACCAGCGGTCCCAGGACATGCTCACCGCCAACGGCTGGAACGTGATGCAGTACGCCGCCCTGGTCCACATGCTGGCCCAGGTGTCCGGCCTGGAGGCGGGGGAGCTGGTCCACGTCATTGCCGACGCCCACATCTACGACCGCCACGTGCCGGTGGTGGAGGAGCTCATCTCCCGGACCCCCTATGAGGCCCCCGGGCTGTGGCTCGACCGGTCAATCACCGACTTCTACGCCTTCACCAAGACCAGCCTGAAGCTGGAGGGCTACCGGTTCCACACCCTGGACCAGCCCATTCCGGTGGCGGTATAAAAGGAGGGGTTTTGATGAACGTCATCGCCGCGGTGGACCAGAACTGGGCCATCGGAAAAGACGGGGATCAGCTGTGCTACCTCTCCGCCGACCTGAAGCGGTTCCAGGCCCTTACCACGGGACACGCCGTTATCCTGGGCCGCAAGACCCTGGCCACCTTTCCCGGCGGCCGTCCGCTGAAAAACCGGCGGAACCTGGTGCTGTCCCGGGCCCCGGCCTTTGCCCCGGAGGGGGCGGAGGTGTTCCGGGATCTGGACAGCCTGCGGGCCGCCGCCCCGGCGGATTCCTTTGTCATCGGCGGGGAGAGCGTGTACCGGGCTCTGCTGCCCTGGTGCCGCCGGGCCTACATCACCAAGATCCACCACGCCTGGCCGGCCGACACCTTTTTCCCCGCTCTGGACGGGGACCCCGCCTGGCGGCTGGTGGCGGAGGAGCCGCCCCTGGAGCAGGACGGGCTGGTCTTTCACTATGTCACCTATGAAAGGGTGTGAGCACATGTATCTGGAGGAAATTTCCGCTTACCTGCCCCAGTCTCAGCAGGAGGCCGGGGACAAGGAGATGATCCTGGCGTATCTCCGCCAATTTCCCCACGACATCCTGACCCGGGAGAACAAAATCGCCCACCTCACCAGCTCCGGCTTTGTGGTGAACGCCGACGGCACCAAGGTGCTGATGGCCCACCACAACCTCTACAAGGTGTGGGCCTGGACCGGCGGCCACGCCGACGGCGACCCGGACCTGCTGGCGGTAGCTCTGCGGGAGGTCCGGGAGGAGACGGGGGCGGTCCACGTCAGGCCGTTGAGCACCGCCATCGCCTCCCTGGACATTCTGCCGGTGTGGGGCCATGTGAAGCGGGGGGCGTGGGTGCCCTCCCACCAGCACCTGAACGTGACCTATCTGCTGACGGCTGACGAGGCCGACCCGCTCCAGATCCGTCCGGAGGAGAACACCCGGGTGGGCTGGCTGCCGGCGGACAGGCTGCTGGAGTACACCAACGAGTGGCAGATGGACGAGATATACACCAAGCTGCTGGCCCGGGCCAGGGCATTGCTGAAGGGGGAAACCCAATAAAAAGGAGGAGCTCCGGCAGGAGCTCCTCCTTTTTTGCATGGGTCAGTTCTGTCCCAGGTAGTTGGCCATAAGCTGGGCCACCTCGGCCCGGGTGGCGGTGCCCTGGGGATTCAGCGCGCCGCCGGAGCCCTGGATCAGCCCCTGGCCGCAGGCCCACTCCATGGCGGAGCGGGCGTAATCGGAGACCGCTCCGCCGTCCCGGCAGGCGGACAGGTCCCCGCCCGCCGTCACGTCTCCGCCCTGGGCCTGGACATAGCGGAAGAGCATGGTAACCAGCTGCTCCCGGGTGATGGGATCGCCGGGGCCAAAGGCGCCGCCGCCGTAGCCGCCGGCCACCCCGTTGGCCGCCGCCCAGTTCACCCCGTCGGCATACCAGGCATCGGCGGCCACATCGGTGAACGAGGCGCCCGTGCCGGACTGGGCGGGCTGGCCCGCCAGCCGGTAGAGCATGGTGACCAGCATCCCCCGGGTCAGGTTCTGGTCGGGGCTGAAGGCGCCGTCGCCGGTGCCGGTCATAATCCCGTTTTCATACACATAGCGCACCGCGTCGGCATACCAGGCGCCCTCCGCCACGTCCCCGAAGGGCAGCGGCTGGGGTTCCGGCTCCTTCACCGCCTGGAACACGGCTTTTACCGTCACCTTGGAGCCGGGCATGACAAAGGTGAATTTCCCCGCGCCCTTGTCGGTGAGGGCCACCGTCTTGCCGTCCTTGTCGGTGACGGTGAGAGAGGCCAGCTCATACCCCTGGTCGGGGGTGACGGTGATGGTAACGGTGGTACCCTTGGCGGCGTTCTGGCTGGAAAGGGTGACCGAGCCATGGTCCGCCGCCTCCACCGTGGTGCCGTAATAGGTGGTAGTGGTGGAGCCGCCACCGCCGCTGCTGCCACCGCCGCCGCTGCTGCCGCCGCCGGAGGGCTGGCGGGCCGTCCAGTGGGCGTAAATGGTGGTGTCGGCGGTAAACACGTAGGTCTGGTTGACCTGGATGCCATCCTCCGCCTGGGTAAACCAGCCGTTGAAGTCATGGTCGGTCCGGGTGGGGGTGGGCGGCGCCTGGGTCAGCTTGCCGTCCTCGCCGGTACTGAGGGTGGTGGGGGTCACCGTGCCGCCCATGGGGTTCAGGGTGACGGTAAAGGGCTCATATTCGGCAAAGACAAAGGGGCTGAGCCGGTTGACGGTAAACCGGGCCATCCACTGGCTGCCGTCCTGGAAGCAGTAGGGGGTAATCAAATCCCTGGTCACGCCGTCAGAGCGGAAATGCAGAATCTTCAGCTTGGTATGATCGATGCCGTCAGGCACCGGCATGGTGATCTGGATGGGTACCAGCAGCGTGCCGTCGGGATTGGGGTTTACCGTGTTCCCCAGGGACAGGTCCATCTGCACATACTCCCGGTAGGTGTTGGGAATCTCCAGCTCTTGCGCTGGTTTGGAAATCGTAAAGGTAGGGGCTGTCAGATTTTCGGCGCTGAGGCCCGCGCCCACAACCGTGACCTGGGAGGCCTCCACACCCAGCGAGGCGTCATTGACCGTCACCTGAGTTGTCAATCCCAGCTTTTCCTCCAGCTCCCGGAGCTGGGCGGCCACGCCGGTACCCTCTTGGTCGGCGGAGAGGGACTCCTCCAGCTTTTTCTGGTCCAGATCCCGCACCGCATCAATGGCAGTTTGCTTTGCGTCCTCACCGGCATTGGGGTCAAGGCCGTTGAGGATATCCCCCAGGCTGTCGGTAATCTCCCCCGTGGTGCCCGACACCGTCCGGGGCTCGCTCCATTCCGACCAATCGCTGTGATATTTCTCCGTGATGTTCCTGGAGATCACCCGGATACGGAACACATAGTCCCCCGGACCAAACTCGGTCACCCGGTTATTGAACCGCTCCAGGAAGGTCTGGTTGCCGCTACTCTGGGCGTACTGGGCCGAATCCGCCTTGTACCCGACTTCCCTGTAAGATCCGTCCTCCTGGACCTTGGCAAACTGGATGAAGAGATCTGCGTCGTCCGTCAGAACCGCTTCCTCCAATGTGTAGGCAAAATTGGCCCCATCCCAGCCCACCCCGGTGGGCACGGCATAGGAAACGCCGGGATTGGTGTACTGGTATACCGCGGTGGTAGCGGGATCACTGTCGGTATAGGTGGCTCCGTTGTCGCCCAGATAGGTGATAGTAGCAGTATAGGAACCGGTTGGCATCTTCTCCTCCGTATACCAGCCCACATAGATCTCCTGGACCGCTCTGGTATATCCCCCAAACCCGTCGCCGTAGATCTCAAAGACCTGACTGGTGTCCGTGTTTGTGATTTCCACCTGATAGTCTGGCATGATGTCCTGGGGGATGTTTTTCAGCACCACCTGCCCGGCCTTGAACTTCCTGCCGCCCAGTTCGGTATCCTGGGTCAGCCACTCCACCTCCGGAGTAGGCAGCTTGGACGCCGCGGCGGCCGCCGGCAGGCCGGGGACCAGGGTGAGCAGCATGGCCGGAACCAGGGCCGCGCTGTACCATCGTTTACGCATACGCTCTCCTCCTTATCGGGAAATATGGTTATCCGCAGTATAGCACGGTCCAGCCAGGATTTCCATATACTGGATGCATAGTGTGGCAAAAAACCGCCCGTCCAACCCTGGGGGGAACCAGGCGGACAGGCGGTTTTTGCTCAACCCATACCGCCCACGCGTTTGGTGGCGGTGTGGTAGATGGGCTTCCACTCCACCTTGCGCACCAGCGCGGCGATGGAGATGGGGATGTAAGTAAACATGAAGATGGGGAAGGTAAATACATACCCCAGCTTCTTGAGGGCGGGGGCCTGGATGTGCTTCCACTCGGACAGCACGGTACACAGTCCGTAGAGCAGCAGGCCCAGGTAGAAGTTGCCCAGGGAGGAGCCGATGAAGCCCACCGTCTCGTGGATCACCCGGGCGGCCAGATAGGCGGGCTGGGTGAGGCAGGCGGCCAGGACCACGGCGTTGAACAGGATCATGGCCAGGGTGAGCAGCATGCCGGGGGCCACGGTGACGAACATATCGTAGCAGGAAGTGCCCAGCCGGCCGGGGCGGAACATGCCCTTGAGCAGGGGCACGGTGTACTCCCGGTCTACCTGATAAAATCCCTTGGACCAGCGCAGCCGCTGATCCCAGGACTGGCGGAAGGTCACCGGCTGCTCGTCGTAGATCACGGCGGTGTCACAGTAGCCGATGCGCTTGCCCCGGATGGCGCAGTCCACGGAGAACTGGATGTCCTCGGTGAGCAGGTGGAAGGGCCAGCCGCCGTTTTCCCGGATCACCTGGGCGGACACCAGGAAGCCGGTGCCCGACACGTGGCAGTTGGTGCCCAGCAGGGTGCGGGGGAAGTTGAGGAACCGGGCCTCCCGCAAAAACCAGATGGAATATCCGGCGGAGATCCAGTTGTCCCCGAAGTTTTTGGAATTGCGGTAGCAGGTCACGGCGTCATAGCCTTTGTCAAAGGTGCAGTTCATCTCCCGCACAAAGTTGGGGTCCACCAGATTGTCCGCGTCAAAGACAAAATAGCCGTCATAGCAATCCTTGCCCTCCTCCTTCAGCCGGCGGAAGAGGTAGTCCATGGCGTAGCCCTTGCCCTTGTGAATGGGGTCCCGGCGCTCATACACGAAGGCGCCCGCCTTCCGTGCGGCTCCGGCGGTATCGTCGGTGCAGTTGTCCGCCACCACATACAGGTCCAGCAGCTCCCGGGGATAGTCCTGTTTTCGGAGACTGTCCAGCAGCTCGCCGATCACCTGTTCCTCGTTGCGGGCAGAGACCACCACCGCAAAGCGGTGGAGCCGGCTGGGCTCATGGCGGTCCTTATGCCTGCGCAGCAGCAGACCCACCACCAGATAAAAGCCCTGGTACAGATACAGCAGGGTAAACAGCAGCACAATGCTCCAGTTCAGCCCTTTGACAAATTCCAAAATAGACATTGTATTGTGTTCCTCCGTTATACCGTGAAAGCCAAACGAACCGGCAAAAAAGTGGGACCTTTTTACCGTGGAGCCTATCATACCATCTTTTTAAAATATTACAAGAGTGTTACACACCAATTAACAGAACATTAAGAGAAAGTTTTTATTTCTTTTACACAAATGTAAGAAAGCGCACAGCCTCATCCAGTGCCTCCATGGATTGGCAGAGGATCAGCCGCATAGAAAATCGGGCTGGGGCAAAGC
>NHCFR00700__coassemble_2453_pt1 | contig 9829 bp, 8 predicted proteins | sample NHCFR00700__metabat2_low_PE_032 | metagenome-assembled genome bin NHCFR00700
CGGACAGGGACTCGTAGTCCACCGTCACGTTCAGGTGCTCCTTGGTAAGACAGCCGCCGGAGGGTCCGCCGGACTGGATGGCCTTGAAGCCCTTGCCGTCCACGATGCCGCCACCGATTTTATAGATGATGTCCCCCAGCACGGTGCCCATGGGTACCTCGATGATACCGGCGTTGACGATGGCCCCGGCCAGGGCGAACACCTTGGTACCCTTGCTCTTTTCGGTGCCGAAGCCGGCGTACCAGGCAGCGCCGTTAAGGATAATGGGGGCCACGTTGGCCAGGGTCTCCACGTTGTTGATAATAGTGGGCTTTTCAAACAGACCCGCTTCAAAGGGGAAGGGGGGCTTCTGCCGGGGCTCGCCCCGCATGCCTTCGATGGAGGCCAGCAGGGCGGTCTCTTCGCCGCAGACGAAGGCGCCCGCGCCGATGCGGATCTCCAGGTCGAAATCCACCCCGGAACCCAGAATATCGGTGCCCAGCAGCCCGGCGGCCCGCGCCTGGTCGATGGCCGCCCCCAGCCGCTCCACCGCCAGGGGATACTCCGCCCGGACGTAGACGTAACCCTTGTCGGCCCCGATGGCGTAGCCCCCCAGCAGCATGCCTTCGATGATGGAGTGGGGATCCCCCTCCAACACCGAGCGGTCCATGAACGCGCCGGGGTCGCCTTCGTCGGCGTTGCACACGATGTACTTCTGACCCTTGGGGGCCTTCATGCCGGCCTCCCACTTCACGCCGGTGGGGAAGCCCGCGCCGCCCCGGCCCCGCAGGCCGGAGGCCTTCATCTCCGCCACCACCTGCTCCGGGGTCATGGCCAGCAGGGCCTTGGCAGCGGCGCCGTAGCCGTCCCGGGCGATGTAGGCGTCCAGAGAGGAGTACTCCATCCGGCCGCAGTTGCGCAGGGCGATGCGGACCTGCTCATTGAAGAAGCTGATATCATCCAGCTTGGGTATACGCTTTTTCTGATAGCTGTCCCAGAAGGTGTATTCCTCCACCACTTTTCCGCCGATCAGGTGGCGCTCCACCACCTCCCGTACCTTTTCCGGATCCATGGAGGTGTAGAAAATGCCGTCGGGCTCCACCAGCATCACCGGACCGGCGGCGCAGGTACCCATGCAGCCGGTGACCAGCACGCTGACGGAATCGGTGAGACCGTGGTCAGCCAGGGCCTGGTCCAGGGCCTGGCGCACCTGCTGACAGTGGGAGGACACGCAGCCCGCGCCGCCGCACACCAGCACCTGCCAGGCGCACTTGCTCTGCTGGGCCAGATAACGCTCCTTGATGCGGCTCAGGTCGGCCGCAGATCGCACTTGACTCACGCCTCGTCCCCCCCATTCTCGTCATATCGGGCCAGAATACTCTCCAGCCGCTCCGGTTTGACCTGCTTATACACCGTGTCGTCAATGGACATGGCGGGGGCCAGGCCGCAGGCGCCGATGCACCGGGCCACCTCCAGGGTGAACTTCCGGTCGGCGGTGGTGTCTCCGATCCCCACCTTCAGCAGCTCCTGGAGCCGCTCCACAATCTTCTTGCCTCCCCGCACGTAGCAGGCGGTGCCCAGACATACACGGATGGTGTGTTTGCCCCTGGGCTGAGTGGAGAAGAAGGAGTAGAAGGTCACCACGCCGGACACCTGGGACAGGGGCAGCCCCAGCTCGTCGGCCACAATCTTCTGCACCTCAAGGGGCAGGTACCCGTAGATGGTCTGGGCCATATGCAGTACCTGGATCAGCGAGCCCTCTTTCCCACGGTACTCCCGGGCCAGGGTGCGGATGCGCTCCTGCAAAAGCTCCTCACTCTCCGCGCCGCAGCCGCAGCAGCAGGTGCATGGGTTCTCCGCCGTCTTTTGAGACATGCCTCAACACCTCATTTTCCTGAAAAATGTTTATTTCCTCTGATCCATTGCGAGGAAGTTAACGATAGGCTACCACATCTTTCCTGAGAAGGGAAATTCGGTTTTTGTGGCCGTGATACGGAAAATAAATAAACCGCCCGGTTTACATTTCCGGGCGGTTTTCTTTTTGCTATTCCGGGGAGGAGAGCTGCTCCATCCGGCTGCGCTTTACCTCTGTCCGGCACAGGCGGAGGAAGAGGGTTACGGCGGGGTTGGGGCTCTCCCCCCGGGCCAGGGCGGTGAGGCGGAACAGGCCGGTGGTGCCCGAGACCTGGGCGGCGTGGAGGCCGGGCTGGGGGGTGTCGGGGAGGTAGCAGCGGGGGATCAGGGCCACCTGGTCGTCCAGCTGGACCCGCAGCAGCGCCTCCTCCATCCGCTCCCCGGTGTAGGTAATGGCGGGACTTACCCGGCAGGAGTGGAAAAGCTCGGTCATCAGAGCGGGGAAGCCCACGCTCCCCCGGGCCTGGGGCACCAGCAGCCGCTCCCGGGCCAACTCCGCCGGGGTCACCGCCGCCCGTCCCGCCAGAGGGTGGGATTCCCCCATGGCGGCCATCAGAGGCACCTGACACAGGGTGACGCTCTGAAAGCCGGAGGAGGGGCAATCCCTGGCGCACAGGGTCACCGCTGCGTCCAGCACCCCCTCGGCCACCGCGTCCTGCAGGGGCTCCCCCTGTTGAAAGGCCACCAGCCGGACGGAGATCAGCGGATAGGCCTCCCGAAACCGTTGGAGCAGGCCGGGCCAGGGGCCGCCGCCGTAGATCCAGCGGTAGCCCAAAATCAGACTGCCCGCCATACCGTCCCGGTACTCCTGAAGCCGGCGGCGGGCGGCGTCATACCGGGCCAGCACCGCCGCCGCCTCGGGGAGAAAGAGAGAGCCCGCCTCGGTGAGGGCCACCGATTGCTTGTCCCGGCGGAACAGCTGCACCCCCAGCTCCTCCTCCAGCTGCACAATGTGTCGGCTGAGGGTGGGCTGGGTCAGATTCAGCTCCTGGGCGGTCCGGCTGAAATTCAGGTGCCGGGCCAGCAGGGCAAATTCCATCAACAGATTCAGCTCCACCGCAATTCCCCAAAAACTGAAATGATGAGTTTAAAAATTTATAACACATTTCCAAACCCTTTGCAAGAGGGCCGTGCTGCCGGAAAAGCCAGGGGACTTTTCAAGAAATGAGATTCTGTTCTGCTCAGGGATGAAGCAAAACAGAAAAAGATGAAAAACAGCTTCAATTTATAAAAAGTTTGATTTTTGGAATGGAGAAAAATCTTTAGGGGTAGAAGCGGTTTAAGGATTTTGAAACGGGCGCTATGTTATATGTATTTGATGAACATAAATACTTTAAGTATTTTGTTCATCAAGTGGCAGACATTGAAAATGTCCGACCGTCCCGTTGGGACGACGATTTGCGGTATCGGTACCTTCCGCGTGATCCGGCAGCGGTGTGGAGGCCTGGGAGCCGGGCGTGTGAGCGCCGCTTGCGCTGGCGCCGGGTGAAATTGTGGAAGGAAGGGTCCTGGACGGAGGTTCCGCGCTGTGCGGGGAGCCGGCGGTTGCGGGAGCCTGGAGGATAAAGAAGGCAGGGTACCCTGCCTTCGATTGGGACGTTGAAAAAACAATCAGGAAAGGAAGGAATCTGAAATGAATGACTGTGGTATCCGGGTATGCTGGCCCATGAATATGCCGTTTGACGTCTTTAACCCCCAGTCGGGGGAGCGGGCGCTGGCGGAGTCGGAGGTGTTCCGGCGGGAACATCTGCGGCTGCTCTGCGGAGCGGTCTGCGCGGACCTGTCCGCGCCGGAGGGCGACTGTCAGTGGCCCAGGGTACTCCAGCGGGAGCGGCTGGACTATCTGGTGTGCCGGGGGGAAGCCGTGCTGCTGGCGATAGAGATTACCGACCGGGACGCCTGGCGGGGCAGCCACGCCCGGCTGGACGGCTGTCTCACATTCCGGACCTCCGCATCCCCGTTCTCCAAAGGGGAGGTGGGGGAGATTCTGGCCATGCTGGAGGCCGTGACAGCCCGGGGCGACCCGCCGGAGTGGTACTGCCATCTGGAGCCCTGTCCCCCGGAGCTGACCGGGGAGCTGTTCCGGCAGAGCATGCTGGAGTGCCGGAGGGAGGGCACGGCGCCCACCGAGTACGGCAGCCTGTACGGCGGCCTGATCCGCGTGTTCCAGGACGGCCGGAGCCAGGCCATGTGTACCGCCCGCACCGCCCGGCGGCTGCCCGTGCTGCTGGCGGCGGACCGGGAGCCCGCGCTGTCCCGGCGGGACGGCATCCCCTTCCAGCAGCTGCTGGCGGACTACCGGGCCGGGGTGTCCAGCGACGAAGGCCGCAGCGGAGAACTGGTGGGCCGGGTGGGGGAGATGACCCTGGAAGCCTGGATGCGGGGCCTGCCCGACCAGCTGCGCCAGATGCGGGCGCTGCTGCCCGACTGGTGCGTCACTTTTGAGGACGCGGCCCTGGCCACCCGGGATATGCTGTGTAACGGGGACTGGGAGCGGTACTATCAGGGGGTGGAGCTCATGCGCCTGATGGCCGCCACCCTGCGGGGGGACCAGACCATGGTGAACGCCATGAGGCTGGGCCGCAGAGTCACCGGCCGGAGGCCGGACAACATGCCCAAGCGCTACCAGAGCGAGGAGGGCAGCATCCGCCCGCTCCAGTCCTTCCAGGACCGGATCAGCCGGCTCAACCGGTGGCTTCCCGACAGCGCCCGGCTGGCCATGGGCACCCAGGAGCGCTTTTTCCAGGGGGTGGCCGCCCTCACCCGCAGCGGATACCCCCGCTGGCTGGCCGGCATGCTGCGCACCTATCTGGAGCTGCCCCCCAGATGTCCCTACGTGGATTTGCTCCACATGGCGGAGGACAGTCTGGATAAGGACGACCAGTGGATGCAGGATGTGGGGGTCCACATGCTCTATCTGCTGCTCATCGAGCCCTACTGCCTCATTGCCCAAGAGAAAAAACGACACGACCGGAAGGAGGTCTCTCACCAATGAACTGTGAAACACCCATGATTATCCGCGAGACCAGCAGCGGATACTTCAGCTGCCGCATCACCGACGACATGCTGGCCCGCCGGGAGGTGGAGTGCGTCACCGAAATCACCCCCGACAGCGCCTACTCCCTCATCCGCCAGCTCCGCTGGCTGGAACGGGAGGATCCGGCCGGGGAGATTACCCTGCTCATCAACTCCCCCGGCGGCAGCGTCAACAGCGGGCTGGCCGTCTACGACGTGATGCACAGCCTCTCCTGTCCCGTCCGCACCGTCTGCGTGGGAATGGCCGCCAGCATGGCCGCCATCCTCTTCGCGGCAGGGAGCCGCCGGGAGATTCTGCCCCACGGCACGGTGATGATCCACGACCCGCTGCTCTCCGGCGGGGCCGGCGGCAGCGCCCTGCAGCTGCAGGAGACCAGCGGCCGCCTGCTCAAGTGCCGCAAGGACTTGTGCGCCATTCTGGCCAGGCACACCGGCAAAAACCTGCGTCAAATCAACAAGGCCACCGCCAAGGACACCTACTTCGACGCTCAGGAAGCGGTGGAGTTCGGCCTGGCCGACCGGGTTGTGGAAAAAATCTAACTTTGGAAAGGAGAACATCACCATGCAGGACAATCAGAGAATTCTGGCCCAGGGCCAGCTTATCAGCAACAGCACCCGTACCACCGGCATCAACAACAACGACCTCATCATCGGCCCCAGCGGCGCCGGCAAGACCCGGGGCTACGTCAAGCCCAACATCATGCAGTGTAACGAGAGCATGGTGATCGCCGACACCAAGGGCAGCCTGAAGGAGGAGCTGGGCCCCCTCCTCCGGCGGCGGGGCTACCAGGTGTTCAGCCTGGACTTCACCGACACCCTGGCCTCCGACGGCTACAATCCCCTGGATTACATCCGCTTCGACCCCAAGCGGGGCAAGTACGTGGAGCAGGACATCCAGACCCTGTGCGCCGCCCTGGTGCCCCTGGGGGACAAGCGGGACGCCTTCTGGGAAGAGAGCGCCCGCACCCTGCTGGCCTGCCTGGTGGGCTACGTGCTGGAGGTCCTCCCCCGGGAGGAGCACACCCTGGACTACGTGGTGCGGCTCTTCACGGCCACCGATGGCAGCTGCGGGCTGGGTCAGCGTATCTACGGCCAGCTGCTCCAGGAGCTGGCCCAGGAGCAGCCCGACAGCTTCGCCGCCCGCCAGTTCCAGCTCTACAATGTGGTGCAGAACTCGGAAAAGACCGACTCCAGCATCCAGGCCTTCGTCTCCCGGGCCCTGGGGTCCCTGTCCTACGACGGCCCCATGCAGATGTACCGCAGCGGGCGGCGGGTGGACATCAAGGCCATGGGCCGGGAAAAGACGGCGGTCTTTCTCACCATCAGCGATACCGACCGGTCCATGGACGGCCTGGTAAACCTGTTCTACACCCAGGCCCTCCAGACCTTGTGCGCCAGCGCGGACAAGGATTACCCCGACCACCGGCTGCCCGTGCCCGTCCGGTTCATCCTGGACGACTTCGCCACCAACGCCTGCATCCCGGAGTTCGACAAGCTCATCTCGGTGATCCGCTCCCGGGAGATCTACGTCAGCATCATCCTCCAGAGTATCTCCCAGCTGTCCGCCCTCTACGGCCATGAGAAGAGCATGACCATCATCAACAACTGCGACAACTGCCTGTACCTGGGGGGCCAGGACGTGGAGACCGCCCGGTACATCGCCGCCAAGGCAAACAAGACGGCGGACACCATCCTCAACATGCCCCTGGAGCAGGCCTACCTCTTCACCAGGGGCCAGAAGCCCCGGCTGGTGGTCAAGTACGACCTCCACACCCACGAGGCCTACGGCGAACTGCCCGAGGCCGCCGGGGAGAAGGGGGGTGAGGCGCTGTGAGCGAGCAGGCCTATCCGCTGCTGGAGGCCCTCAGAGCCAGAGGGCCCGCCGCCTACACCGGGGAGCCCCTGTCCTACCTGCTGGTGGAGGTGCGGGGGGAGCGGCTGCAGCTCACCGGCGCAACCCCCCTGCGCTTCTCCAGGGACCGCCCGATCCGAATGGGGGCGGAGTACCGTTACATCCTGGAGGCCGGCGAGGCGGAAAAGCTGCTGGCCGCCCTGAGCCGGGGCTCCGGCGACCGGCCCGAGCAGCGCATCGCCCGGGAGTTTGAGCTCTCGTGGCCGGAACGGCCCCTGAAGGACTACCTGGACGGGCTGGGGCTGACCTACCAATACGAATATACGGAAGGAGAATCCATATGAACTACCATATCGAACACAACAAAAATCAAAACTACCGGAAAGGAGGCGATTCTCATGGGAATTGATTGGGAGGAAATCCTGGGGGAGGACCTGCCTCTGGACGAGGCCTATGACCGGGCGCTGTTCGGCGACGGCTGGGAGGAGCCGCAGGACCCCTTCCTCCTGGCGGATTACCGGCTTTTCGGCTGCCCCCTGCCGGAGGACGACGGCCGGGACGACTGGGACGGGCCGTACGAGGAGCCGGACGACGAGCCGCTGCTCTGCGACGGCAACTACCCCTTCTGCCAGCAGGACTGCCAGGCGTGCAAGTACTGCGGCAGCTGCGGCGTGGCCCAGGAGGTGGACTGCCCCGGGGACTGCTATACGTGCCCCTACGGGCCGGAAGGGGGGTGGCTGCCGGAGTGAGCCGGGCAGGAAAACAGGCGGGACCGCCCGGAGACGGTCCCGCCTGCTGTTGCTTATGGCTCGTAGTCCAGGGTCCACGGGTCGGCGACAGCGCCGGAGACGGTGACGCTGCTCTCCTCGTGAAACACATAGCCCTGGATGTAGCCCGCCTGCCGGAAGGCCTCCAGAGCGTCCGCCACCAGTCGGGCCACCCGGCGGCACCGGCGGCTCCAGTCCGCGCTGTTGTAGTCCTCCCGCCGGATCCGGAGGAGCCGGAAGAGCTGGGAGTCCCGCCCCAGGGCGATGGTGCGCATTTTGTGCTGCTCCTGGGGGCTCTTCCGGTTGCGCACCACCTCCAGCCGGTAGATGAGAAAGTGCCGGATGGCGATGGCCTCGGCGGTGCTGCTGAGGGGCTTTTTGCCCGGTCCCGGCCGGGCGCTCAGCAGGGCGGTGGGGAAGGAGATCACCTGCCCCGTCATGGTGGCGTAGGCGTACAGGGGCAGCACCTCCGCCAGCTGCACCGTGGGAAAGTAGTACCGCCCGTTGTGCTGGGCCAGCCGCAGAAAGCTCCGGGGCTGATCAAAGCCGGCCTTTTCATATTTCCGGTCCATGCCCCTGGCCTCCAGCTCCTCCCCGCAGCGGATGGAGAGGGTGGCCCCCTGGAGCCGGTCCAGGCTGGCCAACAGGGCGTCCCGCCGCCGGGCGGTCAGGGTTTGCCGGCTGTCCCCGGTGAGCAGGGTGAGCAGCCGCCGGAGGGAAAAGCTGTTTTCCGGAGAAAAATACTTCTCCGTCAAAAACAGGGAGTACACCGCGTCGGCCACGTCGCAGTCGCCGCAGGACAGCTCCGCGGAAATGGTGTAGCGGGTGGAAATGCCCTTGGCGGGGATGACCCGGCAGCTCTGCTCCTCCCCGGGAACCCCGCCGCCGCCCCGCAGGCTGTGGGCGATCATGGTGTTGTTCATGCAGGCCTTTTCCAGCCCCTGGGTCCGGGGACGGACAACCTCCTCCGCCAGCGGTACCTCCTCGGCTGCTTCCACCTGCTCCTCCACTGCCGGCTGGGAGAGCGTAGCGGCCGCCTGGATCGGGGCGGCGGCCTGGGCCGGAGGGGCCGCCTCCTCCGTTCGGGAGAGGGGAACCGCCGGCGGATGGTCCCCGGCCTCGGTAAAGCAGTCGTAGGCCGCGTAGTACAGGAAGGGGACCTTGCCGGTTTCGCCGTAGCGCTGCTTGAGCACCACCAGGTCCATCTCCCGGGGGTTCTTGTCCTTCTCCTGGAGCATGTTCCACTCCCGGTTGGGGGAGCCGTCCTGCCCCTGGCAGGCGGAGAACTGGATGCCCAGCAGGGTGTCTGCCGAAAATTCAATGGAGCCGGACTCCTTGAAGGAGTCAATCTGCACCGGAATCTTGTAGGAGCTGCGCCCCAGGGAGCTGATGAGCAGCACCGCCACCCCGCCGAAGGCCTTGGACAGGGCGGTCATTTTGCGCACGTTGTGGTCCACCGCCTGGCGGGCGTCGCTGACCCGGACCCCGTCCTCCAGGGGGAGAATCTGCAGATAGTCCACAATGAGCAGGGGCATTCCCCCGGTCCCGCCCTGCTCCTCCATAAAGCGGAAAAAGTCGGCCCGGATGTCCTCGGCGGTGTAGGCCTTTCCGCCGGCGTCGCAGTCGATGATGTAGAGCCGGTCCAACCGCTGGGCCACCTGCCGCCGGGCCTGCCGGTAGGCCTCCCAGCCGTCGGTCCAGCCCCGGAGGGTGTCCGCGTCGAACAGGTCCTTCACCGAGAACAGCGGGCTGCCGCCCCGGAGGAAGTTCTCTCGGGTGATCAGCTTCATCCCCAGCCGCTTGGGGGGCATCTCATAGGAGTAGTAGCGGACCGGGCTGCCGTGGGCGGCGGCGTGTTGGGCGATGTTCAGCGCCAGGGTGGATTTCCCCAGGCCGGGGCTGGCCCCCAGCACGGTCAGGCCGGGAGAGAGCCCCCCGCCCAGCAGTCTGTCCAGGGCCGGAAAGCCGGTGCTGACACAGGGATGGGCCCGCAAAAGGGCGTCGGAGCCAAATTCCGCCTCATCCAGCAGCAGGGCGCTGAGGGGCGCGGCGCTTTGGGGCTGAGCCATGTGCTCTCCCTCCTCCAGTGGCGTTTTCGTGATACTGCTTTTCATTTTAGGACAATCCCCGCCGTTTGTAAAGCCGCCCCCGGGCGCCGGAAGGGCGCCCGGGGGCGGCTGATCAGATGCTCTGTGAACTTAGCGGTCGGCCCATCCGCGGCAGCGCTCCACCGCCCGGTGCCAGTCGCCCATCAGCTTTTCCCGATTGGCGGCCTCCATGG
>NHCFR00700__coassemble_2469_pt1 | contig 9792 bp, 7 predicted proteins | sample NHCFR00700__metabat2_low_PE_032 | metagenome-assembled genome bin NHCFR00700
CCAGCACCCGGCCCACCGCCAGCTGGCCCTGGCTGTTGTACAGGTGCCGGTTGGCGGAGAAGGAGGCCCACCGCCCGCCATAGAGCACGAAGCGCAGGACGAAAAGCCCGGTGCCCGCCAGCAGGGCCGCCGCCAGCAGCAGGCAGAGGAAGGTCCGCTTTTCAATCTTCTTCATCTTCCGCCTCCCATTCTTCCGTCCTTCTGGGGGCCAGCCGGGCGCCGCCCCGCTCCTCCTTCCGGGAGGGCAGGCGGATGGCAAAGCTGGCGTTCTGCCGGGTATCGGTGGCCTTCAGGTAGGCCAGCAGGCCCCAGGAGGCGATCATGGCGGTGCCGCCGTTGGACACAAAGGGGAAGGTCACGCCGGTGAGGGGCAGGATATCCACCGCCCCGAACACGTTGAGACAGGTCTGGAACACCATCATGGAGGTGGCGGCGCAGGCGGCAATGATATAGAAGGTGGAGCGGCCCGCCCGGCTGGAGCGGACGGCGAACACCGCCAGGGTGAGGACGGCCAGCACCGCCAGCATGGCAATGATCAGCCCCCACTCCTCGCACAGCATGCCGAACACCAGGTCGGTGTCCCCGGCGGCCACGTTGTGGAGCCACCCCTCCCCCGGCGCCACCCCCACCAGGCCGCCGGAGGCGGCGGCCGACATGGTGCGGGTCTGCTGGTAGCCGCTGCCCACCGAGGCGTTCTGCCAGGCATGGCCCCAGGTGGCAAACCGGCTGAGGATATAGGGCTTTACCGACAAAATGGTGAGCACGGCAAACACGCCGCCGCCGCAGATGAGGGCCAGGGTGGCCCAGTCGCCGGAGCGGAGGTAGGCGATCACCAGGAAGGTGATGAAAAAGATGGCGGCGGTGCCGAAGTCGCTCATATAGGCCAGACAGGCCAGGCACACGCCGGTGAGGACGATGAACAGCCCCAGGTTCCGCTTGCGGAACAGCCGGTCCAGGGTGGCGGCCCCTGCAAAGATATAGCAGATCTTGGCAATCTCCGAGGGCTGCACCGAGACGCCGCCGATGCTCAGCCAGTTGGCCGCACCGTACTTGGCCTCGGTCAGGCCGGCGGCGTAAAGCACCACCGTCAGGCTCAGCAGCACGATGGCCGCCCCCGCCATGAGCCAGCGGATCTGCCGGGTCCGGTCCAGATCCCGCAGGAAGATTCCCAGCACCAGAAAGAGGACCAGCCCCAGCACGACACACAGAAATTGCTTGAACAGGGCCCCGGTGTTGGAGGAGCAGGTGACAGCCAGGGACAGGGTGGACAGGAAAAAGGCGATGGTCTCCATCTCAAAGCCCACCCGGCCGGTGGCCCGGAGCACCAGGAAGTAGAGCCACATCACCCCGGCCAGCAGCAGAAAGGTGAGGGGGATGATGGGGGTGGCCCCCTCTCCCTCGCTGATGGTAAGCTGAATGGCGGTCAGACCCTGGAATATCGTGAGGAGCACCAGCCCCAGCCAGGGGGACACCGGCCGGGACCGGCGGCGGTTCTCCCGCCGCTTGGCTTTTTCCTCCGGGGACAGGGGGAGGAGCACCGTCTCCACGCCCCCCAGGGCCAGTACGTCGCCGTAGCGCACCTCCGCCGCCCCGTCGATCTCTTTTCCGTTGACGGTGACGCCTCCCTTGGAGTCCAGGTCGTAGGCGGTCCAGGTGTCGTCCTCGTTGCGGAGCAGGGCGGCGTGCTGCCGGGACACCACGGGGTAATTCAAAATCACATCGGAGTTGCCTCCCCGGCCCAGGATGTTCTCCCAGTGGGTCAGGGGCTCCTGGGCGCCGTTGGGCAGGGTAAGGTAGGCCCACACCTCCGGCAGGCAGGGCACCGTCAGCAGGGAGCGGATGGTGCGGATAAGGATGAGCAGGGCCAGGATGGGAAAGACAAAGCGGACGATGGAGGTAAACCAGGCGCAGGCCACCTGATGCTCCATGAGCCAGTTCATCAGCAGTTCCATTTCCCTTCCCTCCTTTCGGTTTCCGTCGTGAAGCAGTATAGCACATTTTGAGCCAATAAAAAAGCGGGAGCGGGTCACACTCCCATGTTTTAAAAATTTCTTCACATTTTCCTCCCCTTGCGCCAGCAGGGGGAACATAGTATAATCATCCCCAAAGGGGGTATTTTTATGTCGCAGATTATCGACGCCAGAGGCAAGGCCTGCCCCACGCCGGTGCTGATGGCCAAGGGGGCCATAGCCCAGGGGGCGGAGGCCTTCACCATTCTGGTGGACAACACCACCGCCGTGGAAAATCTCAAGCGCCTGGCCGGCAATCAGGGCTTTGCCGCTGTTGTCCGGGAAGAAGAGGGCGGGACCTTTGCCCTGGACTTTACTAAGGGCGAGGGCTGCGTCTCCTGTGAGGAGGCGGTGAACGCCCCCCTGCCCGCGCCGGGCGGGGACTGGGCGGTATTCGTGGGCCGGAACATCATCGGCGACGGGGACCGGGAGCTGGGCACCAACCTGATGCGGATGTTTTTCTACACCCTGACCCAGAGCGAGGACAAGCCGGGGGCGGTACTCTTCATGAACGCCGGGGTGAAACTGCCCACCCAGGATGAACAGGTGGCGGAGCACCTGAAGGCTCTCTCCGACGCCGGGGTGGAGATCCAGGTGTGCGGCACCTGTCTGAACTTCTATGGCCTCACCGAGCAGCTGAAGGTGGGCATGGTAAGCAACATGTACGACATTGTCACCCGGATGCAGAAGGCCGCCAAGGTGATCTCCCTGTAATGGACTACGCGCTCCTCACCTTTGCCTCCACTTACGGAGCCATTTATGCCCAGAAGCTGCTGGAACCGGTGGCGGCCGTGCGGGTGATGCCGGTGCTGCGGGAAATCTCCCTGGGCTGCGGCATGGCCCTGCGGTTCCCGCCGGAGGACCTGGAAGGAGTCCGCCGGGCGTTGGCAGGTTCGGAATTGAAGCCGGAGGATTACGCCTTTTACGCCATAAGCGGCAGCGGCTCCGCCCTGAGGGCGGAGCCGCTGTAAAGCCGTCAGACAATCCAGCCGATGAGGATGGACAGGGCGAAGGCAATGACGGCGGGCATGAAGTTCTCCCACCGGGTGGGCTGCTCAAAAAGGGCCTTGAGCAGCAGGATCACACCCACGATCCGCAGCAGCCAGGGCAGCAGGGCCATCATCAGCAGAAAGGGCAGGCCCACCACAAGCAGCACCACGGGTATGAGAATGAGGGCGGCCAGGCAGAGTATACACAGGCTCAGCAGGGTAATCATAGTTCTCTCCTCCTTTGTTGGGACCAGTGTACCACTCCTATGTGAAACCGCCGTAAAAGGATTCTTAAAATCTCATAAAAAATAGCGGACCGGCCAGGCCGGTCCGCTGTTTTTTACTTAAAATATTCCGCGCCGCTGTCAAAGAGGGGCTGGTATTTCTCGCCGGGGATGTTGCGCGCCACGTGGTCCCCCCGCCGCTCGGAGTGGCCCATCTTGCCAAAGACCCGGCCGTCGGGGGAGAAGATGCCCTCGATGGCCAGCAGAGAGCCGTTGGGGTTCACCTCCATGTCCATGGAGGGCACGCCGCTGCCGTCCACGTACTGGGTGGCCACCTGGCCGTGGGCGATCAGGTCCTCCAGCACCGTCTGGGGGGCCACAAACCGGCCCTCGCCGTGGGAGATGGGGATGGCGTGGAGGTCGCCCACGTTGGATTTCAGCATCCAGGGGGAGTTCACGCTGGCCACCCGGGTGGTGACGTACCGGCTCTGGTGGCGGCCGATGGTGTTGTAGGTCAGGGTGGGGCACTTGTCGTCCATGTCCCGGATCTCGCCGTAGGGCACCAGGCCCAGCTTGATGAGGGCCTGGAAGCCGTTGCAGATGCCCAGCATCAGGCCGTCCCGGTTTTTCAGCAGGTCGTGGACGGCGTCGGTGATGCGGCTGTTGCGGAAGAAGGAGCAGATGAACTTGGCCGAGCCGTCGGGCTCGTCGCCGCCGGAGAAGCCGCCGGGGATAAAGACGATCTGGGCCTTGCGGATGGCGCCCTCCAGCTCCACGGTGGACTGGAGCAGGTCGTCGGCGGTGAGGTTGCGGATATTCACCGTCTCGGCGGTCATGCCCGCCCGCAGGCAGGCCCGCACCGAATCATACTCGCAGTTGGTACCGGGGAACACGGGGATGACTACCCGGGGCCGGGCAATCCTGCTCTTGCACACCGCCGGGGAGCGCTTGTCCCAGGAGATGGCCTCCACCGCCCCGGTCTCGGCGGTGCGGGTGGGGTACACATCCTCCAGCACCCCCTCGTTGAGGGTCAGCAACTCGTCGATGGCGGCGGTGTCCGCACCGAAGGTAAGCACCGGCTCGGCAGTGGTGTGGCCCGCCAGCACCGCCCCCTCCACGGGACCGTCGCACTCGGCCAGGATCATGCCCTGGCAGGCGGGGCCGGTAAAGCCCTCCTCCAGAGTAAAGCCGATGTGGTTGCCGAAGGCCATCTGCATGGCGGCCTCTTTCACCCCGTCGGGCTCCAGCACCCGGGCGGCCTTCACCTTTCCGGCCAGGCACAGGGCATGGAACTGTTCCCATGCCTTCTTCTGTCCCTCAAAGTCCCCCAGGTGGGGCACGCCGAAGAGGTACACCGGGTTTCCCGCCCCCTTGAACTCAGGGGAGAGCACCTCTCCCGCCTTGGCAGGGGCGATGGCGAAGGAGATGAGGGTGGGAGGCACGTCCAGGTCCAGGAAGGAGCCGGACATGGAGTCCTTGCCGCCGATGGCGGCGCAGCCCAGCCCCAGCTGGGCGTCCATGGCTCCCAGCAGAGCCTGGAAGGGCTTGCCCCACCGGGCGGGCTCCTCCCGCAGCTTTTCAAAGAACTCCTGGAGGGTGAGATACACCTTTTTGTAGTCGCCGCCGGCGGCCACAACCTTGGCCACCGAGGTAACCACCGCCTGCACCGCCCCGTAGTAGGGGTCCCGGCTCAGCTGCTTGGGGTCGCAGCCCCAGGCCATGATGGAGGCCTGGTCGGTCTCCTGGCCGGGCTCCACCGGGAACAGGGCGGCCATGGCCTGGGCGGGGGTCCGCTGGGTCTTGCCGCCGAAAGGCATCAGCACGCTGGCGGCCCCGATGGAGCCGTCAAACCGCTCGGTGAGGCCTCGGCGGGAGGCGTAATCCAGCTCCTTCGCCAGCTCCCGCAGGGGGCGCTCTTCAAAGGTCTGGGGGCCGGGCCGCTGGGCCACCTTCACCTGGGCGTGCTTCACCGCTCCGTTGGTGTTGAGGAAGGCCCGGGACAGGTTTGCCACCGTCTTTCCCCGCCAGGTCATCACCATCCGGGGGCTCTCGGTGACGGTGGCCACCGGATAGGCCTCCAGATTTTCGGTGGCGGCCATGTGGAGCAGGGTATCCACGTCCTGGGGCGCCACCACCACCGCCATGCGCTCCTGGGATTCGGAGATGGCGATTTCGGTGCCGTCCAGGCCGTCGTATTTCTTGCGCACGGCGTCCAGGTCGATGGCAAGGCCGTCGGCCAGCTCGCCAATGGCCACCGACACGCCGCCGGCGCCGAAGTCGTTGCACCGCTTGATGAGCCGGGTCACGTTGGGGTTGCGAAACAGTCGCTGGAGCTTGCGCTCCTCGGGGGCGTTGCCCTTCTGCACCTCGCTGGCCATGGTGTCCAGAGAGGAGAGGTTGTGGCTCTTGGAGGAGCCGGTGGCCCCGCCAATGCCGTCCCGGCCGGTACGGCCGCCCAGCAGCACCACCACGTCCCCGGGGGCGGGCACCTCCCGGCGGACATGGTCGGCGGGGGCGGCCCCCACCACCGCGCCGCACTCCAGATGCTTGGCGATGTAGCCCTCGTGGTACAGCTCGGCCACATGGCCGGTGGCCAGGCCGATCTGGTTGCCGTAGGAGGAGTAGCCCGCGGCGGCGGTCTGGGCGATCTTCCGCTGGGGCAGCTTGCCCGCCAGGGTCTGGTCCACCGGGGTACGGGGGTCGCCGCAGCCGGTGAGACGCATGGCCTGGTGGACGTACACCCGGCCGGAGAGGGGATCCCGGATGCAGCCGCCGATGCAGGTGGCCGCGCCGCCGAAGGGCTCGATCTCGGTGGGGTGGTTGTGGGTCTCGTTCTTGAACATCAGGAGCCAGTCCTGCTCCTTGCCGTCCACCGTGGCGGGGACATGGATGGAGCAGGCGTTGATCTCCTCGCTCTCGTCCAGCTCGGGCAGCTCCCCCCGCTTTTTCAGCACCTTGGTGCCGATGGTGGCAAGGTCCATCAGGGTCTGGGGCCGCTGGGCGGCCTTCTCCCGGCCGTACACCTCGTCCCGGGCGGAGAGGTAGCGGAGATAGGCCCCGTTGATGGTGGGGTCCTGGATGTCCACCCGGTCCAGGTGGGTGGAGAAGGTGGTATGGCGGCAGTGGTCGGACCAGTAGGTGTCCACCACCCGCACCTCGGTAAGGGTGGGGTCCCGCTTTTCCTCATCCTTAAAGTAAGTCTGCAAAAAGGTCAGGTCGGCCAGATCCATGGCCAGTCCGTACTGGTTCAGCAGCTCCTCCAGGCCCGCCTGATCCAGCGCCCGGAAGCCGTCCAGCACCGGCACGTCCGCCGGTTCAGGATACTGCTGCATCAGGGTGTCCGGCTTGTTCAGGTCAGCCTCCCGGCTCTCCACCGGGTTAATGAGGTAGCCTCTGGCCTTGTCCAGGTCGGCCTTGGACAGCTCCCCCGCCAGCAGATACAGCGTGGCGGCGCGGACGGTGGGCCGCTCCCCGCCGGTGAGCATCTGGATACACTGGGCGCAGGAGTCCGCCCGCTGGTCGTACTGGCCGGGCAGGGCCTCCACCGCCAGGGCCTGATAGCCCTGGGGCAGTTCAAACACCTCGTCGGTGATGGCGTCCACCTGGGGCTCGGACAGGACGGTGGTGCGGGCGGCCTCATAGGTCCCCTGGTCCACGCCCTCCACGTCGTACCGGCGGAGCACCCGCACCCCGGTGAGGCCCTTCAGCCCCAGGGTACCTTTCAGCTCGGCGAGCAGATGGCCGGCCTCCACGTCATAGCCGGGCTTTTTTTCCACAAAACAGCGATATACCTTCCCCATACTTCCATTTCCCTTCTCTCTGTAACTCAGGCAATGTCCCAATTGGCAAAGCCGTAAAACACATTCTGCTGGGTGGGCGTCAGGCCGGAGACCCGGTTCCACTGGGTGAGCACCGACCAGTTTTTAAAGCAGAGCACCGCGAAGGGGGACTCCTGTGCCAGCCGCTCATACAGCCGCAGCCCGCTGGTCTCCCGCCCCTGGACCATGGCGGCCCGGTATTCCTGGAGCAGCTGGGCGGCCTGGGTATCGGCGTAGCCGCCGTAGTTCAGGCTGCCTCCGGCGGTGATGAGGGCGGTGAGGTCAAAGTCGGCGGTGAGGCGCACTTCGGCCAGATAGAGGTCGAAGTCTCCCCGCTCCAGCGCCGCCACGTAGTCGTCCCACGCCAGCAGCTGCAGGTCCACCTGGATGCACAGGTCGGTGAGTCCGGCGGCCAGGTGCTCCGCCGCGGAGACCCGGATGGGGTTGTCCGCCGGGGCCACAAAGCGGAGGCTCAGGCTCTGCCTGCCCTTCGTCCAGCCCCCCTCCCCCTGGGTCCAGCCCGCCTCGGTCAGCAGCTGGGCCGCCTGCTGGGGGGCATACTCCAGCTCCTGGGCCAGCTCCTCCGGATAGTAGGGGCTGGCGGGGGAGATGGGCAGGGCGGCAGGCTGGGCGTGGCTTGCGTAGAGGGCGGTGGACACCGTTCCCCGGTCAAAGGCCCGCAGCAGCGCCTGCCGCACCGCCGCGGTCTGGCAGGGTCCGGACCGGGTGTTGAACCCCACGTAGAGCATGACGCTGGTGGGGTAGTCCACCGTATCAAAAGAACCGGAAAAACCCAGGGCATTGGTGCCCGTCAGGTCGGTGGAGACCAGGGCAATGTCCCGGGTGTCAAAGGCGTGGATCAGGTCGTCCGCCTCCTGGATGGCCCGGAGGGGAATGGTCTGGAGGGGCAGTTCCTCCCCCTGCCACCACCCCTGCCGGGCGGTGAGGGTCCAGTCTTCCCCGGAGCCGGAGAGCACATAGGGCCCCGTGCCCAGAGGCACCCCTCCGGTCTCCTTCACAATGGGGATATCCAGCAGGGCGGGCAGGTTCCCGTTGGCCCGGCTCAGGGTCACCGTCACCGTCCCCTCCCCCGCCGTCACGCCGGTGATGTCGCCCAGCCGGGCGGAATAGGCGGCGCTGGTGCGGGCCAGATCCAGGGAGGCCTTGACCTCCGCCGCGGTCAGGGGGCTGCCGTCGGAAAAGGTGACGCCGCTGCGGATGGTAAAGGTCCAGCTCAGCCCGTCGGCCGCCTGGTCCCCGGCGGTACACAGCTGCTCCAGGGGCTGGAACTGCTGGTTGAGGGCGTACAGCCCCTCATACACCAGCCCGCCCAGGGACAAATTGGTGCGGTTGCCCCCGGTGATGGGGTGGAATCCCGCCGACGGGTAGCAGGCCAGGGCAAATTCCCCCTGCTCCTCCGGCACGGCGGAGGGGGTGGGGCTGGGGGTTGGGTCGGGCTCTGCGTCCACGGCGCATCCCCCCAGCAGCAGGCAGAGGGCCAATAATAAAATGGACAGGCTTTTTCTCATAGCAGCGCGATCATGGCCGCCTGGCTCCCCCGCTGGCCGTGGGTATAGCGGTGGGACCAATATTTTTCCGGCAGGCAGGAGGTACAGTCGGCCGACACGGCGATGTGCTCGGGAGCCAGCCCCGCGCCCTCCAGCCGCTTGGCGTTGAGGGCCTTCAGATCCACGTGGAACTTGCCGGTGGGCAGAACCTGGATGCAATGGAGGGCGGAGGCCCCCATGGACTCGGTCATGGCGTTGGGCACGTCCTCATGGGTCTCAAAGCAGCACTTGGAGATGCCGGGTCCGATGGCGGCCAGGATATCCAGCCGGTCGCAGCCGTAGCAGTCCACCATCCGCTCCACCGCCCGGGTGACGATGCCCAGGGCGGTGCCCCGCCAGCCGGCGTGGACCGCCCCCACCACCTTGCGCACCGGGTCGTAGAGCAGGATGGGCAGGCAGTCGGCGGTAAACACGGTGAGCACCACGCCGGGGATGTCGGTCACCAGGCCGTCGGCCTGCCAGGGCTCCCCCTCGTCCAGGCCGATGCCCAGATCGGCGGTGGTGACCGGGCGCACCGTGTCCCCGTGGACCTGGCTGGCGCACACCACTCCCTTCACGTCGGCGCCGATGGCGGCGCAGAAGCGGCGGTAGTTTTCCTTCACCTTGTCCGGGTCGTCTCCCCGGTTCATCCCCAGGTTGAGGGAGGTGTAGATACCATCGGATACGCCCCCCAGCCGGGTGGAAAAGCCGTGGGCCACGCCGCCGGCGGCTTCAAAGCCGTCGGCGGCAAGGTACACCAGGCCGTTTTGATTGTGTTCTATGATGTTCACGGAGTTCCTCCATTTAGGGCGGTCAATACTCAGTCTTCCTCATGCATGCCGCAGCACTTCTTGTACTTCTTGCCGCTGCCGCAGGGGCAGGGATCGTTGCGGCCCACCTTCTTGCCCTTCTTCACCGGCTGCTTCTTCACGGTGCCGTCGGCCCCGGCGCTCTCGCCGGTGACCTTGGCCACCCGCTCCCGCTTGACCTGGCCGCCCACCTGGACCCGGGCCAGGAAGATCCGACGCAGGGTCTCCTCCTGGATGGCCGCGATCATCCGCTCGAACATCTCGTAGCCTTCCCGCTTGTACTCCACCACCGGGTCGTTCTGGCCGTAAGCCCGCAGGCCGATGCCCTGGCGCAGCTCCTGCATGGCGTCGATGTTGTCCATCCAGTACTCGTCCACCACCCGGAGCATCATCACC